>OODA01001079.1_pt1 | contig 10182 bp, 16 predicted proteins | sample 1671341 | NCBI WGS metagenome assembly OODA01 (sample SAMN06348147, study PRJEB24527) | human gut metagenome | biome: human gut; feature: ankylosing spondylitis patient; material: feces | host: Homo sapiens | place: China | collected 2015-10 | reverse complement strand
CTCTCTAACTGGCGAACAGTGGCAACTGTCTACGCAGAAAGAAAAAGCAAAAGGAACAATTGGGAGGAACTAACCTGACATCCGTGCCCCTCGCCCGACCACCGAATATCTACATCCAATGCCAGATTCCTTTCAGCCGGTGATTAAAGTATAGCAGAAGCACTACAATTAATCGTGGAAAAAAAGTTGCGAAGCTTTGCACGCTTACAGGAAAACGTTCTTTCTCATTAACACATATACTCAGACCCCATGCACCGATGCATATCCCCTATATGAAAAACAACACTTGCGTCATCCGTGGAATATGTAATCTCGTATAATAAATCCACCCATTTATTACTACTATTCACAAACTCATTAAACTCTTCCTGACTATCAAAAACGCCCCCATCTTCAAAATCAAATTCCTCTGTTTCAAAATTAAAAACACCATATGCTTCGCCGTTGATTAACGCATAAACAGCTTCTTTGCCATACTCGTAACATAGCACCATGGCTGTACAATCGCTCGTATCTTTATAGGTTCTTAGCATCACTGGTACTATGGCTATGATTCGAGTTTCACCTTCCACTAACCCATCCGTGTCACAAGGTGAGCCAGCATAGTATTTCCCGTTCCAATCAAAATCTGTAAAGCAGTAGTATTGCTTTGTAGCATCATCAAAAACAATGTGCAGCCCATTATGCCTATTTTCGCAAATAACACTTAACACAACCTTCTCCCCTTTCCTAATACTGGCAGCGTAATTCATAACCCATCTTGCGAAGCTTTGCTTTAACCTCTTCCACCGTCTTTTTGCCCATGTTGCGCAGTCTAGATAACTCTTCGTCACTCATAGCACACAGTTCTCCAATCGTAGTAACCCCAGCCCTTTGTAAACAGTGTTCTGCCCTCGCTGAAAGCTCCAATATGTCTATGGATGCATCACCACATGTTGAGCTACCTTTTAAGCCAACAGCATCACTTTTGCCGCCTGCGTTATTCTTCCCATAGCTTCTACTGCTCTTTATGCCAAAAACAACCTCTAACCATTCCTCCTCATCCAACTCACACAACGGCACATTGCGCCCCTTAAAAGTTAGCTTTGCAAAATCTTCACGTACGCCATTTTCCACATATCTCATGAGAACCCCCTAGAGAAACAAAAAACCCCTGAGTTTTCGTCCTCAGGTTAACGCTCACTTAGCAGCTAGCACTTCACAGGACCGTGCATCCTCCTGTGATGGATGATTCTTTAATTATAAAAATATACAAAAAATCCCTGAGCATCACGTCCTCAGGTTACGCTCACTTAGCAGCTAGCACTTCGCAGAACTTTCGCGTCCTCGTGCGATAGACGTTTAACTTATGAAATTATTATACCAAAAAACTCCAAAAAAGTCAAATTTGCTGGCTTTCACAACATATGATTAGAACGCAAAGGCAAGCTTGATCGACACGGAAGCTCATCAATATAGGCTTAATCATACATAACACTAGCAAATGCATATCTTGAAATTATCTTATATTATTGTATTTTTTTGATTTTCTTCTCGACATGTTTACCTCGCTATGCTATTATATATTCAAGAAATCTTGAAATTATTAAAACAATAGAAAGGCGGTATATACTATGACAGAAGAAACCATGAAAAAGGCCAACACCCATGGTGGTGCACGCGAGGGCGCAGGCCGCAAAAAAAGCCTTCCCGACGGAGCAAAACCATCCACCTTCATCCTCACTGAAGACGAAAAATTAGCAGTAAAAGACTACATTGTTTCCATGCGAAGAGAAGCTTCCGGAAAGCCCAAAGTCTCCATAAATCTGGAAGAAGAGCTTTTCAAATTGGCCTTTCAAATGCTAAAGCCCGTTGCAGCGACCATGATTAAAGTCAATGGAGGGAGACCTTGGAGTAAAATCGAAAAACTCTTAAAAGACGCTGCCGTAATGGCCTTCAAGGATGCAGTGTGCGATTACGAACGTGAGCACGGCCTTAAATAAAACACACATATTGAGAGTACAAGGAGCCGCCAAGTTTGGCGACTCCTTTTTTTGATTATGTAGGCAATAAAAACATTAAACTATTATTACTCGTCTTCCCCATACAGCCTCACTAAAGCTTATATAAATAGGCATACTTTCCCTAGCATTGCAATAATCATCTAAATAATAAAATTGGGCATTTGTATAATCCGTTCCTGCAATTTTACCAACAGGAACGCTTATCCCATTTATTTCTATTTCCATAGATAGATTAATCATAGACCTAGCCTCTTCTTTCAACCAATATATCAAGTCCTAGCGTGTTAATCCAAAAAATAGTCTTACCAATTTCAGTAGTCGCTTTTCCACGCTCCAAATCCGAAATAAAGCTAATGCTTAATCCAGTTACTTCGGCCAAAAACCTTTAGGTATATTTTAACTCTTTGCGTCTAGCACAGATTGCTTTTCCTAATGATGCTGCGTCAACAATCTTCATGGGTCCTCCTAAGTGCACACTTCCTAAAATAAGCCGTTCGGCGTTGTCAACATCTGATTTTCAAAAATACTATTCTTCTCCGCACCGAGAGCTTAGATTTCACCCACATTAGAGCACATTCTTCGCCAATATTTTTCCACTGTCACTGCACAATCGGTGCGATTTAGACTCCTGTAACGAAACGTTACTCAAAACAGGTGTTTGCAGCACTATCACCCCCACCACTCACAACACCAGCAAAAGACTGGGCATAAATCCTTTCCAGTTCCCGCATAGCAAAATCCTTCAATGCTCCCTGATTGCCGTACTCCAGCTTGATGCGAGCCAAATACACTCCCATAAACAGAGCCAATCTGAGCTCTCTGCCACTTATGCTTTCCGGATTCAGATGAGCTAAATGCGTGCCTATCATGGCCAAAGCAGAATACACGCCTGTAGTAATTGCCAAACAGCTGCCATCCAAGACTTTATCAATCATCAGCGCATCAGAAGCTATAACCGGCTCCAAAATTGCAAGCTCATTGCCGAAATTGAGCCGCTTCTCCCGCAAAAAAGCCGTAAAAGCATTCACATATTCTGCCGTAACACTCTTGTCCAAAATCACACTAAAATATGCTCAGTCAGCCTCTGAAACGGTCTCGTCCCCCATGACGATCCATATCATAAACTGCTCCACATTCTTGAGCAAAAGCTTTTTAGGTCGTTCAGCATTTACCGTTAACACCTGCAGCTTCTCGGAATTTTCTTGAAAAAAGCTTACCATCTTGTCTAAAAGCAGCTTCTCCTCAGGAACAGTAACTTGTTCAGCCATTTTCGTCACCCTTCCTCCCTGACATTATCAATCTCATCCTGCACATCTTTGCGACGCTCTTCTAAATCGTCATAGCTCTGGCCACGGGACCGGCGATCTTCTATCCTGTCCTCTATATCGGACTTTTCCTCTTCCAGGTCCAGCAGCTCCTCCTTGGATACGTAGGCTCATTTAATACTGCCCCAAAAAAGCGACATTATAATTGCCAATTCCCACATTTTTTCCTCATAACTGAGATGGAACTATATTCATCCTTGATAGAAACTCCATTCTGTCTAATGCCAGAATGAACCATGCTCTGTTTTCTGGCTGCAAAATTTCTGCGCCACTGTATGCCCAATGGTTAAAATAACGCCATTGTGAATAAATAGCTGAACCAAGCAAGGGGATATCTGTGACCTCATCAATAATTCTGGCTAAAGCCTCATGCTTGTTTGATGCCTCTCCATACTTCTCAGAAAAAGCATGCCCACAGTCCATCCTAAAACCAAGGGAAGCACATTCCTCAGCCATATAATCATCAACTAATTCTACATAACCAATATTAGGATCTCGAAACTTCTCACGCCATTTAACAGCAAATTTATGTATCTGTTTTATGTCAGCCACCCAATACACCCCCAAACATTTAGTTTTTTCTTATATAATCATTTTTTAACGCAAGGGTATTGCCATTTTATGCACTCTACAGCTACAAATATAGTATATTTTTATCCCTTGCGAAACGTAACAGGAAACATGGGTTTGTTCAAAGCCACGCATAAACTAGACCATCTTACACTCTGCCTGCCTTTCCCGTCACCCTGCATCCTTCACATTATCAATCTCATCCTGCACATCGTTACGACGCTCTTCCAAGTCGTCATAACTCTTGCCACTGGCACGGCGCTCCTCTATCCTGTCCTCGATATCGGACTTTTCCTCTTCTAGGTCCAATAGCTCCTCCTTGGAAGCATGGGCACAGTTAATCGGAGCAAGGATAAGCGCCATTAAGCACAGCGCAATGCATGATATCTTTAGAATTATTGAGTTGGATTTCATTTTATCACTTCTTTGTAATATTAAGTAAACTATAAGAAGCTCCCACTTCTACGTAAGGAATAAACAATCGAATTACACTTGCAAACTAAACAAAAATAAAGTATTCTATAACGGAGGGAGGGTTGAGAATGACTGGCCAAATTTTATTATTCTTAATAACACTATTCTGTTACGTGTTCTTATGTTATGATGCAATAACGAGATCACGAGAATATCAAATGGCAGTTATTATTCATGTGGCATTCCTTACTTTTGTATTTATTTTTGCTATCTCCCATCTGTTTTCAAAGAATAAATGACTGATTATTAATAATCAACAAATTGATACCACTGCGATTTATATGCTGTAACCCTTAATATTAAATAGTCTAAGGATATGACAAAGACTGAGCCGCCTGCTTGGCGGCTCTATTTTATTGCATTAGTTACCGAAGCAGGTATATATCCGCACGCATTCTTGTAAGTGCTACTAGCACCAATGCAAGCATCAATCGTCATCGTCCATATAGTCGTCATCATTAAGATCCATGAGCATAATTAAGTCATCCTCAACATCTACATCCTGCTTTCTATTGGCAGAGGGATTATCGTTGATAAGGAGAAAAAATAATCCCACAAAAACTGACAAAATTAAAACAATAACCAAAAATTCCATGATGGCTGCTTAACCTTTCAATTTACGTGTCAGTGTTTTTTATTGCCTTTATCATTCTTCATCGCTTTCTGCTCTTTCCAGCGTTTATATTCGGCCTTCATACATACTCCGCAAGGACGATACCCTGCAGCGATTGCAGTTTCCTCGTCTTTAAAGAAAACTCGATACTGAACATATTGCCCTTTAGCAATGTAGCGAAGGGCAGAAGGACAATCCAAGCGACCATAAATTTTCAGTTTGCGATGTCCCCCAAAGGCACCTGGAGTATCAGATTCATAAGGTTTTCCATTTGCGTCAATTAAATGATATGTTTTTTTGTCAGGCATAATGTTACATCTCCCTTGCCTATACGAAGCATTAAGTTCCCAGTCTACTCTATACATTTACGAGCAATCAATCATTACTCCTTGCGTAAGTCTGCTTTATGTTTTGCTTCACCATAAGGCAATAGCAGTTTCCTTTGAATCAAGGTTTTCTTATCAAAACATTTGAAATTATAATCAATATTGTCAAATTTCACATATATAGAATCTTGGCGAACATCTATAATTTTCCCCACACCAAAGGTGACATGAACTACACGCATACCCCTTAGGTACATTTCTTTTTTTGCTTCTGGCTTTGGGTTGCCTTTTCCCAATAGGCTATTATCCTTAGGTCTCCCAAAGGAATTATCCTTGTTTTCCTTCAGCATTTTCTCACGCTGTCGTTCATATTTATTTTTATTTCTCAAACGATCTTCTCTCTCATCAGGAGTCAGCTTAGATTTCTTCTCTACATGCATATATGAGCCTACATTGCCACTAATACCATACCCACGTCCCATAAACTTAACCTCCTGACTTATATAATCCTTATATACGTTGCAATAATGCCACAAAAGCCTCTAGTTCACCTTGGTCCAGCGTTATGCCCCTAGAACACTTTGTATGATCCTCATTCCATTGTCTGATATCCAAAACCTTTCCATATGTCCAATCAAGTACACGAGCTTCTTTATTCATGGTCTTTGTAGATTTTAATTTTGCTACTAAGCCATAGTCATCAATGTTACCCTTACCAGTATCAAAAATCCCAAGGAGATCATCTCTAGATGTAATTACATCAGTATTTAATTCAGCTTTTAATATTTCTACCTCATTTTTATCTAAAGTAATGCCTTTAAAATATTCTTGGCAAGAATCATCCTTCCAATGACGTAAATCATAACAAGGTTCATTGTCAAACCATTGTACATAGTTGAAACAAATGGGCTCTCTTTTGTCTGTTATAGCCCCGTATTTCTCTAGTATTAATGGATTACTTACGAGTAAATAGATAAGTTTAGTATTCGAATACCAAGCTGGTTTATGCATTGTGGCCTTTCCACCTTTGGCAACGTAACTGAATTTTACACCATGCTTTAAGAAAATATCCATAACTGGGCGTAAAGATTCATCGCCCAATACCCATAATCCACCTTTTTTCATACGGTTATCAACAAAATCCAAGTCAATTATTGCCAAAACTTGTGTTATCTTATAGCTATATGCAGTACCATCATTAAGCATCTCTTGAAATTTTTTCAAAATATCATCAACCATAATAGCAACCCCCTTCGTAATAGCTATGCCATTATTTTTGCTAAACAATTTGCTACATATCTTACTTCATCTTCCGTATTATCAAAACCAAAAGTAAAGCGAACAGTTCCCAATGCCAGATTTTCTGGCAAGGCTATTGCTTTCAAGACATGGGATATTTCGGTCTCTTTGGAATTACAAGCAGACCCTGTGGTTACAGCCACACCCATTAAATCCAATCTATGGAGTATTGCCTCTCCTTCTTTATGAGGAAAAGATACGCTAAAACTACCAGGAATGCGATACTCGGAGCCATTTAAAACATAATCAACCCCATGTTCATCTAATCCTTTTATGAATATCTTTTGCAATTGTTCTAAATGGGATGTATGTTTTTGCATATTATCGACATTAAATCTTAGTGCAGTAGCCATACCGACTATGCTTGCGACATTCTCAGTACCACCACGATGGCCAGACTCCTGTGCTCCGCCATCCAATAAATTCATTAAAGCAGTACCTTTTCTAATATATAGGAAACCTATTCCCTTGGGGCCATTAAACTTATGAGCAGAAGCAGAAAGCATATCTATGCCCAATTCATCAACATTGATGGGAATATGGCCCACAGCCTGCACTGCATCAGTATGAAACAATACACCATGGTTGTGAGCAATGTCTGCTAACTCTTTAATTGGCTCTATAGTCCCAATTTCATTGTTGGCCATCATAATTGACACTAAAATCGTATCTTCATTAATTGCCTTTTCTAAAACGGCAGGAGACACTAATCCCTTTTCATCAACTGGCAAGTAAACTATATCATAGCCTATTCTTTCTAAAAAGGCACATGAATGCAGCACAGCATGATGCTCAATGCCACTTGTAATGATACGTTTTTTCTGTCCCGGAAATCTAAAAGCAGTGCCCTTTAAAGCCCAGTTATCAGATTCTGTTCCACAAGATGTGAAAAAAATCTCCTCTGGTTCTGCTCCAATACAATTGGCGATAGCAGCTCGTGCAGCTGCTATCGCTTTTTTGGGTTTCCTAGCTAAAGAATAGAGCGTGGAAGCGTTGCCATATTCAGTTTGCAAGAACGGCAGCATAGCTTCTAATGCTGCTGGAAGCAGCATAGTAGTTGCTGCATGGTCTGCGTAAATAAGTTTTTGGGTTTTCATTTAAACAGTGTGCAACCTTCTTCCTTAAACTCTTCTATTTTATCTAGGATATCCTGCACGTCTACATCCAACAATGCAGCCAAACATTCCATACAATAGAAGTCTATTATGTTGGTTCCTAATAACTTCTTGTTAATTCCCACGGTGTCCTTATCCAAATTACTTTTTCCGCAAGAATGACAATGCACTACTTTATTCATATTGTTGCTTTACCTTTAATTTAGGGGCATTTTTACCTTTATACTCAGTGTCCAAATACCCCAATTGCCTTATTATAATTTGACGCATTTTCACAGCTGGTCTTAAGCAATACATATTAAATTCCCTTGCATTTACATCTTCTGGTTTCCTAACATTAGGAAACAACAACTTTAGATACGCAGTTGCAATTCTTTTGATGGCCTCTGTATCACGAGTATCAGAATGCTCAGGTTCTTCTACTATGGTATCTACTATAGCCCTATAACTAATATCATCTCTAAGCATATGCATTATTGTACAGAAATATTCAGAGTTCAAAGCCCATCCAGATATCTTCAAAGTATTATCCATCCTAGGGATTTCCCATCCTTTTATAAATCCATGAATTCTATCAATTAATGCACTCTCTCTAAAAATCTCAGGTAATTCAACAAACATATCTTGATACTCATCCCAATTATCTTGTGCTATATTACCTAAGAAAACAACTCCTGCATCGGATACGCCATTAAACCCTTGATAATTGAAACTGCCCTTTTCCATATAGCTTTGTAAAGCAGATCGTAATTCATTAACATCACCAAACTTTGCAAGCTTTACTTCATCAATAGCTACAAAATCATTACCAAAAATATAGCCAGGCTTCCTTCTAGAATCATCATAAAACATTTTTGCTCTAGTAACTTTGCCACCATCTACTAGTGTCCCATATTTACTGATGCTTCCAAATAAATATGATTTTCCTGTACCTTTGGGTGCCAGCTCCATAAGATTTAATCTTTTTTCAACAAAAGGTAATAATCTTTTTAATATAGCTAGTTTCTGTTCTTCCTCCTTATACCCGTCTGCATTGTAGTCAATAGCTCCAATTATGACATCTATCCATTCTTGAGTTGTAAACTCTGCTCGCATATCCTTATAATCTAAATCAATATCATAAGGTCTAAAGCTTTGGAAGCTTAATAACTTAATTTTACCTGGTATCTTTGGCTTTACTGTATCGTCAGGCCATCTATAACCCAGCTCTAAAATCCCCCATATTTCACTCCCCTTAATCAAGTCATCCTGGTATATATTCCATACACCGGGTTCAATAATTGTATCTTTATGACTTAAACTAAATTCAGGAAGATCAAATGAGACCTCTTGTGTTTTAATATCGATAAAAACAGATATTTTAGTAAGTATTTTAATGCTTTCTCTGCCATTGACAATTCGTGCTTTAATACCCATCCATTCTTCTTTTCTTGGTAAATATTGATGTATGAAATTTGTCATCTCTTCTACATCATAATTACCGTTATCATCTGCGAACATTTTCAAAAGCCAATCCCGCAAAAAAGATGGTAGGCTTAACGCTGAAAAGAAGTTTGTTTTCTGTAAGTCTTTATAGACTAACATCTCGTCAAAACATTCTTTTAACTTCTCGTTCATAATAATCCTCCAAAAATCTTACTAAAATAGATTTTTAGTACTGAAAGCAGCATTCTTTAGAGTAACAATTAGGTTAGCAGCTAAGTGCTCTCCATTAGAATATACATCAAGTGAATAATCTCCTGCTTTTTGAACATTATCCAGAGTCACACTAAAGTTCTTATTATCTATAGTATTAGCATAATAAGTATTATCTATTCCTTTACCTTTGAGATTTACAACAACCTCATCTACATGCTCAGATACATATACCTTTAGGATAGGCGGTTTTTTTCTTGGTATAAATGAAATTACAGGTGTCTTCAACTCTACCATAATTGGTACATCATTCTTTGTAATCTCAATTATTGGAACAAGTACCTCTTCAAGGGATGCACCGCCATGAACCTCAACATTTGCTTTTCTTCCACCTTTAAAGCGGTCGTAATTAGCCAGTACCCAATACCCTGATTCCTCTGTTGCACAATCAGGTTTCTCTGCTATATCACTTTTGGGACAACATCTACCAGAATGCACCCCTTTGGTTTGCATCTCCCATTTATTCTCATGCCCATATATTACACATGCCCTACTAGCACCATGATCAGAAATTATTACAATTTTATTGTAAGTGCCTTCTGTTAATATAATTTCAGATTTATTCATTATCTCGGTCATTAACTCAAGCTCTTTTGAAACATACGTCGGTAACGGATTCTGTGTATAATCAAAAGACTCTACACCATGATGTTTTATTTTATCTAGTAATTTAATTCCATTTTTATCTGGTACAAAAGTTGCCCCGCCTTGTTCAAACACCTCTACAAAATCTTTGTTTATCGACGTTATAGAAGGTAGCTC
>OODA01001067.1_pt1 | contig 10266 bp, 7 predicted proteins | sample 1671341 | NCBI WGS metagenome assembly OODA01 (sample SAMN06348147, study PRJEB24527) | human gut metagenome | biome: human gut; feature: ankylosing spondylitis patient; material: feces | host: Homo sapiens | place: China | collected 2015-10 | reverse complement strand
TGCTGGTAGGCAGGTTTTTCAGGGCAGTCTTGGTATCGCCCGTCATAAACTCCTTACCGTCTACGAGAATCTTCTTTACCTCCTTACCGTTGATTTTGATGGTACCGTCATCGCTCACCTCTGCACCCGGCAGACGCTTTACGAGTTCCTCAACTACCGAGCCTTCCGGTGTGCGATAGGCAGAAGAATTGTACACGAAAGTATCCTCCTTCAGGGTTACCTTCTGAGCCATAGCTGTTACCACTGCGCCTTTCAGCATGATAGCCTCAGCACCCAGCACAATCTTACCCATAGCCAGATCCTTGTTATCAGATATTTGGATACGCTTCACAGTAGACTTATATCCTACACTCGAAATCTTGAGCAGATACTTGCCATTAGCCGGAGCGGTGACATGAAAGAGTCCGTTCTCATTACTGATGGCACCAGCTACATACGTGCTGTCGCTCTTAAGCAATTGAACAGTTACCTGCTCAATGGCCTCCTTGGTATCGCGGTCAGTAATCTGACCGGATATCAGTCGCTGTTGAGCAAAGGATGCTATTGCCATCAACAGCAGCAGCATCGTCAGAATCGATTTTTTCATTCTTATTTTTAATTTGTTATTATTTCCAACTATGAGTGTTTTCACACATAATCGCTATGATATTCTATTATCATTTTTGTTACTCGATTGTTTTGACGCGTTAAATACACCAAGGTTTAATGCATTCTGAGATAAAAAACGCAAATTTAGCAACTTTTTTTTTGTATTGTCTCCATTTTAGTGTATCTTTGCACAAAAATTAATACGTTAGAATGTTATGGAACAAAGAGTAATCATATCAACCCAACTGGAAAGCGAACTGGTAAGTGCACTTTCTGAGTGTGAGCACGACAAGCTTTTTGTGCTTACAGATACTACGACATTGGAACTATGCATGCCTGTATTGCAGAATTTTTACTGCATGAAGGAAGCCCATATCATCACTATTCCGGCTACCGACAGCCATAAAGACATCGAAAGTCTGATGATGGTATGGAAAGGACTGCAGGAGGGTGGAGCTTCACGCCACTCCTGTATGATTAATCTGGGCGGCGGTATGGTAACCGACCTGGGTGGCTTTGCTGCCAGCACTTTTAAGAGAGGTATCAACTTTATCAATATTCCTACCACCCTGCTGGCTATGGTAGACGCATCGGTAGGTGGAAAGACAGGCATCAACTTCGGCGGACTGAAGAACGAAGTAGGTGTGTTCAACGATTCTAAGTTCGTTATTCTCGATACAGAGTTCCTGAAGACGCTCGATGCAGAAAACATCTGTTCGGGCTATGCAGAGATGCTGAAACACGGTCTGATTTCTACAGAAGCCATGTGGGAAGAGCTGGTCAGCTTTGACCTCGACAAGCCTGATTTGAAGCAGTTGCAGCGCATGGTAGGCGACAGCGTGAAGGTAAAGGAGCACATTGTAGAGCAGGATCCGCATGAGCAGGGCATCCGCAAGGCGCTGAACCTGGGCCATACTTTCGGTCATGCGTTTGAGAGCTGGGCTTTGAAGCGCAAGCCTATCCTGCATGGTTACGCGGTGGCATTCGGTCTCATCCCTGAACTCTATCTGAGTGTTGCCAAGACCGGATTCCCTACAGAGAAGATGCGCCAGACCGTAAACTTCATCAAGGAATTCTATGGTACACTGGATATTACCTGCGATGACTATGATGAGCTCATCGAGCTGATGCACCATGACAAGAAGAACCAGAATGGCATCATCAACTTCACGATGCTGGGCGGCATAGGCGATATCCGTATCAACCAGACAGCTACGACAGAAGAGATCAAGGAAGCACTCGACTTCTTCAGAGAAGGATAATTCAGCTAAAGAATATTTCTTCAGAGAATCCCTTTAAAGAAAGATAGAGCGCTTCGGCTTTCCGGTTTCGGTAAGCGGGAGCTGGTTTACATGAAGGTATTCTCTAGGAATCCAATATTTATGATCAGATAAGAGGCGGCGAACAGTCGCCTCTATTTTTTCTATCTCCTCATCTTCCGTCAGGAGGACTGCAATCTCTCCAAACTTCCCGTCTTTCTTCTTGACAATCATGAAAGGTTTTTCAAGATAAGGCTTCAACAGAGCCTCAACCTCTTCTATCTGTATCTTGATGCCTCCGCTGCAAATCACATTGTCTTTTCTGCCTTTGATGCGAAAACGGAGTTTTTCCACCTTATTATATATATAGGATTCTATTTCCACTATATCGTTCGTTACCAGGGGCTCAGCACAGACTTGCGGAGCATCTATCACCAGACATCCTTCATCGGTCTGACTGATTTTCACACTATCGAAAGGCTGGTACCATTCGCTGGCCTCAGCACCATTAATTCTTCTCAGGGCAATATGCGAGAGCGTTTCGGTCATTCCGTAGGTACTCCAGATGGCAATATCGCCGGGAAGAGCCTTCAGTTTCTGTTCGAGAGCCTCATCTATGGCTCCGCCACCGATAATAAGATGCCTGATGCGGCAGAGACGAGCCCGCTCTTCAGGAACCTGCAGGGTATTATAAACCTGCATCGGGACCATTGCAGCGAAGGTAATCTCTTCATTTACATCTTTCAAAGGATGCCCACTTGGAGATACAGAAATAAGATGGAGATGGCGCTCTATACTCCGCACCACCACCATCTTACCTGCAATATAATCGAGCGGCATGCACAACAGGGCACTGTCGCCAGGCTTCAAACCCAAGAAATCACAGGTGATGCGGGCTGAGTTGAGCATTCGCTTCTTCTCAACCAACATCGGTTTAGGCTTGCCTGTAGAACCACTTGTATGAACAAGCACCCGGTCGCTATCGTTATTCCATTCTGAAAGGAAATCTTCTAAAGTCATTTTACTACAAACAGTTTGTCACCACGAATCTCCAAAGGCATCGGTATATTATCAGTAAAGAGCTGTCCGGTACCCAAGCCTTGCGGCATCTTGACATTAGGACCATATACTTTAGCTGCATAATGAGCAATAGCATTCAGACCGATATTACTCTCAAGAGCAGAAGTAATCCAACTGCCGATACCACGCTGGTTAGCCAGTTCTATCCACTCGTTGCATCCATAGATGCCACCATGAAGTGAAGGTTTGAGGATGATATACTGAGGACGGACGGTATCGAGCAAAGCCTGCTTCATACTCCGGACATTCACACCAATCAGTTCCTCATCCAGGGCGATAGGAAGCGGTGTTTCGCGACAAAGCTGAGCCATCTTAGGCCACTGATGCTGCTTGATAGGCTGCTCAATCGAATGAATGTCATATTTAGCCAAAGCCTCCAGCTGACTCATCGCATTCTCCGGCAAAAAGCCGCCATTGGCATCTACACGCAACTCAACCTGCTCCTTGGTATACACATCACGGATGCGCTTGATGAGATCGAGTTCCTTGAAAAAATCGATGGCACCGATCTTCAGTTTCACGCAATGGAAACCCGCCTGGAGTTTTTCCTCCAACCGAGCCAGCATCTCCTCGTAAGTACCCATCCACACCAATCCGTTGATTGTGATACCTTCTTCACCTCTTCCGAAAGGAGAATCGAAGAGATTGACAAGATTCTCCATTCCCATAGGAACAGAGACTCCCGCCTCCTTCAGTATTTCGACAGAAGTCTTTCCCTCAGACAGATTCATTGCCCCCAGCTTCTTCTTCGTTTCATCAAAGAATGAAGCAAAGGCAGTTTCGAGACCAAAAGTAATGCTTGGATAAGCACGAATCATATCGTAAGGGATGCGTCCCATCTGCTCTACCATCTGACAAACCTGTCGCAGGGTCATCTCATATTCCGGTTTGGCATCGCAACTGAGATCAGGGAGCGTAGCACACTCTCCCACTCCCTCTACTCCCGGCATTTCATCAGAGGTGAGAGTGAGATAATAACTGTGTCTCGTGGTATAAACCCCACGAGACGTGCCTGCCGGCTGCTTGAAGTGGAGCGTGCGCTCCGAGATTTCTATCTTATACACTTTATTTAAATGTTGAATGTTGAATGTTGAGTGTTGAATTATCCTTCCTCACTTACTTCTTCTGTTTCAATTCATACAGATCCTTGCGGCGGTCGCGAAGATTTCTTACAGCACCGTAGGTATGAAGCTCATTCAAGAGATTCAGGTCAACATCTGATACGAGAATCATCTCGGTATTAGGTGTTGCCTCTGAACGCTTGCCATCGTTAGGGAAAGCAAAGTCGCAAGGGGTGAACACGGCGCTCTGGGCATACTGGATATCCATGTTATGAACACGTGGCAAGTTGCCCACACTACCCGCAATGGCTACATAGCACTCGTTCTCGATGGCACGCGCCTGGGCACATACTCTTACTCGGGAGTAAGCATTCTGGGTATCGGTCATGAATGGAACGAAGAGAATCTGCATGCCATCCTCAGCCATTAATCTTGACAACTCAGGGAACTCCACATCATAGCAGATCACGATACCAATCTTACCGCAATCGGTATCGAAGGTCTGGATATGGCTACCACCACTCAATCCCCAGCACTTCTGCTCATCTGGTGTAACATGAATCTTCTCGTACATGTCTACGCTACCATCTCTACGGCAAAGGAAGCCCACATTATAGAGGGAATCGTCCTTAAGATAAGGCATACTACCCGTGATGATATTGATGTTGTAACTGATGGCCAACTCGCGGAATCGGTCACGGATCTCATCGGTATATTGAGCCATCATGCGGATGCTCTGTGCCTCACCCAAATCGTTGAATCTCGCCATCAATGGCGCATTGAAATACTCTGGGAAGAGGATGAAATCGCTCTTATAGTCGCTCACGGAATCCACGAAGAACTCAACCTGCTCAAAGAGGTCGTCCACCGAAGCGTATGGACGCATCTGCCACTGTACCAGTCCGATTCGCACGGTTGGCTTTCTATCTACATAGGAATCCGTAGGTGGCTGATAGTAGATATTATCCCACTGCAAGAGGGTTGCGCAGTGTTCGCTCTCCTCATCACTAGGAAGATAGTTGCGGATGACACGGCGAACGTGGAAGTCGTTTGAAAGCTGGAAGGTAAGAACCGGGTCGTAAATCTCACGGTTTCTTACGTGCTCGATGTACTCCTTAGGGCGCATTTTGTCGGCATACTTATGATAGTTTGGAATACGACCACCAAACATGATCGCCTTCAGGTTGAGCTTCTCGCAGAGTTCCTTGCGATACTCATACATACGGCGAGCCAATCGCAAGCCACGATAGTCTGGGTGGATAAACACCTCGATGCCGTAAAGGATGTTTCCATTAGGATCGTGGGTATTGAAGGTTTCATTACCTGTCACCTGAGCATAGGTATGGTCGCCTTTCACCATATTATAGTTGACGATGATAGAGAGCGCACAGCCCACAATCTTATCATCCACGATGATAACCACCTGTCCCTCAGGAAAGATAGTAATGAGTTTCTTAATCTGTTCTTTTGTCCAGAATACATCTGAGTCTGCGTAAATACGCTTAAACGACTTGGCGAGCTGGTCATAATCCTCCATGTGGAGGTTGCGCATGCTCACCTTTTCGATTTTTCGAGTTGGTTCCATAACAACTGTATTTTTATTATTATCTAAATCCGGGTGCAAAGATACAGCAAATTATAGATACGACAAAGAGTTTTCGCAAATAATTGATATTTACGAAAACTCTTTTCATGTATTTTGCTGTAAGAAAGCCTTTTGGCTTAGAATTTAACGCAAAAACTTGGCATCTTCCTGCGGTATTGCCTCGTCATGATCATCGAGATAGAGCAACTTTACCGGATGATATTTATCACTTGCCACCGAGTATTCATCCTGACGATAATGGGTCAGAATGCCACCAATGCCCAACATGGTATGAAAAGCCGAAAGACTACTCTGTACCTGTTTTGACCGATTTTCTCCCAATGCCTTCAATATATCCGGATATTGTTTACTGAAGCCTTCAGAAGTCCAGATGATGAAAGGCACATGCAGTTCGTAATCCGAAGCCTTCGGGGCAGCATGAAGGAAGAGGCAGCGCTCATCATCGAAAATATTCTCTCCATGATCGCTGGTATAGAGCATCGCTGAGATAGGCTGACCATATACCCCATCCGTCTTAGTCTGTATCCCCTCCCATTTCTGCAGACGTTCAATGATACCATGCAGGATATAATCGGTATATCGGATGGTATTATCATAGGCATTCAGGAGGTCACGCCGATTCTCCGACTTTGCCTCACTTCTGCTATCAGGCTTGAAATAAGCGAACCTACGGGGATAACGCTCCTGATAATTGAAGTGAGAACCATAGGTATGAAGAACGACGAAGAGCTTGCGATAACGGTAATGGGCAGACGAGGAAGCATCAGCCTTGGGCAAGATTCTATCAAGTTTTTTCAATAAATCCTCATCGTAATGATTTTCTTTAGAAGATGATTCTGTCTTCAGGAAATAATGCTCATCAGCCTGTTCTCCCAGAAAATCGATAAACGAATGATTGGGCAACTGGTTGCTGATAAACACAGTATGGAATCCGGCTTCCTTAAAGGCCGCTAGGATGCCTTTCTCATGAAAAAGTCGCTCAAAATCCTCGGCTGATGCAGCAGACAAGAGCATCGGTACACTCTTATGGGTGGTATTGCTCTGCGTTGTCACATTCGGGAAAGCTTTGATACCCGGTGTCTTGGAAAGCAGAGGATTGGTATTCCGAGGATAGCCGTAAAGACTGAAATTATGAGTTCGTGCCGTCTCTCCTACTACCATCACATACACCTCGGGAGCCGTGGCAGAATGCTCACTCCTGGCCTCAAACTTAAAATCCCGGCTTGCTTCCCTGTAATTCTCTGAAGCCGCATTGCGTTCGAAAGCCAAATAGAGATTATAGCAGATATTGACAGGATAAAGCTGATTGCGCATACGGTAATCATCCACCACCAGATAGCTTGCCAGCAGACAGAACAGTCCTATAGCCCCAATCTGCATTGCCCAATGGCGAACTCTCTGCTGGAAAGAAACCGACAACCGGCTATCTCTTCTGATATTGACACCCCCCAGGATAAGCAAAGGCAAATAAACCACAAACACACCTACCACGGCTGGTGCCAGATTATCGAGCAGCTCCATCGCTTCACCGGGATTGGTAGTTACGAGATTCAGAAACATATCTACTGCTATCACTCCCGTTCCGAAAAGATAAAGCAATACCAGCTGGAACGCAGCGAAAAAGACAAAGATAAATGCCCACCATATCATCTTACCAGGACGCTTAGCCACAGAAAAGAACAACATATACAGCGACAAAGGCAGCAACACGTTGACACCACATGCCCACGGAGCCAAGCACTCGGTATAACACAAGGCTATATTAGGCAACAGCAATGCCACCACAGCATAAACATACAGGAATTGCCCCGATGACACCTTATTATATATATAGGATAAACGATTCATTCTTCTCTTGTATTAAAACGCTTCATTGATATTAAACAGGAAACCAGACTGCCCCGACTTACCGAATCCATAATCCAGACGTACATTCACATTCTTCTTAAATTCCCAGCGATAACCTACACCGGCATTCGGCAAAATCTGTTTAGAGCGCAATGCCGAGAATTTCGGGAAGATGGTTCCTGCTCCAACCCACACTACGATGCCATTACGCTTCCATACATGTTGGCGCAACTCAATCGTAGCTTCCAGAGAATGTTTATCGCGATAACGGCCTTCATAATAGCCACGCATGGAATGAGTACCACCCAATTCTGCCATCATTCCCCACGAAGGATTACCAAAGTTGAGGTTAGCCCCAATGTCCTCGGCAAGAACCGTTCCCTTACCCAGTCGCTGATAAGCATCAAAACGAAATGCCGTCGTACTGAAGGCATAATCATTTCCCATAAATCTAGGTCTGAACATCTGATTGATATTCAGACAGATACCACGATGTGGATTCGTAAGATTATCTCTGTTATCATATACCAGAGAAACACCAGCTCCAACATTCCAAGTATGCTGATCCATGCCTTGCAGTAATTCCGGACGCTCAATATGTTTACCTATTACATAGTCATAACTCGCCATCGGTCCGATATAGAAATTATCTGCTACACGAAACAGGAAGCTAACTTCAGCCTGAGCCTGCCAACGCTTCATGTCACTCTTATTGGCATCGTTATCGCCCATCTCATAGCCTATTCCCCAAAAATCAGAGGGAAAAGAATAGAAATAAAGGTGATAATCGATGCGATATCTTCCTTTAGGAGCAATATGGTTACCACGGACCCCCAACATGTAGAAACCAACAGAACTGACATCACCATAAAGCGAGACATTAGAAGGAGGAAGAATACTGTCATTCGGATCAGTACGGTATAGTCCTGCTGCCACCAATCCCAATCCAAACTTGGTATCAGAGGCATAATGAGGGCCACCTATCACACTAAAATCGAAACGCTTATGCTTCTTGTTTTTGTTGGAATCATTAAAGTAGTCAAGAATCCGGTTCACCCATGATTTCCCGGCATGTAAAGTCGTCGTATCCATCTTCTCTGCAGATGAGATACTATCGGTTACAGAAGGCTCAGAGGCATAGCTGCCCAATGCCAACATCATAATAAGTATTGTCAGAATATGCTTCATTTTGTCGATTTTATTATTTTAATACACCAATGCTACATTATCAATCCACAAGGTATTGCCTGGAGTTCCGATATAGGCTCCACCATCGGATGAGGAGAACTGAAGAATCAGATGAGTAGGTGTTTCGTTAGCACTCGCCCATCCTACTTCTTTTACCGGCACACTCTTACCCTTGCTGTTACGGGCATAGTCAGTGGATCGCAGTCCCATAGTAGCAGCCTGATAACCTGCCATGTGGCGGATATCGCCATAATGGATTGTATAGGTAGCATCTTCCACCCATCTATCGGTACTCTTTCCGAATCTGACTACCATCGTACCCACACGTTTAGCTGTTATATTTCCCTTAGCATCTTCATGCCGTTTCTGCAGATAGAGCACAGCTATAGCATGATCTCGCCCTGCAACCGTAGAGGCTCCGCTAAATCCATTCTGCTTGATACGATTGGCTGCATTAGGAAAAGAAGTCTTATAATCAAAGCGCAAAGCCTTAGGACGTGCGGTGAATGGTATACCCCAGTTGATGGCTTTAGGACCATCCTTGGTACTTGTTATCGGTTCACGAACATCACCCAGAAAGAGAGAACCGGCAGCCAAGACCTTGATATTGATGAGTCCCAGCACTTTTACTTTCTCAATATGGGTTACCAGTTTGGCACAATATCCACTACCATGTTTATCACGAAACACAGAGTTATTCGTCTTATAGATGCCCGATACATGTGCCAGGACATTAGAGGAACCCCAAGGCGAACCACCCTTATTGGTATAAGGACTATTACCATTGATAGTCATATTAGGTCCAACGGCATAAACTTTTTTCTGATTTCCTCCAATAATGCCTGATTCTTTGATATTCCTGATTACCCAGTGGTCCATATTACCATATTTAAAAGGAACCACCTTTTCCTGTCCCTTAACGGGAAGGCACGACAAAGTAGCAACCGCCATAACGATGCCTGATTTTATTATTTTCTTCATATCTGTTTCTTTTATATATCATTAAGGCTGCAAAGATAGAAAAATATTTTCTAGTTTTCAGTTTTCTTCGACATAAAGCATAAAAAATTAAGAAATAATAATATATTTACTGCATTTTAATTGCCATAAAACCAAAAAGTCCTGCATTTGCTGTTATAAACAAATACAGGACTCCTGATTCAATATACAAAACAGAATCTCTTGCACCGGTTACAATAGAGACATGCACCGGTTACAATAAAAACATGTTCCGATTACTCCAAAAGCTATTATCGGTTTGAATACATATTATCGTAATACTTCTGGTAATCACCCGATGTTACATTATCCATCCATTCCTGGTTCTCGAGATACCATTTTACAGTCTCCTCGATACCCTCCTCAAACTGCAGAGATGGCTCCCAACCCAATTCCTTCTGCAACTTTCTAGAGTCGATGGCATAACGCATATCGTGACCCTTTCTGTCTGTTACATAAGTGATGAGATCCATATCCTCGCCTTCCTTTCTGCCGAGCAATCTATCCACGGTCTTGATAACCACCTTGATGATATCGATGTTCTTCCACTCGTTGAAACCGCCGATGTTATAGGTCTCGGCTATCTTACCCTTGTGGAAAATCATATCGATGGCACGGGCATGATCTACTACATACA
>OODA01001060.1_pt1 | contig 10320 bp, 1 predicted proteins | sample 1671341 | NCBI WGS metagenome assembly OODA01 (sample SAMN06348147, study PRJEB24527) | human gut metagenome | biome: human gut; feature: ankylosing spondylitis patient; material: feces | host: Homo sapiens | place: China | collected 2015-10 | reverse complement strand
TTCGATTTTTTTGACCCATCTAGTTTTCATCTGATGCGGATACTGGTTCGCCAGCTTCGGCTTTCTCTCGCCGTTCCATTCCAATCCTCCAGCACGGCCCTCACAAACATATCCGGCAGCTTTGAGCGATACGCCGCTTTCGGTGTCCAGAATATAAGTGACAACCTTTGTATAGCCCATTGCCCTTGCCGCCCGGTATGCAGCAGCATAGAGGATACTACAAGCATTCGGTGTACCATCCGTACAAAGGCGGTTGATTTCCAGCGTATAGCCATCATCCAGCCGCCGCGCAACAGGTCTGCCGCATATTGCCGCACCCACCAGTGAACCACTGTCTGAAACTCCGATGGAAAACTTGTGTCCTCTTGTCGGCTTATGATGGCGGTGATACTGCTGCACAAATGCGTTTGCCGTTTTCAGATTGATCGGTGTTAATGTCAGCAAATGCCCTCCTTTACAAAATCTGCCCCATCAGATTCCCTTTCGGAGATCTGACGGGGCATTCTCAGTTATAGTTCCATATCGTGACTTTTCTTTTTCTGCGGTTTCGGCTCTGCCATGCGTTCTGCCTGCTTTTCGTGAAGCTGTGCAAGGATCGACGGACGTTTTACGCTGTCTGCACTCCGCTCAATCTCACGTTTCGGCGCAGGAAGTTCGCTATCCGTTACTTCCTCATCCATGCCAAGAGCCGCATCATCCCCCTTTTCGTCCATATCCAGCAGGGCATTCAATTCTGCAAGCCGTGCAGATTTTTCGTTTAATTCCGCCTCCTGCGGGAACGGACGCTGCACTTCTTCCTTTGCTTCTGCCAACTGCTGCTGTAAGGTTTCCAATCTGCGCTCCACCTGCGGCAGTGTCTTTTCGATAGATGCCAGCGCATTGAGAATACGCTGGATATTGCCAGCCGGATCACTGCCAAGTTCAATCGTATAACTGCTCTGCCGCTTGATGGTCAGCTTGAATGTCTGGGCGAACGCATCAAACCGGGAACTGATTGCAAACCCTCCCAAATCTGCGATTTGCCCCTCTGTCTTAGCGATCTTCATTGCGGCACAGGCTGCAAGAATTGCCGAGCCTGCTTCCTTGCGGTCGGTATAAACCCTGTCCTCCACCGTGATGGAGAACTTCTCCTTGTCCTGTTCCAGCAACGGCTTTGCCACTGCAAGGTCAGCTTTCAGACCTGCTATGCGCTCTTTCGCTGCCGTGATTTCTGCCGGATACCGCCGTGCAATATCCGATTCCAGGCTGTAAATCTGGCTGGTGTGGTTGGCCCGCATCAGCTTCAGCTTGCTGACCTGAATATCCAAATCCATCTTTTCCTTGATGTAGGGATTTCCCGTTGCCAATGCTTTGATTTCTGCATAGGTCAGCGCGGTATCGTCCACATCATCGCAGGCACGAACAGGAGATTTCGAGGTCATGATCTGCGAGATGAACTTCTGTTTATTTTCCAGAATTTGCCACATATACGAATCGAACGTATTCTCTGTGACGTAACGGAAAATCTTCACTTTCTGGTTGCGGTTTCCCTGACGAAGAATGCGTCCTTCCTGCTGTTCCAGATCAGAGGGCTTCCACGGGCAGTCCAGATGATGCAGGGCGATCAGTCTGTCCTGAATGTTTGTACCAGCACCAAGTTTCGGGGTCGAACCAAGCAGGATACGCACCTGACCGGAGCGCACCTTTGCAAACAGTTCTGCCTTTTTGGTTTCGGTATTTGCCTCATGGATAAAAGCAATCTCCTCACGGGGGATTCCCTTTGCCACCAGTTTTTCCCGGACATCATCGTACACATTGAATGTTCCGTCTGCTTTCGGGGTCGATAAGTCGCAGAAAATCAACTGGGTGGATTTGTCGGGCGTGGATTCTTCCCATACCTGATAGGCATTCTCCACGCAGAGGTTGACCTTACTTTCCGGCTCATCCGGCAGCAGGTCATTGATAAGCCGCTGATCCAAGGCCAGTTTTCTGCCGTCGTTCGTGATTTTGAGCATATTATCGGTTCTCGGATCGACATTTCCGTTCCGCACACGCTCTGCACGGTCGGCAAAGCTGCTCACCATTTCCTGCTGCGTTTCACTGGGTTTCAGCACCTCATTGATGTACTCTGCTTCTGGCACAGGCAGATTCAGCATATCTGCCGTCTGTACGTCTGCGGACTCCTTGAACAGTGAAATCAATTCAGGGAGATTGAAAAACCGGGCGAACCGCGTCTTTGCACGGTAGCCCGTTCCCTCTGGGGACAATTCGATTGCCGTTACGGTTTCGCCAAACGAAGCCGCCCAGCTATCGAAATGTCCGAGATGAAGTTTCTGCAAGGTGTCATACTGCAAGTAGCGCATAATGGTATACAGCTCTACCATGCTGTTCGATACAGGCGTACCTGTTGCAAAGGTCACACCCTTGCCGCCAGTGATTTCATCGAGATACTGACATTTTGCAAACATATCCGAGGACTTCTGTGCATCGGTCTGAGCAATACCAGCGATGTTCCGCATTTTTGTGTAGAGGAACATATTTTTATAAAAATGGCTCTCGTCCACAAACAGGCGGTCAACACCAAGCTGCTCAAATGTAACTACATCATCCTTGCGGCTCTGGTCGTTCAGCTTCTGAAGTTTTGCCTGCAAGGTTTTCTTTGTTTTCTCCATCTGCTTGACCGTGAAACTCTTGCCATCGTCCTCTGCCTTTGCTTCTGCAATCGCAAAGGTAATGTCCTGAATCTGCCGCTCAATCATGGATTTCTGCCGTTCCGGAGAAAGCGGAATCCGTTCAAACTGCGAATGTCCGATAATGATGGCATCATAATCGCCCGTAGCAATCCGGGAACAGAACTTCTTTCGGTTGGATGGCTCGAAATCCTTTTTCGTTGCCACCAGCACATTGGCATTCGGATACAGCCGCAGGAAATCCGCGCCCCACTGCTCCGTCAGATGGTTCGGCACAACGTAGAGATTCTTCTGTGCCAGACCCAGACGGCGGCTTTCCATGCCGGCAGCAATCATCTGAAAGGTCTTGCCCGCACCAACACAATGCGCCAACAGCGTATTATTGCCATACAGGATATGCGCCACTGCATTTTTCTGATGCGGCATCAGGCTGATTTCCGGGGTCATGCCCACAAACTTGATATGACTGCCATCGTATTCACGGGGACGAATCGCATTGAACCGCTCATTGTAGACCTTGCAAAGTTCCTCTCTGCGGTCTAAATCCTTGAAAATCCACTGCTTGAACGCATCCCGAATCGCTTCCTGTGCCTGCTGCGCCAGCATGGTTTCTTTTTTGTTCAGCACTCTCCTTTCTTTTCCATCCTCATAGATGGTATCGTAAATTTTGGTATCCCGGAGATTCAGCGCATCTTCCAGCAGTCGATAGCCGTTGACCCGCATTGTGCCATAGGTGTTCGTCACACGGGGATTACTCCGGTCAAGCGACTTGCCGCTGATATTCCATGCACCGCTGATTTCCGAATAGGTTGCCTTGATGGAACTTCCGATATAGTAACTCGGCGTTTTGAACACCCGCTCCATGAAGTCCGTAATGTACTCTGCCTTGATCCAGTTTGCACCAAGCCGCACTTCAATCTCCGAAGCATTCAAATCTTTCGGCTGTACCCGCTTGAGATACTCGACATTGACCTGATACTCCGGGTGGTTTGCAGCAAAGGTTTCTGCCGTTGCCAGCTTTTCCCGGACGTTGCCGGACAGATATTCGTCCGCCGTCACCCACGCCTGTGTGACAGGATTTCGGAAGATAACACCTGCCAGTTCTTCGGTCACTTCCTGCTCTGTCTTTCCGCAAAGTTCAGCCATAAACGGCACATCGACCTTTGCTTTTTCTCCGATGGAGAGTGCCAGGGCTTCACTCGGCGTATCCACAGAGGTCACAGGTTCCGGTTTGCGAATGGTGCGCTTGGTAAAAATATCTGCCAGCCGCTTGAGGTTTTTATCCTCATCCAGAATCTCAAGAGATGCCAGCAGACAATAGCTGCTGTCCTGCCGGAATGCCCGTTTGTTTGCGGTGCTGTTGATCAGACCATACTGCGCTGTGAACCGCTTATACTGGTCTTTCAGCTTTCCTTGCAGCAGTTCCACTTCGGCATCTGTACCATCGTGCAACTGGCAGTCCAGCAATTTCTGTGTGGTTTCCCGCAGGGCAATCATCCCCAGCACACGCTCTGCCGTGACCGCAGGCAGGTCAACCTTGTTCATATAGGAGTTTTCACGGTAATAGACCTGTCCGTCCACATTGGTGTAACTGAAATTCTTCACGTTTGGGTCTGCCGGAAGTGGTTCTGCGTTCTGGTCAAGTTCATCGTCCGTGATTTCCGGCTCAGTGATTTCCGCATGGATGTTCTCAACGGCTGCTTTCAACTGTTGTGCAAGGTCTGCGCCCTCGATGGGCTTGACCGTGGTTTCCTGCTTGCCGTACTGTGTACTTTCAGTCGTGATCTCACCCAGCACCATTTCAGGATGCTGCGCAAAATACTGGTTGATGGGGTATCCCTCCGGCGTTGTGCCAAGGTCTACCCACTCTGCCCGCTCCACTGCCGCCCGGTCACGCTTTTGCAAAAACAGGATGTCCGCTACTACGCTTGTATTGGCATTGCGCTGGAACGCATTGTTCGGCAGGCGAATTGCACCGACCAGATCAGCACGGTTGGCAAGATACTCTCGGACAGAGGAATCCTTTTTGTCCATCGTGCCGCTGGAAGTGACTATCGCCACCACGCCGCCCGGACGAACAAGGTCAAGACTCTTTGCAATAAAGTAATCGTGGATGAGAAAGTTGTGGCGGTCATACCGCTTATCCGGCACTTTGTAATTGCCGAACGGCACGTTGCCTACCACACAGTCAAAGAAGCTGTCCGGGAACTGCATCGTTTCAAAGCCCTGCACGGCAATCTTGTTTTTCTGATAAAGCTGCTGTGCAATGCGCCCTGATACGCTGTCCAGCTCTACACCATACATCTTGATGTTTTCCATGCTTTCAGGCACAAGACCCATGAAATTGCCGACGCCACAGGACGGTTCCAGCACATTGCCTTTGCTCAGTCCCATATTGGAAAGGGCTTCATACATTGCCTTGATTACCGTGGGAGAAGTGTAGAAAGCATTCAGCGTAGATGCCCTCGCTTCGCTGTACTCATCTGCCGGGAGCAGAGATTTCAGTTCCGCATACTCTTTCGACCAGTCTGCATTCTTCTCATCAAATGCCTGCGGAATGCCGCCCCAGCCGACATACCGGGAAAGAACTTCCTGTTCTTCTGCGGTTGCCTGCCGCTGTTCTGCATCCAGCGTTTGCAGCAGCCGGATGGCTTCGATGTTTGCTTTGAATTTTGTCTTGGCTCCTCCTGCGCCGAGATCATCGTCCGTAATACGGAAGTTCTTAGGCTCCTGTTTGGGCTGTACAGGCTGTTCCGTTTCGGCTCCACTGTCCAGCGGAAGGTTGTGCTGCCGCCGTGCATGGTTGACCTCTTCCGGGGTCATAGGCTTGCTGGTAAGAGGCTTCACAGCATCATCTGCCGCTGAACGATGGATGGCATCTGTCCGGGTCTGCACATCCGCGATCAGCTGCATCTGTTCCGGCGAGAAGTCGGGATTCAGCAGTTCTTCTAACTCGCCGCCCGATTCTGCCACCGAATAGATCACATCCATCTGCTCCGGGGAAAAATCCTCGTAAGCCACACCAGCATTATGCAGAGCCGTAAAGACTGTGATTTCCACCGCTTCTTCCATCGGTACATCTGCCTGTTCATACACATGCCGAATGTACTCCAGTGGTTCCGTTCGGAAGATCGGATACCGAGCTTCTTTCGCAAGGGTCATGTCCTGCAAACTGACCGTTCCCTGTTCAAAGTTGACCGAATTCACACGGAACTCTCTATCTTCCAGTTCGATGGTTGTGTTAATCGGTAAGTATTCCTCTCTGCGGAAATACTTTGTCTGCGCATGGGTTCCATCTTCCTGCTGGCCGGACAGATAGATACTCTCCCCCTGTTTCCAGAGCTTCATTGCCTGCGAAACCCACTGTTCACGCGGAAAACCAGATACCTCAACCTTGCCGAGTGCGGTTTCCTTTTCCAACAGCTTGCTGCCAAGAAGTTCTGAAACGCGCTTTGCATCCTCGCCGTAGAACTCAAAGTTACCGTGCTGCTCGTAGCCGACTAGCGCATCCGGGTAACGCTCTTTCAGCGCATTATACTCGTTGGCTTCATCCAGCGGCAGGGGCTGCAAGGTCGGCTCAACGGCCTTTTCTTCCGCTGCATACGGAGCCATAATGCCGCGCACCCACTGCGGTGCGTCCTTGCTATCCTGATACAGTGCAACGGCATCCCGTCTGTCCGTAATAACGTCCTGATAGGTGCGCTGGAAAATATCTTCTACCAACCAGTCTTTGAAGTTTTCCCAGCTTTGGCTTGCTTCCAGATACAGCGGAGCAGTTTTCGCATTCTGCTCTAACAGCTCGTCAATCTTGTTCCGAAGTTCCTTTTCCGCTTCGTCTGCATCCACATCGCGGTCGCGGAGATACGGATAGATTTCACTCTGCTGCACCGCATCCAGCATGGAATACAGACATTCTTTGTAAACACAGCGACTATCTTTCAATACAGATTCCTGCCCTGCCAGAAGATAATCATTCAGCGGATTCTTTGCCAGTTCTGCATCATACTGGTTCGGTCGAAGCACCCGCGCCGCCCATGCAGGACGCTCCATATCTTTCAGATAGATCAGAGAATCCGTAACACGTTCGATTTTATAAAGGCGGTCATCTTCCAGATAGAGATAATCCCCGACATTTCTGCTGTACTTTGCCGCCTGCTTCTGGGGTTCTTCAACCACTGCGGTGGTTGAATGCTCTTTCGATTCCTGTTCCTGCGCCCAAATATCGAAAAGCGATATTTGTCCTGTCTCAGAAACAGAAATCTCAACAGCCTTTTTCTTTTCCGGGAAGATCGTGTACGTTCCCTCAACATACTGGTGCAGTTCAGCAAGCGTCTTTGATTTTTCCGCATATTCCGGGGAATCCAGCGGCACGGAAAGAAGTGCTGCATCCATCTTTTCCAGAAGCTCTACCGCCTGTTCCGGGTCAGCCAGCATGGTGGGCAGTTTCTTTCTGGCATCCTCATTCAGCAATTCCCGCTTAAATGGACGCTCTACTTCATCGGGCAGACGATGGTAGAAACCGATTACCCGATTTGCCATCTGCTCACGCTCGTAACTCGGCATCCGGCTGTAATCCGCAGGCTTCAGATACAAACTCTGGTCAATGAGCTTTGCAACTCGTTCAGCCGCCTGGTTCCAGTTCAGCTTTACCAGCGCATCCGGCTTTCCATAGATGCCCCGTGCCAGTTCAAGACCTCTGCCGTCATAGCTGGCATGGGAATTATCTGCACGGGAAAGTGCATGACTGCTGCCGCCCACACCGTATCGGTCTTTCAGAAATGCCGCGCGTTCTGCTTTCTCTGTATGGGTAAGGAAAAAACTGTATGTTGCCAGTCTGCCATCCGAATACGGCCCGCCGCCTGCCAGATAAGCGTCGATTTCATCCTCGGTAATAAAGATTTTCTGTTCGTTCCACTGGAATCCCTCTCGTGCCTGATAGGACTGATACGGAAGGGCAAACTTCTGAAACTGTTCAGATACTTTGTCCGGGCGGTAGAACTGCATCCGCATCACGCTTTTATCTTCGGCGTAGGCTTCTGCCAGTCCCAAAAGACGTTCGTTCAGGTCAGCCAGAAATTCCGGCTGGTTAATCAACTTTGCAAGTCGTTCTGTAAGTTCCGGGTATCCGCCGGAGAAGATGGACGTATCGGCAAAGACCATCTCTGCCACGCCCTCTGCCATATCGCGTTCCATATAGCTCAGGGCTTCTGCGTGTTCATGCAGGGCATTTCCACGGGCAGCATCCAAAACCGATTTTGGTGCGTACTCCCCCTGCTGCAAAAGCTGATGGATTCTGCCGCTGACATCTTCCCATGACAGAAATGCTTTGTTTTTGGGGTCGTTCCGAACCGTATCTCCAACGGCGATCTGCATACCCAGCTCATCGAACCAGACCGCATATTTTGTGCCGCCGATCTCAAAGCCCTTGCCGCCCTCGCCATACTCTTTTTTGACGAAAGCAGTATACTCTTCCGGGGTCTGTTCGGTCATAAAGTTATAGATAAGGCGGAGCTGGCTTTTGCTTCGATTGCTTCCCGTCCGCAGGATTTCATCCACAACTTCTGCCGAAATCGTGATCTCATCGGCATACTGGGCCTGCATCGGGGCTTCGATTGCCCGAATCTGCTGTTCCACGGTCGGCAGACTGGGCAGAGAAAAAGCAGAGGCAATTTCTTCCTCTGCTTCGCTCAAATCCTGTTCGGTTGTGTCAGCGGTTAGTTGTACACCAATTCCTTCAGCACGATCTCTTCCGCCATCGCGGTCAGATTGTTCTGATGTGCCACCCATGCCATCTGTTCGGTTTCCTTGTTCGGAGCCGGATACTTCTCGTTCAGGCTCTCGATCAGTTCTTCCATCCGGTTCTCCGCCTGCTCGTCGATCTGCGCCAGATGCTGATTCAGCCTGCCGCTCATCAGCATACTCTGATACCAGTTCTTCTTGTTCTCCCTCAGATAAGTCCTGCGCAGCATCCCGTACTTCCCAATGCTCATCGGCTCGTCCTGTACGGTCAGGTTCGGAAACAGGTAGTCCCCCTTGCGGTGATAAGTCAGTTCCATACGGTTTTCCTCCTTCGGTGATGTTTGTTTTGGTTTCGTGCTTTAATGTGCTAAAGTCCGTACTGGTATTATACAAGCTGTCGGCAGTTTTTGCAAGATGTTCTGTAACTTCTTTTCGGTAAATTTTCTGCATTTCCCGTCCAATGTCACGGAGAACCGCTTCACACTGTTCCGAAACAGCATTGCCCAGGAAGGTCAAGACCGGAAGCTGGTTGAAATCCACGATACGGATAAAATCCTCATCGTCCAGAACTTCCAGCGGTTCCTGTCCGCAGCGTCGGGAAAGGGTGTAGAAAATACTGTTGGTCATCAACTCCCGGAAACGGACACGAAGGTTATCTTCGTCCAGTCCCTCCAGAAATGTGTCTGCCACCTCATATTCCAAACCATCCATCGCTTCTTCCAGATTCTCAGCGGTCAACTGCTGTGCCAGTTCCATCAGCGCAGCATTCATGCTGTCCGTCTGCGTCAGTGCATAGGTATCTGCCAGATGGTCGAGGATCATCTGCTGGTGTTCCGAATAATCAATGCGCCATAGGATCGGCGTTTTGCCGCCCTGCACCAGATGCGTGTCCGCAATGTCGAACACATAACGCAGCTTTGCCCGTGGGCTGGCATCGTCCAGAAGTGCAATGCCCTTTGCGCCACGGTTTACCCAGCGGTTCATTTTCTTGTTCCAGACTTCCAGCTCTGCACAGGCAGTCGCATCAGGACGCTGGGCATGAATCAGCAGAGTGTCTTTGAACGAATAGCGGTACAGCCGTGCCGCCACATCCAGATAGTTCATCCAGTCTTTCGGAGAATTGCTTACCCACCGTGCATTCTGCTGGGCAAGTTCCCGAATATCATTAAATTTTGCCAACCGTTCCCTCCTTACTTCTTAGCTGGTGTTTTCGGAAATTCAAGACTGTACTGCGCCCTGCCATTTTCTACCCGCATCACAAGGTCTGCGTCAAAGGTCTTGTTCTTTTTGGCAGAGTAGAAGTCTTTTACATGGGTGCGTCCTTTCTTCAAAAGGTCAGTTGCCATCTTCTTCGTGAGCGTCTTTTTCATGCTGGAAAGGTATTTACTTTCTTTCCAGAGGGCGAATTTGCACTCCCGGTCAGAGCAGTAAAAGTTCTGCCCGCCCTCGCAGACGGGTTTGCCGCATACCGGGCAGTTCCCGATAGATACCTTATTATAAGTAGTCGATTCTTGCACCGTAGGAATCTGCCGGAGGTCTGCCAGCATCCGTTCTAGCAATCCACCGATGCCCTGCATGAAGTCAGCGGGCTTTGTTTCGCCCCGTTCCATCCGCAGCAGTTCATTTTCCCACTCGGCGGTCATGCTTGCCGATTTCAGGTAATCCGGGATATTTGCGATTGCCGTAACCCCCTCTGCACTGGGAAGAATCTGCTTTCCTTTGCGTTCCACATAGCCGAAAGATACCAGCTTTTCAAGAATCGCTGCACGGGTCGCAGGCGTTCCCAGTCCTTTCTTTTCTGTGTCCTTTTCAAATTCTTTGTTGCCTGCGGTTTCCATTGCAGAAAGCAGGGTATCTTCAGTAAATGCTTTCGGCGGGGAGGTAAAGCCCTGCTTTTTCTCCGCACTCACTA
>OODA01001059.1_pt1 | contig 10330 bp, 7 predicted proteins | sample 1671341 | NCBI WGS metagenome assembly OODA01 (sample SAMN06348147, study PRJEB24527) | human gut metagenome | biome: human gut; feature: ankylosing spondylitis patient; material: feces | host: Homo sapiens | place: China | collected 2015-10 | reverse complement strand
GGTATACAGTTCTTGTGCATTCTTATAGACCGTATCAAGCTGACGAAGTACCTGCTCGTCGCTCACCTTTTTCCGAAGCACTTCCAATGGGGTAAGTATCAAAGTGAGCGGAGTTCGAAGTTCATGACTAATGTTGGTAAAGAAGCGGAACTTCAACTGATTCAGTTCCTCTTTTTGCTGGGCTGCCTGTTGTTCTTTCAATCGAATCAGTTTCTGATTATTTTTTCGGTACACATACCTCACTCCTAAAATGACTACCCCTATCAGGCATAAAAAGTAAAGTACAAAAGCCCAACTCGTAGCCCAAAATGGCGGAAGAATTGTCACTTGAAAAATGGATTCCGGGCTCCATACATGATCGTTTCCGGCACTCATCACATGAAACGTATATTCACCCGGCAACAAATTATTATACACTACGCTTCCCTGCCCCTTATCGGAAACTATTTCATTCCACTTTTTATCAGCTCCCTCTAAACGATAACGGAAATAAGTCTGCGAAGGGTTTACAAAATTCAAGCTGGAAAAGTCAAAGGTCAGGAAATTTTCATCATAATTCAGTGTTACCGACCGTACCTTGTCGATTGACTGAGTAAACAAAACCCTTCCATGATATTCTTCTCCACACGAAACCGATTCGTTGAACAAACGAAATCCGGTAAACAAAGGAGAAATAACACAAGGAGTAAACACCACATTTTCAGGAGAAAACAAATAAAATCCATCCATTCTTCCAAAACAAAGTTCTCCTTTTCGGGTCCGCATGGAACAAAACTCATACAAGTCATCCCATTCACGACTGTGATTCCGGTCCAAACAAACTACTGTATATTCATTCTGTCCACCTTCTTTTGCTACACTTACCTTATATAATGCATTGATTGTGGTAATCCAGACCTCATTATTATAATCTTCCTGCATTGCCTGAATGGTCAGATTTTCAAACCCATGTTCTTCCCCCAACACATCAATCTTCCGGTCTGGAGAAAGTACCTTTATTCCATACTGGGTTCCCATCCATAATAATCCCCGGCTATCGTTCAGCATACAATTGTATTTCTCTCCCGCTAAAATCTGAAACGGGTCTTTACCTTTTGCATGTCCGGGAATGTAAAGACTATCTTTCTTTATGTCATAAAAATAAATTCCATTGTCTGCTCCTACCACCAAACGACCAGAAGCATCAAAAGACATCGTATTGGCTATCTTAAATCGAGACAATTCAGGATATTTGTCAACTAACAAATCCAACTTGCCAGATCGGATATCAAACCTCCCAACTCCACCGTTTACACTCACCCACAGATTACCCTCTATGTCTTCGGTCAGCGTACGAATATTATTCAAGTCCATCCCTTCACGAACCGGGAATAGATAATGTGAAATTTTACCTTTATCTATACAATAAAGTCCGTCCATATAAGTACCAAACCACATCCTTCCTTTCAAGTCCTTATAGGCAGTTCGAAACAATCCGTTGCTCAACTCCTTAAACGGACAACTTACCGATGTCCGGTCGGCAGATAAACGATAAAGTCCTGCAGATGTACCTAAAAAGATAGAGGCATCATCGGCTTCCAACATACATAACACATCATCACTACCCCAATCGCCTGCAATATTCTTTTTATTGTATAAAGTAAAGTTGCTCATGCTGGAATGGTAATAGGCTAATCCTCTGTTAAACAAACCTGCCCATACGGTTCCGCTCTTTTTATCTACATAAATACTATGTACGTTCGTATCCCCTCTTCCTCCTAAGGTAGCGTGAAAGGGGTCAGCCGAAAAAACCGAGAAGTTATATTTATCTATTAGGAATATACCACGACTGGATGTCCCAACCCAGGCATTACCCGACTTTTCCACATCACATGAAGTAATCTCCCCAAAAGGAGAAGGAAGTTCTATTTCTTTCCAGTCATGGATGGCATTCATATAAAAAATAACCCCTGTATTCCACGCAATCCAGAAGTCACCGCTGTCCAGCATCCGAATTACCACTTGCTGGTCGCCCTTCAAACGATTCTGCAAGAAGGTTTCCTGCCGGATAAATTTCTTCTGATTCCGGTCATAGGCACGCAGCAAACCGCTTTCATGCAGCATCCAGCTCACATTACCGTATGACTCCACTGCCATCAGCGTACCATTTCCATTCAGGAAATGCCGGTCTTCTCCTATGGTCTGCAACTGATGGTTCTTTGTATCATAAAGGAGTACACGCTGAGAAGCTGTCACCAGCCAAGCATGAAGATTGGAATCAATGAACACATTTGAAATCTTTTCCTTTATGCCCCATCCAGCTAATAGCGTATCCGGCTGAATAAATCCGCCCTTGTCCAAGTCAAAGATTTTCAAATTTCCTTTTTCTTTCAGCCAGATTCTTCCATCGGCATCCAGGTACTGAAGAGGAATGACTGATTCCTGGTCAATGCCATAGACCGGAGCCTTCCACAACGGATAGTTGATGAAATTCTTTCCGTCGTAAAAACTCAGCAAAGAGGTCGTACGCACTCCCAAACGCCCGTCGGGAAGCCCGAATACATTTTTCACATAATTGTCGGGAAGTCCGTCACGAATACCGATATGGCGGAACGGGAAAGAAGCGGCTGCCTGCATTCCCAAACACAGGAAAACATATAGTACGGTTAAAATCAGTCTTTTCATATCTTCAAGCTTCATTAATTACAAATGTATAAAGCTATATACGAACCAGAAAAGATTTTTACGTGAGATTTCTGCATTTTTCTGCAAAAAAAATAACCGTCGTCCGATTTTCTGCTTCGGACGACGGTGTGTTATACGCTGTTACAGACGGCATGAATCAATAGCTGTGCTCGTCTTCTTTGATTTCTTCCATGGTCAACGGCTTACGGTCGATAGCACGCCATGCATAAATAATGTAGGCCAGTACAAAAGGAACTAAAATAGATACATAAGCCATGGTTTTCAGGGTAAACTGGCTGGAGCAGCTGTTGGCAATGGTCAGTGAACTCTGTAAATCGGCTGTAGAAGGATAATAAGCGGTATGATTATAACCTACAACCAACAGCAAGGCCAGTACCGTCAGCACCGTACCCACACCGGCAAACCAGATGCCACGGGTATAGGCCTTGCAGAAAATGCTTTTTCCCAAACCATACAACACCCCGACTACTCCTAACAGGAACAACACCAACAGATAAGGCATCGCTATAAAGTTATGGAAATACTTGAAAGGTTCCATCACAATCTGCCCCGTTTCCGGATTGACGGCAAACCCATCTTTCAGTAAGGTGCGAATCACAAATGCCAGGAAGAATACAAGGAAGGGTACCGCATCGGCTATCAACTGACGACGGAAACGGGCATTCAACGCTTCATGACGGATGTTGTTAATGAAATAGAGGTTTCCTAACAAACGGGCAAGGAAGAGCACCGCAAATCCTAAAATGAGGTTCCACGGGTCAGCAAACGCATCCAGCCCATGCCATCCGTTACCCCAATGGCTGATGACCGGCATCATTTCGTCGGTAAGGTTTCCTTTGCTCACCACAAAGTTGGAGCCGTTGAAGAAGGTAGCGACAGCCGCTCCCAACAATAGCGGACCTACAATACCATTCAGCACCAGAAAGAACTGATAGGTACGCTTGCCCAGCCAGTTGCCGAGTTTCGACTGAAATTCGTAGGACACAGCCTGAAGCACAAAACTGAAGAGAATAATCATCCATAACCAGTAAGCTCCTCCGAAGCTGGTGCTATAAAACAAAGGGAAAGAAGCAAAGAAGGCTCCTCCGAAAGTAACCAAAGTGGTGAAGGTAAATTCCCATTTACGTCCGGTGGAATTAACCAGTAACGTACGTTCTTCTTCGGTACGTCCCAAGCAATAGAGCAAAGAGTTTCCTCCCTGCACGAACAGCAAAAAGACCAGCAAGGCTCCTAATAAGGAAACCAGGAACCACCAGTAATGCTGCAAAAATATATAAGTTGAATCCATATTTTTCGGTTTTAAAATGATGTATCGGTTAGTTTATTTTTCGTCCGGACCTTTACGGATGGCTTTTACCATGATACCGATTTCGGCAATAAGCAGCACGGTAAACATGATAAGGAAAATGAAGAAAGTGGTTTGCACGGAGCCCGTTTCCAGTTTTGACACTGCCGCATTGACGGGCAGCAAATCCTGAATCGTCCAGGGCTGACGTCCCATCTCGGCCACAATCCATCCTGCCTGACTGGCGATGTAAGCCAACGGAATGCTCCACAAGGAAATCCAGTGCAGCCAGTTGAGTTCTGCCAGCCGCTTTTTCCATACGAGGAATAAAATAACCAGGAAGAACAGTATGAAATACATACCTAACCCCACCATCACGCGGAAAGACCAGAAGAGCAGACCTACATGAGGTACAAGGTCTTCCTTAGCCTGAATGTATCCGTAGCCGAAATAAGGCATGTATTCCTTCAAGGCACTGCTTGCAATCTGCATGGAAGCCTCATCGCCTTCTTCTTTTGCCCGACGGAAATCGGCCAGTGCAGTAATGGCTTTCTTGCCGTTCACCATCTTTTCATCTGCCGAAAGAGCCGTTGAACCATCAGGTAATGTATAGCCTCCTTCCAGCAGGTTATTGATGCCCGGCACATATCCTGCCGTGCTATGCGTAGCCAGGAAAGAAAGCATTTCGGGTATCTTGATGGAGCCTACCACCGTCAGAGGTTCATGTGTACCTCCTTCATAAAGCGCTTCCATAGCGGCCAATTTCATAGGTTGCACCTGAGCTACCTGATACGCAGACTTATCGCCTGTGCCGGCGGTTACTAAGGCAGCAAACAATCCGACTGCCGCTGCCACCTTCATGCTGGCAAGTGCAAATTCTTTTTCACGTTTACGAATCAGATACCAGGCACTGACTCCGATGACGAAAGCGGCTCCGAGCATCCAGCTGCTTAATACAGTATGGAAAAATTTCACCACTGCCACTGGCGAAAAGGCCACTGCCATGAAATCAACCATTTCGTTGCGCATGGTTTCCGGATTAAACTCCATCCCCACCGGATACTGCATCCAGGAATTAGCCACCAGAATCCACCAGGCCGAAATAGTGGCTCCCAAACCGGTTAGCCAGGTAGAAGCCAGATGAAAACCTTTACTCACCTTGTGCCATCCAAAGAACATGACAGCCACGAAAGTGGCTTCCATGAAGAAAGCTAAAATGCCTTCTATGGCCAGCGGAGCACCGAATATGTCACCCACGAACCAGGAATAGTTACTCCAGTTCGTACCAAACTGAAACTCCAGAATCAAACCGGTTGCCACTCCAATGGCAAAGTTTATTCCAAACAGTTTCATCCAAAACTTTGCCGTACGCTTCCAGAATTCATTTCCTGTACGTACATACAATGTCTCCATTGTAGCCATAATCACAGCCAACCCTAAAGTCAGCGGCACAAACAGCCAATGGTAAATGGCGGTCAAGGCAAACTGTGCCCTCGACCAGTCAATCATTGAAGTGTCGATTGTTTCAAGCATAAGAAATTACTTTATCAGTTACTAATATAAATAAGGTATAGTTATTCTGCCATCCGGTTTGTCAGCTCCAGTCCCACATAGTCCTGCTTCTCGGCCTCCGTCTTTCCTTTCAGAAAGGAAGGGAAGAAAAACAGTTTCAGCACAAAAAACATGACAAAAAGCTTTATCAGGATAATCGCCCAAAGGACACGCCCCCAGGTCATCTCCCGAAAACCATCACGATAAAAATAAAAAACACGAATGAGATTCTTTTTAATCATAGTCTATTTTTATAATGATTACAAAGTAAGTACTTTATCGGGAAAAAACAAGGGTTTATCGAGATATTCTGTTGGTAAATCTATCTATTTTGCCTCTTTTTTTATTATGAAATACATTTGCAATGTAAAAATTAAACGAAATATGAAAAAAAGAGAACTCATTTTCTTCGCCGCACTCGCGACTTTCCTGTCGGCAAATGCACAGGAAAAACAAACCTGGTCGCTTGAAGATTGCATAAACTATGCGCTGGAGAAAAATATCCAGTTACAGCAGAACAAGATTTCCTTACAGGAAAGCGAAGTGGATGTAAAGACAGCAAAGGCTGCACTCTTTCCAAGCCTCTCGTTCAACACCGGACACAACATTGTGAACCGTCCTTATCAGGAAAACAGCGCCACTGTCAGTGGTACTGAAATCATCAGCAGTAACAATAAAACTACCTATAACGGCAGCTACAGTTTGTCTGCACTATGGAACGGCGGACAGCGCCTGAACAACATCAAACAGCAAAAGAAGAATCAGGAAATAGCGGAACTGACCGTAGCCGAAACGGAAAATACGCTCAAGGAAGAGATTACCAAACTTTTCCTGCAGATTCTGTATGCAGATGAATCGGTAAACATTAATAAAGGTACGCTGGAAGTAAGTAAAGCTACTTATGAACGTGCCAAAGAACTTTTTAATCAGGGTAGTATTTCGAAAGCAGATTTAGCACAATTGGAAGCACAAGTCGGGAATGACCAGTACCAGCTGGTAACCTCCGAAAGCTCACTGAGAAACTATAAACTTCAACTGAAACAAATGCTGGAACTGGACGGAAACATGGAAATGGAGCTGGAACTTCCGGTACTTGACGATGAAAAAGTGATGCAGCTACTCCCCAATCAAGACGAGGTTTACCAAACGGCACTGGCCAACCGTCCGGAAATACAAAGCAGCAAGCTGAGTATTGACAATTCCAAGTTGGCTATTTCTGCAGCTAAAAGCGGGTATTATCCTAGTATCAGCCTGTCGGCGTCTACTTCCAGCATGACCAACAATGCAAGCCAGAACAACTGGGCGCAACAGATGAAATACGGATGGAACAACATGATTGGTTTAACGGTGAGTGTACCTATCTTTAATAACCGACAGACCAAAAGTGCGGTAGAAAAAGCTCAGTTCCAATACAACTCTTCACTGCTGAACTTACAGGACAAGCAAAAAGGGCTTTACACCGAGATTGAAACGCTCTGGCTGGATGCGCTCAATGCACAGCAACAATATGCAGCAGCTGAAGTGAAACTGAAAAGCAGCCAGACCAGTTTTGATATGGTCAGTGAACAGTTCAGACTGGGCATGAAAAATACAGTCGAACTGCTGACCGAGAAAAATAACCTGCTCAGCGCACAGCAGCAACGGGTTCAGGCTAAGTATATGGCTATTTTGAATCGTACATTACTCGATTTTTATGCAGGAAAAGACATTGAATTATAATCACCAAACAATATGAACAAGAAAAAAATAATTTTGGCAGCCGGTGTCGTACTCGTGCTGGCTGTAGCAGGATTCTGGATTTTCGGAAAGAAGAATGCACAGGGCAAGGTAGACTTCGTGACTGAAAAAGTTACACGAGGAAATATCAGCAATTCCATTACAGCTACAGGAACCATCGAACCGGTCACTGAAGTAGAGGTCGGTACTCAGGTTTCAGGTATCATTGACAAGATATATATTGACTATAACTCCGTAGTAAAGCAGGGTGAAGTGATAGCCGAGATGGATAAGGTAACGCTGCTCAGCGATTTACAATCAGCGCAAGCTACATACAACGGCGCAAAGGCCGAATACGACTACCAGAAGAAACTATACACGAGAAACAAAGCACTACACGAGAAACAGACTACGAACAAAGTGTGTACGACTATGAACGTGCTAAAAGTACATACGAACAGACGCAAGCAGCCTTAGCCAAAGCGGAACGGAATCTTTCATACGCCACTATCACTTCTCCGATTAATGGTATCGTAACGAGCAAGGACGTGGAAGAAGGACAGACCGTAGCTTCTGGTTTTGAAACTCCGACACTGTTCACCATTGCGGCCGACTTGACAAAAATGCAGGTAGTAGCCGATGTGGATGAAGCCGACATTGCTGGAATAAAAGACAGTGCCCGAGTAACCTTCACCGTAGATGCCTATCCTGACGACGTGTTCGAAGGAAAGGTATACCAGATTCGTCTGGGTAGTGTAAACAGCAGCAGTTCAAGCAGCACCAGTACAAGCAGCGAAACAGTTGTCACTTACGAAGTGGTAATTACTGCCGACAACCCGGATTTGAAACTGAAACCCCGACTGACTGCCAACGTGACCATCTACACCGACACCCGTGACAACGTGATAACGGTACCCAACAAGGCACTGCGTTTTACACCGGAAAAACAGTTGGTGGGCAACAAGACTATTACAGACTGCGAAGGTGCACACAAGGTATGGACTATGGACGCCAACGGATTCACGGCACATCCTGTAAAAATCGGTCTGAGCGACGGAAGTCATACTGAAATTCTGGAAGGACTGAGCGAAGGCACTCCTATCGTAACAGAAACCGTACTGAAAGGGTTCGAAAACAATGCCAATGCTGATGAAATGGCTGGCAGTGAAAGAAGCCCGTTCATGCCAGGCCCTCCGGGAGGTGACAAGAAAAAACAGAAATAAGGAGATACTCTTATGAAAAAGACTGTCATAGAATTGCAAAATATCAAACGGAATTTCCAGGTGGGAGACGAAACGGTCCATGCCTTGCGCGGAGTTTCATTCAGCATACAGGAAGGAGAATTCGTCACCATCATGGGAACATCCGGTTCAGGAAAATCTACTTTACTGAACACCTTGGGATGCCTGGATACACCCACCAGCGGAGAGTATCTGCTCGACGGAGTATCCGTACGCACCATGAGCAAGCCACAAAGGGCAGTACTACGTAACCGGAAAATCGGATTTGTATTCCAGAACTACAACCTGCTGCCGAAAACTACAGCCGTAGAAAATGTGGAACTTCCTCTGATGTACAATAGCTCAGTCAGTGCTGCCGAACGTCGCCGGCGTGCCATTGAAGCCTTAACAGCTGTAGGACTGGCTGACCGCTTGGAACATAAATCCAACCAGATGTCAGGAGGACAGATGCAGCGTGTGGCCATCGCCCGAGCGCTGGTCAACAATCCGGCGGTAATTCTGGCAGACGAGGCTACCGGTAACCTGGATACACGTACCTCATTTGAGATTCTGGTTCTTTTCCAAAAACTGCACCAGGAAGGACGTACCATTATCTTCGTGACACACAATCCGGAACTTTCACAATACAGCAGCCGGAATATCCGCCTGCGTGACGGACATGTCATTGAAGACGTGACCAACCCTCATATTCTGTCAGCAGCAGAAGCATTAGCTGCCCTGCCGAAAAATGACGACGATTGACGTGACTAATTAAGAAATGACTTATGAACGGAACAAACCTTTTTAAAATAGCTTTCAGAGCTTTGGCCAACAACAAGCTCCGTGCGTTCCTGACCATGTTGGGAATCATCATCGGTGTGGCTTCTGTCATTGCCATGCTGGCCATCGGACAAGGCTCTAAACGAAGCATCCAGAAGCAGATTTCTGAAATGGGCTCCAACATGATTATGATTCATCCGGGAGCTGAAATGAGAGGTGGAGTCCGGCAGGACCCTTCGAGCATGCAGACACTGAAACTGGAGAATTATGAAACACTGCGCGACGAGTGCATGTACTTGTCGGCCATCAGTCCGAATGTCTCTGCCTCCGGACAGTTGATTTCGGGCTCCAACAACTACCCTTCTTCTGTCAGCGGAGTTAGCATTGGCTATCTTACAATTCGCCAACTTACCGTAGAACAAGGTGAGATGTTCACTGAAGAGGATATACGTACGGCTGCCAAAGTCTGTGTTATCGGTAAAACAATTGTAGACAACCTGTTCCCCGACGGTCAGGACCCGATTGGAAAGATTATCCGCTGCAACCAGGTGCCTTTGCGGGTAGTGGGTGTGCTGAAATCCAAAGGATACAACTCTATGGGTATGGACCAGGACGATGTGGTATTGTCTCCTTACACCACCGTAATGAAACGTTTGCTGGCACAAACTTACCTGAGCGGTATTTTTGCCTCTGCCTTGACGGAAGACATGACGGAAGAAGCCGTAGATGAAATCACAAATATTTTACGACGTGAACACAAACTGAAAGAAGCAGACGACGATGATTTCACCATACGTACACAGCAGGAACTTAGCTCCATGCTGAACACCACAACCGACTTGATGACTACCCTGCTGGCCTGCATTGCCGGAATCTCATTGGTAGTGGGTGGTATCGGTATCATGAACATCATGTATGTGAGTGTGACAGAACGTACACGTGAAATCGGACTTCGTATGTCTGTAGGTGCAAGAGGAATCGATATTCTGTCGCAGTTCCTGATAGAATCTATCCTGATCAGTATCACCGGAGGTTTGATTGGAGTAATCTTGGGTTGCGGTGCCAGCTTCATCATCAAGAGTGTGGCTCACTG
>OODA01001052.1_pt1 | contig 10396 bp, 7 predicted proteins | sample 1671341 | NCBI WGS metagenome assembly OODA01 (sample SAMN06348147, study PRJEB24527) | human gut metagenome | biome: human gut; feature: ankylosing spondylitis patient; material: feces | host: Homo sapiens | place: China | collected 2015-10 | reverse complement strand
CAGGAGAACTTTTTCCACCGGATGAACCTGCACCTGATCCAGGCCGATAACGCTATCCGGCAGGATATCCTGATCCACAATGAGGACGAGCTGATCCACGCCATGAACCACTTTGAGCTGCGGGGCGGCGGCGGAACGGACTTCCGCCCGGCCTTTGAATACGTGAACCAGCTGTGCGCCGAGAAGAATTTCTCGAACCTGCGGGGCCTTTTGTACTTCACCGACGGCATGGGCACCTACCCCGCCAAGCGCCCGGCCTACGACACCGCTTTTCTGTTTCTGGGGGAGCGGTTCGACGATGCCAATGTACCGCCGTGGGCCATGAAGGTGGTTCTGGATGAAGAGGAATTTACCGGTGCAGCAGCCCGCCCGCAAAGCACCCTTGCCGACGCGCTGGCCGAAGAGGACGACCTGTACCGTGACCTGAACAATTCGTGAGGGAATTTGTTATGAATATCAAACGAGCCAAAGAAGAAATTGAACACACTGTAAAAGCCTACCTTGCCAAGGATGCTCTGGGCGAATACGCCATCCCGGCCATCCGGCAGCGTCCCATTCTGCTCATGGGGCCTCCGGGCATTGGCAAGACGCAGGTGATGGAGCAGGTAGCCCGGGAGTGCGGCGTGGCGCTGGTGGCCTACACCATCACCCACCACACCCGCCAGAGCGCCGTGGGCCTGCCCTTCATCCGCCAGCGCAATTATGGCGGCAAAGATGTCTCTGTGACTGAATACACCATGAGCGAGATCATTGCCAGCATCTACGCCAAGATGGAGGCCACCGGCCTCTCCGAGGGCATTCTGTTCATCGACGAGATCAACTGTGTGTCGGAAACGCTGGCCCCCACCATGCTGCAATTTTTGCAATGCAAGACCTTTGGCAATCAGGCCGTGCCTGCGGGCTGGGTGATCGTGGCGGCAGGCAACCCACCGGAATATAACAAATCTGTGCGCGACTTTGATATCGTTACGCTGGACCGCGTGCGCCGCATGGACATTGAGCCGGACCTGCCCGTGTGGAAGGACTATGCCCGCGCTGCCCACATCCACAGCGCCATTTTGAGCTATCTGGAGCTGCACCCGCAGAACTTCTACCAGATCAACGCCGATGTGGACGGCACCCAGTTCGTGACCGCCCGCGGCTGGGAGGATCTTTCCAATCTGCTGGACACCTACGAAACACTGGGTCTGCAGGCTGATGAAGACCTGATCCGCGAGTACATCCAGCACCCGAAGATCGCAGAGGACTTCTCCGCCTACCTCGACCTTTACTATAAATACCGCGACGACTACGGCGTAGAGGAGATCTTGGCCGGACAGGCAAAGCCCGCCGTGTTCGCACGGCTGCTGCAGGCCCCCTTCGACGAGCGGCTTTCGCTGGTCAGCCTGATCCTTGCAGGCCTCGGCACCCGGTTCACGGCCTCCCGTCAGGCAGATGCAGTAGCCGACAGCTGCTATGCCTTTCTGCGGGAGACCAAAAAAGCCCTTGCCACCGTTCCGGAGGATATCCCGGACGGCTCGGCAGAAATGTTCCACCAGCAGATCATGGATTACGACACCGAAACACAGCAAAAGCGTGCCGCCGGGCTGCTGAGCAAAGATGCTCTGACCACCCGCCTGCAGGTGCTGGCCGTGCTGCGCGGCTGGGAGGGCGAACTGCGCCGTGCCAACGCCGCCGGTACACAGGAAGCCTTCGACCTGCTGCGCGGGCAGTTCCAGTCCCTTGCCGATGAGCGCGAAAAGGCCCAGCAGACCGCCAGCGCCGCGCTGGAAGCCGCTTTCGACTTTATGGAACAGGCCTTTGCCGAAAGCCAGGAGATGGTGGTGTTCGTCACCGAGCTGACGGTGGACCCGGTGTCCCACGCCTTCCTCACCGAGAACGGCTGCGAACGCTACTTCCAGTACAACAAAGACCTGCTGCTGGACCACCGCAAAGCTGCTCTGCAGCAGGAGCTTTCAGCGGAACAGCGCCGCCACGGCGGAGTGTGAGCCATGCTGGAAAATATTCTGTTCAGCATGAACAGCACCATGCCGCTGTTCTTTATCATGCTGCTGGGCTATGTGCTGCACCGCACCGGTTTTCTGAGCGATGCGTTCGTGGCCGGGGCCAACAAGTTCGTGTTTTATGTGGCACTGCCGGTGCAGCTGTTCCGCGACCTTGGCAAAAACGATGTCCGCGCCACCTTCGATGGCCGGTATGTGCTGTTCTGCTTTGCAGTCACACTGGCGTGCATCCTTGTGATCTGGGCGCTGGCAAAGCTGTTTTTAAAGGGCACCGGCCTTGTGGGCGAGTTCGTTCAGGTGTGTTACCGCTCGTCGGCTGCCATCCTCGGCTCGGCTTTTCTGCAGAGCATCTACGGCGATGCCAGCATGTCCAGCCTGATGATCCTTGGCAGTGTGCCGCTGTATAACATCATGGCAGTGGTCATTTTGATGCTGGAAGCGCCCACTGCGCAGGCTCAGACCGGCAATATGGCTGAAAAGCTCAAAAAGAGTGTGAAAGGCATCCTGACGAACCCCATCCTTCTGGGCATTGCAGCGGGCTTTGCGTGGAGCATGCTGCACATTTCCGTGCCTGCCATGCTGGATAAGGCCCTTTCCAATGTGGCCGGTCTGACCAGCCCTCTGGCCCTGCTTGCCATTGGTGCAGGCTTCAAGGGCAAAAAAGCTCTGGGATACCTCAAGCCTACTGCTGTGGCTACTGTGGTCAAGCTGATGGTGCTGCCTGCGCTGTTCCTGCCGCTGGCTGTGCGCTTTGGCTTTACCGACGAAAAGCTGGTGGCCCTGCTGGTGATGCTGGGCAGTATCACCACCCCGGCGTGCTACGTTATGGCAAAGCAGATGGGCCACGAAGGTGTGCTTACCGGCAGCGTGTGCGTTACCACCACCCTGTTCAGCGCATTCAGCCTGACCTTCTGGCTGTTCGTGCTGCGGAGCCTCGGATATATTTTATAACATCTTTTGCATAGCACAACAGCGGACGGCCTGCAGGCTGTCCGCTGTTTGCTTTTCAGATGTTGCTTGGGGAATCAGGCCGCACCGAAGGGATGCAGCTTCTGCCCTTTATTCTGTCATTTCCAGTTCAGAGATCCATTCCCGCACGCGGTCCGGGCGGTTTGTGACGATGGCATCCGGCTGCAGGGGCCAAAGGTCTTTCACGGCCTGTTCCCCGTCCACCGTCCAGTATGCCGCCTTGATGCCCAGATCATGCAGCTTCTGCACCATGCTGGGCTGCTGGTAAGCGGTGTGATATTCGCAGCTCACCCAGTCCGGCTTGAAGTCCAGCGTCTGCACATACTTTACCGGGTCCCGCTGTTCCAGCAGGCGCTGGGCTACCTCTACCAGACTCTTGCCCGGAAAGTTCGCCTGCAGCATACTGATCTGGTTGCCCATCCAGCGCAGGGCCCAGCTGCAGTTTTCGTCATCCACATTTTCCACCGACAGCGGCGGCAGCTGTGGAAAATCATCCTCTTCCAGCCCGTTCTGCAGGCCAAGCATTTCCCATGTGCTAGTGGGCAGCGCCATGGTCTCCAACGCACCGTAGACCAGCACGCCCACCTTCAGCTCCGGCATCAGCTGCTTTGCCTGCCGCAGCAGGTCGTGGTTGAACGAGATCACCACCAGCCGGTCGGTAATGTTTGCTGCACGCACCTCCTCGATCACGCGGGGGACAAAATCCGGGTCGTCATCGATGGTGGCCTTCATTTCCAGCTGAACGATGGTACCTTCCATTTCCCTGCACAGAGCCAGTGCCTCCTGCAGGGTAGCGATCCTCTCGTTCCGATAGTTCACATCCTTCCAGCTGCCAAAGTCCAGCGCCTTCAGCTCGCCCTCGGTCATGTCGTAGATCTGGCCACGCATATCGGTGTGCCAGTCAATGACAAAATCGTGGTGGATCACCAGCTTTTTATCGCTGGTCTGCTGTACGTCCATTTCCACGCCGTCCGCGCCGATCTCCATCGCCTTGCGGAACGCAGAAAGGGTATTTTCCGGCGCAAGATAGGACGCGCCGCGGTGTGCAATGATCTCAGGTGTCATAAATTCCAATTCTTTCTCACAAATTTATTTTTTCGCAAATTTCAGGCAAGGTCGGTGCCGTTTGAAGCAATGACCTTTTTGTACCAGTAGAAGCTGTCCTTGCGGCTGCGGGCCAGTGTGCCGTTGCCGTCGTTGTCCTTATCCACATAGATAAAGCCGTAGCGCTTTTTCATCTCACCGGTGGATGCGCTCACAAGGTCGATAGGACCCCATGTGGTGTAGCCCATCAGCGGCAGGCCGTCCTCGTTAACGGCCTTTTCCATCTGCTCGATGTGGGCGCGCAGATAATCGATGCGGTAGCTGTCGTGGATGGAGCCGTCCGCTTCCACGGTATCCACCGCGCCAAGGCCGTTCTCCACAATGAACATAGGCTTTTCGTACCGGTCGTAGATGGTGTTCAGGGTCACGCGCAGGCCCACCGGGTCGATGGCCCAGCCCCACTCGCTGGCCTTGAGGTACGGGTTCTTCACAGCTTCCAGTACCGCATTGCCGTCGGCCTTTTCTTCTGCCAGGATCTCCTGATCCGTGGTGATGCAGCGGCTGGAATAGTAGCTGAAGGAGACAAAATCCACGGTGCCTTCTTTCAGGACCTGCTCATCGCCCGGCTCGGTGTGTAGGGTGATGCCGACCTTCTCCATCCGCTTTTTTGCCCACACCGGGTAGGCTCCCCGGGCCTGCACATCGGTAAAGAAGTAGTTGTCGCGGTCCGCTTCCTGCGCGGCACGGATATCCTCCGGTGCACAGGTGCGCGGGTAATACTGGCCTGCCGCCAGCATACAGCCCACCATGGCACCGGGCATCTTTTCATGGGCCAGCTTGACCGCCTTTGCGCTGGCCACCAGCTCATGATGTGCCGCCTGATACTCCACCTGCTGCACATTCTCGCCCGGATAGAACACCAGCCCCGCGCCGGTAAAGGGCAGATGCAGCAGCATGTTGATCTCGTTGAAGGTGAGCCAGTATTTCACCTTCCCCTTGTAGCGGTCAAACAGCACTTCACAGTAGTGCACATAGGCATCCACCATGCGGCGGTCTTTCCAGCCGCCATACTTTTTTATGAGGGCAATGGGGGTATCGAAGTGGCAGATGGTCACAAGCGGTTCAATGCCGTATTTGTGGCACTCATCAAACACATCCTCATAGAACTTCAAGCCCTCTTCATTGGGCTTGGCATCGTCGCCGTTCGGCAGGATGCGGGTCCATGCGATGGACAGCCGGAAGCACTTAAAACCCATCTCGGCAAAGAGGGCGATGTCCTCTTTATAATGGTGATACAGGTCAATGGCTTCATGGCTGGGATAATAGTGCTTGTCGTCGCACTCCAGCATTTCCAGCCGACCCAGCGCCACCGGGAAGCGGTCCGGGCCAAACGGGGTCACATCCACGGTGGCAAGGCCCTTGCCGCCTGCCTGCCATGCGCCCTCGCACTGGTTGGCAGCGGTGGCACCGCCCCACAGAAAATCTTTGGGAAAACTGCCCATATGTAAACCCTCCCTATTTTAATTTGTTGATTATAAGATACCGCACAATCGCCGGAATGTCCATGCCTACATTTTACAAAAAGGTGCTTCATTGTTGTGAAAGTACGACTTTTATCGTCAAATCGCCGAATTTTGATTCTATTTTTCGTACATTTTTCACGAGAAAAATGCAAAAACGGCCTGATTTTCCTTTCATTCTGTTTCTTTCAAACTGTCCGCAGACATGGTACAATAATCAGGTAAGATACACCGCCGCTTTTTCGGCATTGGAAAATGGAGTGTTTGATTATGACTGAGTTCAAGCCCATTAAAGAAGGCAAGGTCCGTGAGATCTATGATAACGGTGACAGCCTCATCATGGTTGCTACCGACCGCATTTCCGCGTTTGATGTCATCCTGAAAAACAAGGTCACCAAAAAGGGCACCGTTCTGACCCAGATGAGCAAGTTCTGGTTCGATTACACCCGCGATCTGCTGCCCAACCATATGCTGAGCGTGGACGTGAAGGATATGCCGGAGTTCTTCCGGCAGCCCCAGTTCGACGGCAACAGCATGCTGTGCCGCAAGCTGACCATGCTGCCCATCGAGTGCATCGTGCGCGGCTACATCACCGGCAGCGGCTGGGCCAGCTACCAGAAGACCGGCAAGGTGTGCGGCATCCAGCTGCCCGAGGGCCTGAAGGAATCCGACAAGCTGCCCGAGCCTATCTACACTCCCTCCACCAAGGCCGAGATCGGCGACCACGACGAGAACATCTCCTACGAAAAGAGCATCGAGGTGCTGGAAAAGCAGTTCCCCGGCCACGGCGAGGAGTACGCCACCAAGCTGCGGGACTACACCATTGCCCTGTACAAGAAGTGCGCCGAGTATGCACTGTCCCGCGGCATCATCATTGCCGACACCAAGTTCGAGTTTGGTCTGGACAAGGACGGCAACGTGGTGCTGGGCGACGAGATGCTGACCCCGGACTCCTCCCGCTTCTGGCCGCTGGAGGGCTACGAGCCGGGTCACAGCCAGCCCTCCTTCGACAAGCAGTTCGTGCGCGACTGGCTGAAGGCCAACCCCGACAGCAACTACGACCTGCCGCAGGATGTCATTGACAAGACCATTGCCAAGTATCTGGAGGCCTACGAGCTGCTGACCGGCAAAAAGCTGTAAGCGTATCCCGTATCTATAAAAATCAAGGCTGCTGCGGAAAATTTTCCGCAGCGGCCTTTTTTGCGCCCTGCCCCTTGACATTGAGCGGGGATATGAGTAATATATGTATCGTATCAAACAGTTTCACATCGAACAACTTGAATAGAGGAAACCATTATGTGTACACAGCACACTATTGAAGAGCACTGCAAGCTGGACCCGCCGTGGGATGGGCCGCAGGTCATCCCCGCTCAGCTGCGCCGGGTGGACAACCTGATCTTCCGCAGGCTGAACCAGTTTTCCCGCGCCAACGGGGTAGAGCAGACCACCCCCATGCACGGGTGGATCATCGAGTATCTCTACCGCCACCGGGACGAGCCGGTGTTCCAGCGGGACATCGAGCGGGAGTTTTCCATCACCCGCTCCACGGTGACGAACATTTTGCAGCTGATGGAGCGCAAGGGCTACATCCAGCGGCTGAGCGTGCCGCAGGATGCCCGGCTTAAGCAGCTGGTTTTGACCAAGGAGGGCATCCAACGGCACGAAAAGACCCTGCTTTCCTTCCACCAGACCGACGATTATGTGGCCGGACTGCTGACCGAGGAGGAGAACGCAGAACTGCTGCGGCTGCTGAACAAGCTGCGGGAAGCACTGAAATAACGATCTTTTCCGTCAAAGCGCCGAAAAAGGACTTGTTAAATTAGCAATTATGAACATTTTACGAAACGTCTTGACATTTAAATTGTTATGTATAAAATTGTTTTGTACCAAACAAATAAATTCAACAGGAGGGAACTCAGATGATCAAAAAGCTTGTGTCGCATCTGGGCGAGTATAAAGCCGCCTCGATCAAGACACCGCTCTTTGCTGCGCTGGAAGCCATTATGGATGTGCTGCTGCCCACCATCATGGCCTTTATCATCGACCAGGGCATTGAAAAGGGCGATATGAACGCCATCATCCGCTACGGCCTGCTTACCTTTCTGGTGGCAGCCATTGCGCTGGTGCTGGGCGTGCTGGCGGGCAAGTATGCCGCCGAGGCATCCACCGGCTTTGCCGGAAATCTGCGCGATGCCATGTATGAAAACATCCAGCATTACTCTTTTTCCAACATCGACAAATTTTCCACCGCAGGTCTTGTCACCCGCATGACCACCGACGTGACCAACGTGCAGAACGCCTTCCAGATGATCCTGCGTATGTGCGTGCGCGCCCCGGTGCATCTGGTGTTTGCAATGTTCATGGCTGTGTTCATCGGCGGCCCGCTGTCGCTGGTGTTCGTGGTGGCAGTGGCTTTTCTGGTGGCGGTGCTGGCTGCCATCATGATCCCTACCTTCCGCATCTTTGACCGGGTGTTCAAGAACTATGATAACCTCAACGCCTCGGTGCAGGAGAACGTTTCTGCCATCCGCGTGGTCAAAAGCTTTGTGCGCGAGGGCTTTGAGAACGAAAAATACACCGCCGCCTGCGAGAGCCTGTACAAGCAGTTCGTCAACGCGGAAAGCCGTCTGAGCTTCAATAACCCCGCTATGCTGGTGGCGGTGTACGGCTGCAACATCGCGCTGAGCTGGTTCGGCGCAAAATATGTGCTGCACGGTGCTATTACCACCGGCCAGCTGAACGCCCTGTTCGGCTATATCATGAACATCCTTATGGCACTGATGATGCTGAGCATGGCCTTTGTCATGATCGCCATGTCCGCCGCCTCTGCCAAGCGTATCGTGGAGGTGCTGGACGAGCACACCGACCTGCCCCCGGCAAAGCAGCCGGTGCAGCAGGTGGCAGACGGCAGCATCCAGTTTGACCACGTTACCTTCAAGTATAAGCACGGCAGCGGCCAGCCGGTGCTGAACGATATCAGCTTTACCATCCGGCCCGGCGAGACGCTGGGCATCATCGGCGGCACCGGCAGTGCAAAGTCCAGTCTGGTGCAGCTGATCCCCCGCCTGTACGATGCCGAGAGCGGCACCGTGCGTGTGGGCGGCGTGGACGTGCGGGATTATAACCTTGACGTGCTGCGCCGCGAGGTCTCCATGGTGCTGCAGAAGAATGTGCTGTTCAGCGGCACCATTCTGGATAATCTCCGCTGGGGCGATGCCAACGCCACCGAGGAAGAGTGCATCCGCATGGCAAAACTGGCCTGCGCGGATGAGTTCATCCAGCGCTTCCCGGATAAGTACAATACATGGATCGAGCAGGGCGGCTCCAACGTGTCCGGCGGCCAGAAACAGCGCCTGACCATCGCCCGCGCCCTGCTGCGCAAGCCCAAGGTGCTGATTTTGGACGACTCCACCAGCGCCGTGGATACCGCGACCGATGCCAAGATCCGCAAGGCCTTCCGGGAGGAGATCCCCGGCACGACCAAGATCATCATTGCACAGCGCATTTCCTCGGTGCAGGATGCAGACCGCATTCTGGTGCTGGAGAACGGCCAGATCAACGGTCTGGGCACCCACGCAGAGCTGCTGGCGACCAACGCCATCTATCAGGAGGTCTACAACAGCCAGACGCAGGGCGGCGGCGATTTTGACAAGCAGGGAGGTGCGCAGTAATGGCAGTAAAAGAAGTACATGGCCCCGGCCCGCGGGGCGCACGGGGGCCGCGCCCCAAGGTGGAAAACCCGGGCAAGCTGCTGAAGCGCATTATGGATGAGGTGTTCCGTAACTATCTGCCCCACTGCATCCTTGTGCTTGTCTGCATCGTGGTCAGCGCGCTGGCCAATGTGCAGGCCAGCCTGTTCTTGCAGACTTTGATGGACGATTACATCGTGCCCATGACCCGCCAGCAGAATCCCAGCTTTGCACCGCTGGCCGGTGCATTGGTGCGGATGTGCTGCATTTACCTTGTGGGCATTCTGGCTGCATGGGCCAACGCCCGCATCATGGTCAACGTAACGCAGGGCACGCTGCGCAATCTGCGCACCAAGCTGTTCACCCACATGGAAAGCCTGCCCATCCGGTATTTTGACGCCCATCCTCACGGCGATATCATGTCCGTGTACACCAACGATGTGGATACCCTGCGCCAGATGCTCAGCCAGAGCATCCCGCAGCTGGTGTCCAGCGTCATCACCATCGTATCGGTGTTCTTCAGTATGTGCATGCTCAGCTGGCAGCTGACCATCGTTACCATGCTCATGGTGGCGCTGATGCTGTTCTGCTCCAAACAGATCGCAAAAAGCTCCTCCAAGTACTTCATCCAGCAGCAGCGGGATCTGGGCAAGGTGAACGGCTACATCGAGGAGATGATGGAGGGCCAGAAGGTGGTCAAGGTGTTCACCCACGAGCAGCAGACCCTTGCAGGCTTCCGCGCGCTGAACGATCAGCTGAAGGAAAGCGCCAAGCAGGCCAACGCCTTCTCCAACATCATGATGCCGGTCAACGCCCAGCTGGGCAACATCAGCTACGCCATCTGCGCACTGACTGGTGCAGCCATGGCCGTTGGCGGCGTTGGCGGCATGACCCTTGGCACCGTGGTGGCCTTCCTCAGCCTGAACAAGGGCTTCAATATGCCCATCAGTCAGGTGTCCATGCAGGCCAACAGCGTCATCATGGCACTGGCCGGTGCAGAGCGCATCTTTAAGATGATGGACGAGCCCAGCGAGACCGATGAGGGCTATGTGACCCTCGTGAACGCCAAGTACGACCGCGAGGACAACCTCGTGGAGACCGAGGAGCGCACCGGCATCTGGGCCTGGAAGCACCCCCACCACGACGGCACCACCACCTACCACAAGCTGGC
>OODA01001025.1_pt1 | contig 10720 bp, 7 predicted proteins | sample 1671341 | NCBI WGS metagenome assembly OODA01 (sample SAMN06348147, study PRJEB24527) | human gut metagenome | biome: human gut; feature: ankylosing spondylitis patient; material: feces | host: Homo sapiens | place: China | collected 2015-10 | reverse complement strand
ATTTGATACACGGAAAGAAGAATGCCCATTCGTCTGAGGAGTTCTCAGGGGAGTAGGCATTTCTGCGCAAGTGGTTAATATAATTTCGATTATGATAATTCAAATTATATTAAGACGTTCCATGGGCTGTAACAGCTTCACCGCTTGGTTTTCAAAAACCGCCTGTTGATAGCGGTGTTACTTCTTCACAAATTGGTATACGCCATATTCTTGTGACGTCACCAATCCATGCTTGATAAGATTCTTGATGATAGAGGATGCACGCGATTTCTGAACGCCATATAGCTGTGCAACGTTTATGCTGCGGAACTGATATTGATACCGATATCTCTTGAAAAGTTCAAGCGTCCGTTCTTTTGTACTTGCAGTCAGCCTGGTATTATCCAGCCTTTTGCAAAGTTCACTCACTTCGGCATCCGTACTCATTCCGTGGAGCACTGTAGAAGTTTCCGCACTTTCCGCAGAGGTTTCCGCACTTTCCGCACCACTTGCCACACTTTCCATACTGACCTGTGCCGGAGTCGCTACACTTCTATTCGGCAGTGTGACGATAAAGAAATCCGAATCCGAGTAGAAAGTCGGCTTCTGGGCTACTTCCACATAAGAGTTCAGGATGCGGTCAATGCCGCTGCCACGGCGCTCCATAAAGCCAAGCCGTGAGAACACATCCGAGATCACCTGATTGCGCCGCATAGACGGAATGTGCCGGATATCCATGTCCTGAACCCTGCGGCCATTCATCATACCGCCCGGTGAAGTGATCTCCAGTCGGTCATCGAACACTTCCACATGAATCTCCGAACCAAGAATCTGATAATTCCGATGGATCAGCGCATTGACCAGCACCTCACGAACGGCCTTATACGGATAGTCACTGCGTTCTTCACGGGTCATACCACGGATACTCCACGGGTTTTTGCTGTTGTTGCGAACAAAATCTTCCGCATTTTGCAGCAGCGTGATCAGACTTGCACCCTGAAATTCCTTGTCATCCAGAGCATCTTCTTCAATGCTGCCCTTGTAGTTGCCTTTCCAGCGGGTGCAGAAAATACGGGATTGTTTCAGAACGCCCTGATCGCAAAGCAGCAGGCCGCCATTCGTAATCTGTCCATCATCTGTTACCAATCCTGCGGAGGGCAAGTCTTTTTCGAGGTCGAAATCCTCTTTTTTCAGATTCTTAAACGTCGCGGCCAGCAGTGTAAAACTGACATCACCCACTCGATAAGAACTGGGCAGGGCATCAAAAGTCTGGTTCATGCCCTGCAAAATCAATTCGTTCAGTTCCCGTGAAGTGGCTTCTTCGGACTGGTCACCATGCCGCACATAGGCCGTATGGGAACCGTCAAAGGCATAATAATATGGATACGCCGGGCCGTCCTGTACTTCCAGATCAACGCAGGACTTGCCCTCTATTTCGACCTCCCGCACCCGATAGCGTGGTGTAGGGTCAATGCGGACTTTGATAAGTTCCGTCAATCTGCTTACCACAGCCTGCGGATTTTCCAATCCTACGACCTCGCGCGGCTCATTCTTTACGCCAAAAATCAAGTGTCCGCCCTCGGTATTGGCAAATGCCGACACGGATTTCAGCCAGCTGCGCGGCTTTTTCTCTTCAAGACGTTCCTTGTAATCCACATGGGAGGCTTCAATGTAATGGTCGAGGGGGAAAGGCATGGTATCACCTACTCGCTTTTTAATGTTTAGATTCATTATACCGTATTTTCAGTTCAAATTCAAAACTTTTATCGCGTTAACGAACGATTGAATTTTTAACGGGCAGATTGATTTTGTGAACATCTTAGAGTATCATTAGATCAAGCGGACGAATAAAATCCTATTTAGTCTGAGATTCTTCTTTGGTAGCTGCTTAGTTCTTTATAGACGTGGGGTGAATCTAAAATGTCAATGAAAGTTTCTTTCTTTAGAAAAGAACTTCGTGCCGATTATGAAAAAATACTATCGATCACTAGTTCAATCGTTTCATTTCTTCTGCTCTTCTACGATATACCCTCCGAACTGAAAATCAAATACTTTTTGTCTTTCGTTGGTGTGATGCTAATTGTTTATGTTCTAATGTGGTTTCATGCAAATCATATCCGACATGTCGAATTGTCCGTTAATAACTCCACTATCGAAATTTCAGCAGGCGATGTTTTTCAAAGCGAAGGCTTAAAAATCATTGCATTTAACGAATACTTTGATACCCAAGTAGATGAAAACATTATTTCTTCTCGAACGTTAAACGGACAGTTTATTAAAAAGTATGCCCATGATGTAGAGTCCTTAGATCATCTAATACAAGAGAATCAGCATGCTCAAGAGTGTAAGATTAACGTCAATCAGAATAGGCTGGTAGGAAAGCAAATCCAATATAAACTCGGAACGATTGTTCCAATGGATGACTTTTTTATACTTGCATTCTCAAAATTCGACAATCAAAATAGAGCATATTTGGAAATGAATGACTATACTGCATGCCTTATGAATATGTGGAACGAGTGCGATATTCATTATGGTGGAAGGTCTATTGTTCTTCCACTTTTGGGTTCTGGGATAACAAGATTTCACGGTTATGAAAATATAACCGATCAAGAACTTCTTGAAATTATTCTTTGGACTTTTAAAGTTAGTCGTATTCGTTTTCAATATCCTTCAAAAGCAAAAATTGTTTTAGCACAAAACAGTCTAGATAAAATCGATCTTTATAAAATAAAAAAGCTTTTCAAAAAATAATGAAGTCAGGAGATTAAAAATGGGACACAAGTGCTTTATAAGTTATAAAAAAGAGGATAAAACGTATAAAAATTATCTCGTCGAGTTATTTGCAGGTCAGGATGTTATCGATAAATCCTTGGATCGTATTATTGATAGTGAAGATGGCGACTACATAATGGAAACTATTCGAAACGACTATCTATCCGATTCAACTGTGACAATTTTCTTGATTGGCCAGCATTCTTCTGAAAATGAAGGAAATGATTATTGGGGACGGCCACGTAATTATTTCATTCAGCGAGAACTTCAGGCCTCTCTTTATAATGGAATCGGAAATACTCGTAATGGTGTACTAGGTATTGTATTACCTGAAATGTATGGTTCTATTTATAAAGGAAGTTCGCTCTGCAGTACTTGTGGTCAGTACCACGATTGCATTTTGTTAAATGATACAACTGTAATCCGCGAATTTTCTGCCAATTTTTATACCGAACCTCATGCTAGCTGTGCATGGACTTCCGATGAGGAATACTGCGTGATCGTGAAATGGTCCGATTTTATATCCAATCCAACTGCGTATATCGATAAAGCTTATGACAAGCGTTATAGCCCAATTGCATCTAAAATCCGAATTCGTAATCTTCGATAATTAAAAACTTCAGACTTATTGCAACGCCGCTCGTTCAAAAATCCACCATTCATCTTCCAATACATAGCACTGATTGGAACATGAATGGTGTTTTTTACAGTGCAGTTTCTTTCGATTCACATTGACCCTATCCAGCTTGTGGTGTCCGTGCACCCCATCATCTGGGCTCTACAGCAGGCTGATGCTTCAATGTCAACGATAGCTAATCTTGTCACTATCATCTAAAGCTATTGTACAACTTTACTACTTTGTTGCAAAGCATTTTTATCTCTAGCCTTGTTGCCCACCGAATCAAGTCGTGGTATAGTAATAATTGGAGTCGTTTGACCTTGAAGGTCGTTGCGGCATGAAACTTCCGATAATATTGATTATCTGGAAGTTTTCGGGATTCTATAATGCAGGAGGTTGTCTGTATGGCGGTGCTTTCAAAGAGTCAAATGTCCGAAGAAGATATTAAGTTCCATTACATCACACCCGCAATTACAGCAAAATGGGATAAGCAACATATCACGCTGGAAACAAAAATTACGGATGGCCGTATCAACCTCAAAGGTAACATTGTGGCCCGTGAAAAGCCGAAACGTGCAGACTATGTGCTTTACCTGAGCGCGAATAATCCGATTGCCATTGTTGAAGCAAAAGACAACAATCATACGGTTTCCCATGGATTGCAGCAGGCCATGACCTATGCGCAGATGTTGGATGTTCCGTTTGCCTTTAGCTCAAATGGGGATGGCTTTGCAGAACATGACTTCTTGACGGGCAAAGAACGCACCTTTGGACTTGACGAATTCCCAACAGAAAAAGAGCTGGTTGAGCGGTACAAAGCAGGTGCAAACGATGGAGCTGGTTTGACGGATGTGCAGGAGAAATTAATTGCACAGCCATATTACAGCAACCAAAACACTTACCCACCGCGCTATTACCAGCGCATTGCCATCAACCGCACGTTGGACGCGATTGCAAGAGGACAAAATCGGCTTTTACTGGTAATGGCAACTGGTACAGGTAAAACTTATACGGCATTTCAAATTGTATATCGTCTGCTCAAAAGCGGCTTAAAGAAAAAGATTCTCTATCTTGCGGACCGGAACAATCTTGTTGACCAGTCTATCCAACAGGACTTTGCGCCGCTGGAAAAGGTCATTCATAAGGTGAATTTTTCTAAAGACGACCCTCGCACGATTACTTCTTATGAGGTCTATTTTTCTCTCTATCAGCAGCTCGCTGGAAAGAACGAAGAACAAGACGAGAACGCTGAAAATGCACTCGATAAGCTGTCACAGCTCTTTAGCCCGGATTTCTTTGACCTGATTATTGTCGATGAGTGTCACCGTGGCTCGGCGAAGAAAGAAAGCAACTGGCGCAAAATTCTGGAATATTTTGCTTCTGCTACGCAAATCGGCATGACTGCTACGCCTAAAGAAACCAAATATGTTTCCAACATCGACTACTTTGGTGAACCCATCTATACTTACAGTCTGAAAGAAGGAATCGAGGACGGTTTTCTTGCACCTTTTAAGGTAATCAATGTTATGACTGATATTGGTGAGGGATGGCGTCCACGCAAGGGCCAGCGCGATATTTACGGAAACGAAATCGAAGATCGCATTTATACAAATAGCGATTACGACTACAACATTATTATAGAGGATCGTATCAATCAAGTTGCTGCTGAAATCACGCGATACTTGAAAAGCACTGACCGCATGGCTAAGACCATCGTATTTTGCCCAACCGAAGAAGCGGCAGAGCGTATGCGGATGGCGTTGGCAAACCAAAATGCCGACATGATGAAGCAGAATCCCGATTATGTTGTTCGCATTACAGGCAGTGATACTTATGGAAAGAGTAAGCTGGATTATTTTATCTCTGTTGGTTCAAAATATCCTGTTATTGCGACTACATCCAAGCTGCTCTCCACGGGCTCGGATTGCAAGATGACAAAGCTGATCGTCTTGGATGAAATGATTGGCTCTATGACAGAATTCAAGCAGATCATTGGCCGCGGGACCCGTCTGCGCGAAAAAGAAGGCAAGACCCATTTTGTTGTGATGGACTTCCGAAATGTGAGCCGCCTTTTTGCCGACCCGGATTGGGATGGCCCGATTGAAATGAACGAAGAATTCGATCCCGAAAAAGAGAACGATAAGCCCGTACCGAAAAAGGGCGCAGGAACATCTGACCCTCCCACGCCGCCAGACTCCAAGAAACCCAAACCAATCGTTGATAAAGATGGCTGCCGGGTGGAGATCATCTACAAAACGGTTTCTATTTATGATGCAGGCGGAAAGCTTCTCCGGCAGGAAAGCATTATTGACTACACAAAAGAGAATATCCGTGGCTCGTACGCTTCGCTGGACAATTTTATTCGTCAGTGGTCTGCTGAGGAAAAGAAAGAAAAAATCCGGGAACTTCTTCTGGAGCATGGCATTGACCTTGAAGCACTAAAGGCCGATCAGAACATGACGGATGTGGATGACTTTGACTTTATCTGCCATGTTGCGTTTGATAAAAAGCCTTTGACGCGCAGAGAACGAGCAGAAAATGTCAAAAAACGCGACTTTCTAGGCAAATACAGCGGTGCAGCAAGAGATGTTCTGGAAGCACTTCTGGACAAGTATATGAATACTGGCATTTATGAGATTGAGAAGACGGAAATTCTGCGGCTTGACCCGTTCCTGAAAATGGGCAAGCCTCAAAAGATTGCCTCTTACTTTGGCGGGAAAGACGGGTATCTGAAAGCTGTTAAGGAACTGGAACAGGCAATCTATGAAGGAGAAATTGCATAACAATGGGAAATTTATCGAATTTTGTGAAGCGTGTCCGCGATATTATGCGGAACGATGCAGGTATCAACGGTGATGCGCAGCGCATTGAGCAGATTGCATGGATGCTCTTTTTGAAAGTGTACGATGCCAAAGAGAATGATTGGGAGTGGGACGAAAAGGATTACCAGTCAATTATTCCTGAACCCTGCCGCTGGCGTAACTGGGCGCACGATGAAAACGGTAAGGGCATAACGGGCGACACACTGTTGGAATTTATCAACAATACGCTGTTCCCCACTTTGAAAAAGTTACCTGTGGACGCTTCTACGCCCATCAAAAAAGCAATCGTGCAGACTACCTTTGCAGATGCCAACAACTATATGAAAGATGGTGTTTTGCTCCGACAAGTTATCAATGTGATCGATGAGCTTGACCTGAGTGATTATGCAGAAAGTCATGCGTTTGGGGAAATTTACGAAACTATTCTAAAAGAGCTGCAAAGTGCTGGCTCTGCAGGTGAATTTTATACGCCGCGCGCCGTGACTGATTTTATGGCGCAGATGATCGACCCACAAATCGGTGAGGAAATGGCTGATTTTGCCTGCGGCACAGGCGGTTTTATCACCAGCTGGCTGAAAGCTCTGCATAAAAAGGTCAAGACAACAGAGGATGAAGCCCTGTATGCAAACTCCATATACGGCATTGAAAAGAAGCAGTTCCCTTATATGCTTTGCATTACCAATATGCTGCTGCATGACTTGGATGTGCCGCAAGTGTTCCATGATAACACGTTGCTTCGGGATGTTCTGGATTATACCGAAGACGATCAGGTAGACGTTATCTTGATGAACCCTCCCTATGGTGGTTCTGAGAAAAACGATGTTAAAAACCATTTTCCTGCTGACCTTGCCAGCAGCGAAACCGCCGACCTATTTATGTCCGTTATCATGTACCGATTGAAAGAAAATGGCCGTGCAGCTGTCATTCTGCCGGATGGTTTTCTGTTCGGCACAGACAATGCCAAAGTAGCAATCAAAACGAAACTGTTCTCTGAGTTCAATGTCCATACCATCATCCGTATGCCGGGTAGTGTGTTCTCCCCATATACGTCGATTACGACCAACATTTTGTTTTTTGACCATACTGGCCCGACAGAGGAAACCTGGTTTTATCGTCTGGATATGCCGGAAGGCTACAAGCATTTCAGCAAGACCAAGCCCATGAAGCTGGAACACTTTGCTCCTGCGGTAGAATGGTGGAGCGACCGCAAAGAAATTCAGCTGGACGGGTTTGACAAGTCCAAAAAGTATACCGTGCAGGAGATCAAAGACCGCAACTATAATATTGACTTGTGTGGCTATCCGCATGAGGAAGAGGAAATCTTACCGCCCAAAGAGTTGATTCAGCAGTATCAGGAGAAGCGCGCCAGCCTGAACGCAGACATTGACCGAATCCTTGCTCAGATCACGGAGATTCTGGGCATTGACCTTGAAGCACAGGACTGAGCCACATAGATAAGGAAGAAAAAATGACAGGACAGCAACTGAAAAATTCCATTCTGCAAATGGCAGTACAGGGCAAACTTGTTCCGCAAGACCCCAATGACGAGCCTGCTTCTGTGCTGCTGGAACGCATTCGTGCAGAAAAAGAACAGCTTATCAAAGAGGGCAAAATCAAGAAAGAAAAGAATCCATCTGTGATTTTTCGTGGAGCCGATAATTTGCCTTATGAGAAGGTCGGCAAAAATGAGCCTATCTGCATTGCAGATGAAGTGCCTTTTGACATCCCGGAGAACTGGGAGTGGGTGAGATTTAAAAATCTAGTGTCATATAACATGGGGAAAACTCCGCCACGTAAAGAAAGCGAATACTGGGAAAACGCAACCTATCCATGGGTTTCAATAGCCGATTTGGTGCTCGATGATACGGTATGCGTAACAAAAGAACGTGTTAATGAACATTCGGCAAAGGTCATTTTTAAAAATCGCATCAGTAAAGCTGGAACCCTTTTAATGAGCTTTAAGCTAACAGTCGGAAAAGTATCTATTCTTGGAATGGACGCTTTTCACAATGAAGCTATTATTTCAATCTATCCATTTTGTGATGTCAATCGCGTTATAACAAATTATCTATTCGTGACTCTGCCATTATTATCTCAAAATGGAAATACTAAGACAGCCATTAAGGGTGCAACTCTAAATTCAGACAGTTTAGATGCTTTGTTAATTCCAGTACCACCTATTAAGGAACAAATACGCATTTGCGAAAAAATAAAAGTCCTCAAAAACATATTATCTATATATACCAACTTAGAACAGTCTTTGACACGATTGAATGATGCTTTCCCGTTACAGTTAAAGAAATCAATTCTTCAATACGCCGTTCAGGGCAAACTTGTTCCCCAAGACCCAGCAGATGAACCTGCATCCGTTTTGTTAGCGCGCATCCGTGCAGAAAAAGAGCAGCTCATTAAAGCTGGAAAAATCAAACGGGATAAGCATGAATCTGTCATTTTCAGACGAGATAATTCTTATTATGAGAAGGTCGATGGAATTGAACGCTGCATCGATGATGAACTGCCATTTGAAATTCCCAAAAGTTGGGAATGGGTACGCTTCTTTTCCGTAGTGGAGATAGCAACAAATCTTGTTTCTCCAGAACGATATTTTGATTATATGCATATTGCTCCTGATAATATTGAAAAATTAACAGGAACTCTCTTGGACTGTCGAACAGTTGCGCAGGATAAAGTCTCAAGTCCTAATCATCTATTTTTCAAAGGACAGATTCTTTACTCTAAAATCCGCCCACTTTTGCGCAAGGCTGTAATTGCTCCCTTTGATGGACTGTGTAGCGCAGATATGTACCCGCTAAAGACTCCAATAAACAAAGAATACCTATTGAGGTATATTTTATCAGACTCGTTTAATGCGCAAGTAGCAACTGCGATGTCAAGTCGAGTTAAAATGCCCAAAATAAATCAAGCGGAGTTGAGCAAAGTGCTAATTCCGGTGCCGCCAATTCAGGAACAAAATCGCATCGTAAATAAAATCAAAGAATTATATATGGCCTTGGTGTGAGATTGTATAAAATCATGGTGAAAGGAGGTCTTTCACTATGATTGAAGAATTTGAAAGACACTTGAGAGGAACAAATCTCTCAGAAAACACTGTAACATCCTATTTGTTTGCTGTGCGGCAGTTTGGGGAACGGCATGATGCCGTCACGAAATGCAATTTGAAAGAGCACAAAGCATGGCTGATTGAGCAGTACAAGCCCAAGACGGTCAATTTGCGAATCCGCGCTATCAACTGCTACCTCGAAAGCATCGGAAAGGATTCATGGAAATTGTCATCCATCAAGGTGCAGCAGAAAGCCTTCCTCGAAAATGTCATTAGCGAAGCAGACTACATCTACTTCAAAAACTGCCTGAAGCGCGATGACAATATGCTTTGGTATTTTGTCATCCGCTTTTTGGCTGCTACGGGTGCGCGCGTCAGCGAGCTGGTACAAATCAAAGTTGAACATATTAGGCTTGGACACCTCGATCTTTATTCTAAAGGTGGAAAGCTGCGCCGCATCTACATTCCTAAATCATTGCAGGATGAAGCCATTGTCTGGTTGGAAGAAAAACAACAAGACAGCGGCTTTATCTTTTTGAATCGTTTCGACGAACGAATCACCACAAGAGGTATTTCTGGACAGCTGAAAAAGCTGGCGATAAAGTATGGCATTGATCCTGCGGTGGTCTATCCCCATTCTTTCAGGCATCGGTTTGCAAAAAGCTTTTTGGAGCGGTGCAGCGACATTGCATTCCTTGCAGACCTGATGGGGCATGAAAGCATTGAAACGACGCGAATTTATTTGCGCAAAACTGCAACCGAACAGAGAACTTTGGTGGATAATATCGTAGACTGGTAAAAAATGAGGGTGCATTTTTAATTATGCACCCTCATTTCTATAGTTTCTTCATCTGACTAAATATTGCTGCAATTTGTTCAACAATCCGTGTCTGTTCGTTAAGTGGTGGTAACGGAATTAAAAGTTTCTCTATTCGAGCTATCGCCAATTTGGGCTGTCCAACTTTTGTTGTCACTTCGGCAATTTGATTTTGTATAAACGATGACTGAAGTAAGAATATCATCCAATCCTGATTGAGCGACGAAAAGACAAGTCGATCTGCATTTTCTGTTAAATTTGCACCATCCAATTCCGGGGGAATTTTCCCAATTCGCCCGATTGTACCAGCAACTGTAATAAACACATCTTCTTTTTTTATTATGTATTTTGATATACTGTTAAATATATCTTCTGGAACATATAATAGTCCATTTTGAATTACAGTTCCATCTTTCATATCAGAAACGCGGATATAAACATGTCCTGTATTCTCAGCGGTCAATTTTCTGCCTGCGGGGATTCGTTTTCCTCCAAGTACTTTTGCGATTGTTGATAATCTTGTCCATTCCCAGCTTTTGGGAATCTCAAACGGCAACTCATCATCGATGCAACGTTCAATTCCATCGACCTGCTCATAATAAGAATTATCTCGTCTGAAAATGACAGATTCATGCTTATCCCGTTTG
>OODA01001023.1_pt1 | contig 10736 bp, 8 predicted proteins | sample 1671341 | NCBI WGS metagenome assembly OODA01 (sample SAMN06348147, study PRJEB24527) | human gut metagenome | biome: human gut; feature: ankylosing spondylitis patient; material: feces | host: Homo sapiens | place: China | collected 2015-10 | reverse complement strand
ACAACAAGCAGAAAGACTCCTCATTGAATTTTTTGAAGTACCTTGACAGATACCGTGTGCATATGAAATTTCCTAAGTGATGGAAACAAAACTTTGTGTTAGCTCTTTGGCTGAAAGACTTTCAGAGAAAGTTCAAAGTAACCATAGGACACTCCTGTGGGCGATCAGTGTGGTTTTTTTGGTGGTTGAACGAAAAATCGGGGGTTGAAGGATCTTCACTCCTGGTAGAAAGGGTCATGTACTGCTCTCCTTGTTGATTCAGCTGAAGACTAAAGTCATTTTTTTTATCCCAAGTGCGACTAAATGCAGCTATGTGCTAGATGCAGCTACGTGCTGTTTGCAACTTTCCGCAATTTGGTCGATGGGCTTTAAGTAGGACGGGGCACGCCATTGAAGCCCGCTCAGTCACAGTAAAGGAGTGAAAAAATTCGCGATGTCCCAATTTTTTTTGTTAAGTTTGTCCGTTTAAGTTTTGATCTGAATCAAAAAAAAGACCATGATCCTCCCGCGTGTACGGGATATGAATCATGGTCAGTTATACGAAGCATACGTTGCTAAGCGCTGCCGTACTTATGAGGAATTTTGACTCAATGGAGAGAGAAGCTTTGAAAATCCCTGAAAATCACTGATGGATGAAAAAATTGCTCCGGAGCAATTTTTTGGCAGAGCTGTTCTTGGCAGCCCATTCGCATAGGGCAAAACTCTCACCATTTCTCCATAACGAACCGACGTTCTGGCTCAAGAGTCGTTCGATTGTATGCCCGTCATAATCGTCTTTGAGGCGGTGTGCCATGCAGAGTTCAACTGCATCATTATCAAAATCTTCCGGTTCTCGCTACCTTGAGCAATTACGTTGGGAATCGACGGGTTGTTTTCCGAAACTTTCTGCTTAGTACGGGATCTATCCAGCCGAGCTGTATTCAGCAAAACGAATTCCGTCCATTCTCAGGTATAGTGCTGTCTACTTGTATAGTACTATATGACGGTGGATAGTTGGTCGATAGAATAAATCGCCTATTAAAGTTTTTTTTGAAAATTTAAGGCGGTTAGCGATCGTAGCTAACCGCCATTTTGTAAAAAAACAGGATGAATTGGAAGAAACCTGTCTTAAATGTGGAGTTTATCTAGACTCCACCACTATCATGACTTTTTCTTATTCATCATTTTTTCATATTCATTCCAGAGAGAAAAGTCGCGATTAGGGGTAAATGCGTCTTCCTGACAGGCTAGAAGTTCTTTCTTCAACGAGTTAGTCAGTTCACTACCAGAAAGGGTAGTGTAATACCCAATCGGTATCGCTCCTGATAGGTGAACCGTGGGTTTGTCTGGAGTAGCCCAGCTGAAAATGCTTCCATTTTTATTCTCGATGTAAACTGGAAATTGAGTTTCGGTTCCGAAGATTCGAACGGCTTCAAGTGCATTATGTAAGTCTTCAGAAAGTAATTTGATTTTTAAACTATGACGCTTTTCCCAGACTTTCTTTTCATCGGTTAAAGCTGCAGTTAAAGCTTCGGGTCGACATTTTTCCCACCATGATGCACCCCACTTTTCTGGAGTATGACCTTTTACTTCAATCACATCTTCGTAAAGCCAGACGCAGCAATAGGGGTCTCCGCCAAAATCTGGATTATATTTACTTTCGATATAGCCTCCATTTTCAACCCATCCGTTAATGAAGCGATATTGCTCATATTCAGTTAATGAATTGGTGTAAAGTTTGAATTTATTTAATGGTTTAATCTTTTGAGCTTCTTTTGATGTTAAAACTTTTGATAAGTTGATCATAAATATCTCCAAGTTAATGTAAATTCAAGTTCTGCTGATGCAGAAATTTGACAGGTAGAAGTTGTCACTTATGACTGTAAAACTAGAAGATGAGGGGGCAAGTGCGCCTAATTGCAATTTTTTGCAAACGACGCAATTGCGCCAAATTGCGAAACGGGTGCTTTTGAGTGAATCATGTTTTTGACGGGGTTACTCTTCCGTGGTTTAGTTGAGGGCAGCATATTTGGTGCATTTTTGGTGCACATGCTCACGATAAAAATTTTTTGGTGACCGCGTTGCTCCAATTTTTGGGAGCGATTTTGTCCGCTCGATTTTTGATTTTGATCAAAGATTTGTAATAAGTGACTGGCGGGGAAGCAAACGCCTTATTGAGCTTTGTATGGCTAATGAGCGTCAGTTAGAACAGGTGACTGTTGGTGGTCTTTTTTTCTGTACTTTTGACTTCGTGTCAAAAAACCTTGATCTCCGACTCGGTAACGTTAAGTTGCGCAAGTTTCTTTCTTGGCGTTTTGATATCAGACCGATTTGAAGGCTCTTTTTCTCATAATCGTCTTAGAGAGACTGAGGTAAGTGCTATCCTCAGGAGAAAATGATGAGAAAGATAGTTTTTGGCATCTGTGCACTGACGCTAGCCGCATGGCACCGCATGGCTTATTAATTTGGGGATTAACCCTCCCGCCATGAACAGCAGAGGACTTTCACATGAGGTTTTTTATCTCAATGGTGTTTTGGCCTGGGGATTGATGGCGATAGCCATTGTGATGTTGAAAAGCTTTTTTCCGAAAACATGCCCGACGCATTAACGCTTTGCGCAGGCGAAGGATTGGCAACAGCCGTGGGCCACGCCTACGTCCAGGCCGGAGGTAGCGCACCAAAGGTTCGCAAAGGACACTCCAAATGGAGATGAACAGAAAAGGATACAGGCTCCTAGAATCGGGGCAAATTGATGCAGGGTAGTTGGCCCACGTGTTGTCCGATTTTTTGAGCAGGCAGGTCAAACGGCCCGAGGTATACCTCATTGGTAATGGATTTTCAGGTGGTTTTATATGGCAAGACGCACTTCCCGCCTGTTAAGTTCATTACTTCTTCGTTCCTTTTCTGCGTTCACTTAATTTATTGGGATTTGCTCGTGCCTATGCTGGATCCTGTTCGGAAGTACAGAATTTGCCCCACTCTTCCATAACGAACCGACGTTCAGGCTCAAGGGTTGAACGATTGTACGCGCCGTCATAATCGTCTTTTAGGCGATGAGCCATACAGAGTTCAACGGCATCGTCATCCAAAATCTTTCGGTTCTCGCCGCTTCGAGCCCACGTTTTAAAACCGGCTCGAGCGGTTCCATGTTGAGTTGCGATGCATGGTTTTCCAAGCTTTTTGCTCAGTATGGGATCTGTCCAGCCGATGCCGTCTTCAGCAAAACGTTTCTCGTGCATATCTTTGAAAACTTTGCCCATTGCAGCGTCGGAAAGAGGTTGCAATCTCAGTGGAGAGGGGAAGATCAGATCAATTCCCTTAATGCGAGGAACCATCCTAAGAATGCATATGGCGGCTTCCGATAAAAACACGGTGTGAGAGCCGCTTTTTTTCGTTTTGATGTTTTCTTGCGGAATGGTGAGCGTTTTTGCAGTGAAGTCGACGTCAGACCATTTCGCTAGGCGAACCATTTTGGATCGGAGAACGGTGACAATTGAGAAAGCGGTCATGAGCTGAGAAATTTTCCCAGCTTCAAGAAGTTCCCTGATGAAGCGTGGAATTTCGTGGAAATCGAGCGCGGGCAAATTTTCCGGTTGCTTGCGATCAACCTGGAGGGGTTCCAGTAATACACCAAGAACGCCGTTGAGGTCGGCAGGATTTTCCCCGTTGCACCACCCACGAGCTTTGGCCCATCTGAAGATATGAAAGACTAGGCTACGACAGTTCCGCCCAGTATCCGTCGTGGTCTGCCAGAGTGGTTTGAGCATTTCATAGACATCAGCAGGCTTAAGAGCATTAATTGGGATACGACCGATAACGGGAGAAATATGGTTACGAACGTAAGCGCGGGCAACACTTTCACCCCGGATGTTGTTTTTCCAATATCCGGCTCGGTCGCGCTCAGTAATAAATTGATCGGCACAGTAGTCAACTGTTCTTAAAGAGGCAAGCCTGTGGTACTCCTCTTCTGCCCTTATTCTTGCGCGCTCCGCAGCCTCTGCGCGTCTCTTTTCTCGAGGATCGCCGCCCTCTAAAACCAGTCGTCTGGCTTCGGCAGCAAGCTCACGAGCTCTGGCAAGGGTTGTTGTTTTGGTCGAGCCAAGCCCGATCATGGCTCTTTCGCCGGTGCTCCGAATAGAAAATCTGAATACATAGGAGCGTGTTAGGGTTATCGGTTTTATGGCTAGGTAAAGGCCCGGAACACCTCCCAGGGCCGTATATCCAGGTTTGGTAATCTTGGCGACTTCAAGGACGGTGAGTGTTTTGGTAATTTTTGGCATAGCCCCAAACTATTGTTTTCCTAGCGAGCATTTTTGCTAGCAAGCATTTCTGCGGATCGAACGTTTAGTTCTACCACCTGTTATACCAAAAAAAGAGCGGCTGCAGAGGGATTTGAGTGGATGGAGGCGGAACGGGTATTTGACTAAGTTGTTGAAAATAAAGGGGAAAATAAAAAATCCACGGACGCCGACGGACATCTGTGGACTTCAAATGGTGGAGATGAGGGGGATCGAACCCCTGACCTCTGCATTGCGAACGCAGCGCTCTCCCAGCTGAGCTACACCCCCACTGATCAAATTTTTCAACCGCAAGCATACGCCTGCGAAGGAGGCATTATGCCCGAGGCGGACATTGAAAGCAAGAGCCTAAGGCGCCTCGAACGGAGGTTCAAAGCGCCATTTCTCAACGTTAGGCAACTGCTTTTTCAACAAATTCCTTGAACGGAGCAATGCTCTTGGGCTCAATGAGCGTGTCGACCGGTTGGCCGTCTTTCAGGACGACAAACACCGGAATATGACGCACGTCGAACTTCTCCTTAATGCCGGGGTTGTTGTCAAAGTCGCAGCTGGCAAACACCAACTTGTCGCTGTAATCCTTGGCAAATTGCATGAACAGAGGCTGGAGACGGCGGCAGTCGGGACACCACTGTGCGCCGATGGCAAGAAGCACAGGCTTTTGACTTTCAGCGACAACCGAGTCGAAGTTGGCGTCGGTTACCATCGTGATGTTGGGCATGGTCTGCATAGCGGTACGTTCCTTGGAAAAACTGAAGATGAGGGCAGTATATTCGACAAGTGCACTCAGGTATTTGTGAGTAAGCCGATTTTGTTTTGCCAAATGTACGCGACCTTTCAAGCTGTTGAAAACTCCGCAAAATCTTGCTGTGAGAACAAGTCCAAAACGGCGAGAAAAGCGCGGAAATCCTTATAATTCATCGGCTATGCGTAAAACCAAGAAACCCGCTATCGCCAGCGAATGGCGAGAAAACAAAGAGGCACAGCAACGTGCCGATCAGAAAGCAGCTCGGGAGCAGGCCAGAGCTGCTCGTGCCGAGGCGTTTGCACGCTTTTCCGGAGCGGCCGGCTACCTCATGATTGCCGGTGGTTGGGTCGTGTGCATTGCTTTGGCCGTCTTGTTTGGGCTTTCGCTTGCAACGTACTCGCCGGCTGATCCCGGGTTTTCCGTAACCGGCACTCAAAAGGCCGCCAACCTGTGCGGCATCGTCGGGGCCTGGGCGGCGGACTTTTCCTATTGGCTGGTTGGCCGGTCGGCCTGGTGGGTTGTGGCGGTGCTCGCTTTTTCCGGCGTGCAGATGGTGCGGGCGTTGTGGGCTCGCGCCAATACTGTGCAGTACAGCCTTCGTCCTTGGTCCGCAAGCGTCGGTTTTGTCATTCTTATGAGCGCCTCTGTCGGATTGGAGACGCTGCAGTTCGGTTACGCGGGCGTGACGCTTCCGCTCGGCGCCGGTGGTCTTTACGGTCAATTTGTGGCGAGCCAAGTGACGCCATTTTTCGGAATCTGGGGCTCGACCTTCCTCTTTATGCTGCTAACGGCCGTCGGTCTGTCATTTGTTTTTGGCTTTTCTTGGTTTGATCTTGCCGAAAAACTCGGTCTGATTTTCGAAACGATCGTGAAATTCATCACTACGCCGCGTCGTAAGGAAAAGCCGCAGACCGTCTCTGAACAAGACGAAGCGACCGAAGAAACGACAGAAGAGAAAGTCGAGGCAGATCTTTCTGCTCCTGCCGAAGTCAAGGATGTTGTCAAGCGTTCCTCTGCGGCTACAACGCGAAGCAAGCGTGCCAAGGCTGCCGCCGCGACTTCGTCTGAAGGCGTCAAGGGGCCTGATCTGGAGATCCTGATCGATCCGCCTTCTGATCAACGCGGTATCAGCGAAGAGACGGTAGAAAAGATCAGCCGCCTCATCGAAACCAAACTCAAGACATATCGCATTGACGCAACCGTCGTGGGAGCGCAGGCCGGTCCTGTCATCACACAGTATTGGCTTGAACTCGCGCCCGGCGTCAAGGGCAGCCGCGTTGATGACATTCGCCGCGACCTCACACGTTCGCTATCAGTGGACTCGGTGCGCGTGGTGCCCGTGATTCCCGGTAAGCCCTACATGGGCCTGGAAATTCCAAACGGCAGCAAACAACGCTTGGCGGTCTATCTCAAGGAAATCATCGGTAGCCCTGACTTTACCGAAAGCAAATCGGCGCTGTCGCTTGCTCTGGGCAAGGATATTGCGGGCAAGCCCGTGGTAGTCGACTTGGCCAAGATGCCGCATTTGCTGGTGGGCGGTACCACCGGCTCGGGCAAGTCGGTTTGCATCAATACGATGATTCTGTCGCTACTCTACAAGAGCTCGCCGGATCGTTTGCGCTTGGTGCTGATTGATCCCAAGACTGTTGAATTTTCGCTTTATCAGGATATTCCGCATCTGCTCTGCCCGGTGGTGACGGATATGAACAAGGCCTCCAATGCGCTCAATTGGCTAGTCAACGAAATGGATCGCCGCTACAACCTGATGAGCAAACTGGGTGTGAGAAGTTTCGATAGCTTCAACGACAAGGTCAGCGCAGCCATTGCTGCCGGTAATCCGATAATGGATCCGTTCGATGTTTCGCCCGAGGCGCCCGAACCGCATACTCCACTCAAGCCTTTTGCTTACATCGTCTGCTTCATTGACGAGCTTGCCGATTTGATTCTCATCAACCGCAAGCAAGTTGAAACTCAGATCATGCGTCTGGCTCAGAAGGCGCGTGCTGCCGGCATTCACCTGGTGCTTGCCACGCAGCGCCCGAGTGTGGATATCGTGACGCCGCTTATCAAAGCCAATATCGTGGCGCGCGTCTGCTTCCAGGTGGCAAGCCGCTTTGACAGTCAGGTGGTGCTTGACGACACCGGAGCGCAGGACCTTCTCGGCAAGGGCGACATGCTCTTTAAGCGTCCGGGGCAGGGGGTGCAGCGCGTTCAGGGCTGTATGGTGGCCGAAAGTGAAGTGCTGCGCGTGGTGGAAGAACTCAAGGCGCAGGGTGCGCCTGAATACGTTGACGCGGTTACCGAGCCGGAAACGGGTTCCGCCGCGGGTGAAAGCGGTGCTCCCGGAGCTCGGCGCAGTGGCGAAAACGACCCGCTTTACGACGAAGCTGTGCAGATGGTGATTCAACACAAGCGTGCGGCCACAAGCTTCGTTCAGCGCCGCTTCAATATCGGTTACAACCGCGCGGCCAATCTGCTTGAAAGCATGGAGGCGGCCGGTATCGTCAGTAAGCCCAACCCGGCGGGCAAGCGAGAAGTGCTCGTCAAAGACAATACGGAGGCTCTGTAATGACTCGACGAATGGTAAATGCGCTGATCTTCATTATTGCCGCATGTTCGAGTGCATCGGTTTGGGCTGCTTCCGGCAGGGAGGCGTTGTTGGCCTTTGCTGATAAGACGACAACGGCGCAGGGGGTGTTTGTTCAAAAGGTGACCGACAAGAAGGGGGAATCGGCCGGAAGTGACAGCGCAGGGACGTTTGTTTTTGAACGTCCCGGCAAGTTCGTCTGGGAAACGAAGACTCCTTATCCGCAAACGATTGTTTCGGATGCCAAAACCGTTTATGTGTGGGATCCTGATCTTAATCAAGTGACGGTGCGAAAACTCACCAAAGCGATGAGTGCCACGCCGGCGGCCATTTTGTTTGGCAAAGGTGACATTGAGAAAAGTTTTCGCTTGAAAGATATGGGAAGCGACGGCGGTCTGGATTGGGTGGCGGCCGAGCCGCTCGTCGAGGATCTCACGTATCGTCGCTTTGAAATCGGCTTTGATGCCAAGGGCGTGATGGCGAGCATGCGTCTGTTTGACCATTTCGGTCAGACAGTGACGCTTACGTTCCGAGATGTGAAAACCAATGGCAAGATTGAGGCCGGCGCATTCGACTTCAAGATTCCCTCGGGCGCTGATGTGCTGCAGGATACGCACTGAGGCGATGTTCGGCAGACAAGGACAAAACGATGTCTCAGGACTTATTTGAAGGGCTTGAGCCCGAACAGCCGATTCGGTCGTCGGTCGCCAGCGAGGCGGCGTCAAGAGCGGCGCTTTTGCTCAATAAGCTCGCGCCGTTGGCCGAACGCATGCGCCCGAAGACGATAGATGAAGTGATCGGTCAGAAAAAGCTGCTGGGGCCGGGGCAGCCTTTGCGGGTGGCTTTTGAAACGCACCGACCGCATTCGATGATTCTCTGGGGGCCGCCCGGAGTGGGAAAGACGACACTTGCTCGTCTCATGGCCGATGCATTCGGACTTCCCTTTGTTGCGATTTCGGCAGTCCTCAGCGGCGTCAAAGAAATCCGCGAAGCCGTTGAAGAAGCGCGCGTAACGATGACGCAACGGCATATCCCGACATTGGTTTTTGTCGATGAAGTGCATCGTTTCAACAAAAGCCAGCAGGATGCGTTTTTGCCGCATGTTGAGTCCGGGCTTTTCATTTTCGTCGGTGCTACAACGGAAAATCCCTCTTTTGAGGTTAATTCGGCATTGCTGAGTCGCTCAGCGGTGTACGTCCTTGAACCTTTGTCTGCCGAAGAGGTCTCGGAACTCATCGACCGAGCGTTTGAGCGCGAGTTTTCCGGATTGGAACTCACCGATGATGCGCGCAAGATTGTGATAGGAACGGCCGACGGCGACGCACGCCGATGTCTCAATGCGCTTGAAGTGACCTGCGGCATGGCGCGCGACCGAAAGCTGACTGTGATTGATGGAGATTTCCTGCGAAGCGCGCTGCCTTCGAGTCTGCGGCGTTTCGATAAAGGAGGAGAGAACTTCTACGATCAGATCAGCGCACTGCACAAAAGTGTACGAGGTTCGGATCCGGATGCGGCGCTTTACTGGATGTGCCGCATGCTCGACGGCGGCTGCGACCCGCGTTACATCGCCCGTCGTCTGATTCGGATGGCGGTGGAAGATATTTCGCTGGCCGATCCGCGAGCCATGCAGGTGGCGTTGGATGCAGCTGACATATATGAGCGGTTGGGCTCTCCGGAAGGCGAGCTGGCGCTCGCTCAGGCTGTTGTGTACCTGGCTGTTGCCGCTAAAAGTAACGCCGTCTACAAAGCGTTTAACTCGGTGCGCGCTTTTATTTGTGAAGACGGTACGCGGCCTGTGCCGATGTACCTTCGCAATGCTCCCACCAAACTCATGGATGAACTTGGCTATGGCGACGGCTATCGCTACGCTCACGATGAGGCGGGAGCCTTTGCCGCGGGGGAGGTGTATTTGCCCGAAGGGCTCGAAGGCATGCGTTGGTACGAGCCAACCGACCGCGGACTTGAAATTAAGATTGGCGAAAAACTCGCGCGCTTGCGTGAACTCAACGAACAGGCGGCCAAGCAGGGAAAGGCGCGGAAGCGTTAAGCCGCACGGTGCTAAAATTTTCGTTTGTGTGTGATTCAGACCCATTGGGGCTGGATTGCTATGGGATTCTCTTATAGATCGGCCTGCAAACGCAACAGTGAATGTTGCTGTCATAACTGCAGTGCGACAAATCAAATCATCGAAGGTTAGAAATGCTCGATATCAATATGCTGCGCAAGCAGCTTCCCGAAGTGATCGCCCGCTTGAAGACGCGTCCCTTCGACTTCCCCGAAAAGGAATTCAACGCACTCGAAAACGAGCGCAAGGAAGTGCAAACCAAGACGGAAGAACTGCAGGCGTTGCGCAACCAGCTCTCCAAGCAGATCGGCATTGCAAAGAGCAAGGGCGAAGATGCCGCTCAGTTCATGGCCGAAGCCGCTGCCATCCCTGAAAAGCTAAACGCTCTGTCCGCTCAGCTCGACAGCGTGCGTGAACGCCTGAACGAACTTCTGATGAGCATTCCCAACTTGCCGCACGAATCTGTGCCCGTGGGGCGCGATGAACACGACAACGTTGAGCAGTACCGCTGGGGCACGCCTCGTACGTTTGACTTCCCCGTGAAGGATCACGTTGACGTCGGTGCTCCGTTGGGCTTGGACTTTGATACGGCCGCCAAGCTTTCCGGCTCGCGTTTTTGCTACATGAAAGGGCAAGTTGCCAAGTTACATCGTGCGCTTGCTCAGTTCATGCTTGATATGCACACGACCGAACACGGCTACACCGAGTGCTACACGCCCTATATCGTGACGGCCGAAACGCTTCGCGGCACCGGCCAGCTGCCGAAGTTCGAGGAGGACCTCTTTGCAGCCAAGAAGGGCGGTCAGGAAGGCAAGGGCGAAACCCTTTACCTGATTCCGACGGCTGAGGTGACGCTTACCAACTGTGTCTCGGGCAAGATGCTCAAGGCAAGCGATCTGCCCATCAAGATCACCGCTCACACGCCTTGCTTCCGTTCGGAAGCAGGTGCCTATGGACGTGACACTCGCGGCATGATCCGTCAGCATCAGTTCGATAAGGTTGAAATGGTTCGCATCGTGCGCGACGATGACAGCTACGAACACCTCGAAGAACTTACGGCTT
>OODA01001008.1_pt1 | contig 10835 bp, 8 predicted proteins | sample 1671341 | NCBI WGS metagenome assembly OODA01 (sample SAMN06348147, study PRJEB24527) | human gut metagenome | biome: human gut; feature: ankylosing spondylitis patient; material: feces | host: Homo sapiens | place: China | collected 2015-10 | reverse complement strand
CTCTCTTTCTTCAAAATAATGAATTATTCTTTCAATAAATTCTTCTTGCCTTTTTTTAAATGGTCTTGGATAACTCAAAAAGATAGAACTACTCATTAAATCTCCTCCATAATTTCAAAATATCTTAATGCATCCTTTATCGCTTCCACTTTCTCCGCTGTCGGATGCTTCCTCGGCTGTTTCAATTCTTCTACCGCATTAGGAGCATCATACATTGGCAAGCCTAAATCTCTCTTTACCTCTGCGATATATGCGGTATGTACCTTGAAGCCGTATTTAGCTTCTATGTACTCCTTTATCATTTTGTAGGTCACTCGTTCCTTGGGCTTGTACTCTTCGGCTCTTTTAGCGATATTATCAAGCGGAACTTTTCCCTCACCTTCGCCAAACTCAACTTTTACGTTGATATGTCCGTCTGGCTTTTTGTGGGAAAGCAGTACCACCGTCTCCACATGCCCGCTATGGCAAAACTGATCCACAACCGCCACCTTATTCGCCACATACCCCTTCTCCTGAAGTATCTTCACATCCCTCGCCAGGGTTGCCGGGTCACAGCTCACGTAGACGATACGCTCCGGCGCCATATGGACCAGAGTATCCAGAAGAACCTGATCGCAGCCCTTTCGTGGTGGGTCTACGACCACGACGTCCGCGTGGGAGCCGTCGCCACCCTTCTTATATATATCTGGAACGACTTCCTCTGCCTTGCCGACGAAGAACTCGGCATTTGTGATTCCGTTGATCTCGGCATTGTGTCTTGCATCATCTATAGCCTGTGGAACGATCTCCACTCCGTATACCTTCTTTGCCTTCTGTGCGAGGAACAAGGATATGGTTCCTATTCCGCAGTACATATCCCACACGGTCTCATCGCCTGACAGGTCCGCATACTCCAAAGCCTTGTTGTACAGGACATTTGTCTGGACAGGATTTACCTGATAGAAGGACAATGGGGATATCTGATATTTGATGTCACCGATATAGTCCGTGATGTATGACTGTCCCCAGAGGGTTATGCACTTATCACCGAGTATACGGTTCGTATTCTCCATGTTGACATTCAGGCAAATGGATGTCATGCCGTCTATCTTAACCAGTTCATCTATCAAAATCTCACTGTGCGGAAGCTTGTTGCCATTTGTCACCAGACACACCATGATCTCCTTGGTGGTAAATCCAACTCTGATAAGGATATGTCTGACCAGACCTCTTCCAGTCTCCTCGTCGTAGGTCGATATGTGATTGTCCTCAATGAAGCTTCTGACAATAGCAACTATTTTGTCATTCACTGGCGCACCGATGGCACAGCTCTCTGTGTCTATGATGTCGTGGCTTCTTCCAGCGTAGAATCCGATGACCACATTGCCATTCTTGTCTCTACCGACAGGGAATTGGGCCTTATTCCTGTAGTGGAATGGATTGTTCATGCCGTAGGCTGGCTTTTCCATGATGGCTTCCACGTTCTCCATCTTGCCGATCCTCTGCAGACAGTTCTTCACCTTGTTCCACTTGTATTCGAGCTGCTGCTCATAGGAAACCTGCTGCATGGTGCATCCGCCGCATCGTTTCGCCTTGTCGCACACCGGCTCCACGCGGTATGGCGATGGTGTGATGAGCTTCATCAATCTTCCATAAGCTATGTTCTTCTTCACCTTGACGATCTTCACCTCCGCCAGATCGCCCACCACGGCATCCTTGACAAATACAGTCATGCCCTGAACGTGTCCAATGCCCTCTCCGTCATTGCCCATGTCCTCGATGAGCACCTGATAATCCTCATTTTTGACAAGTGTGACTTCACCAGTATTTGCCGCATCCGTTCCGGATGTTCTAACAACTGAACTTGCACTATTCACTGCCTCCATGGTATTTTTTCTCTGCATACCATTTACTCGTCTATTGTTCTTAGGTCTCCTATTGTTCCTAATATCTGACATATACTATCTCTCTTCCTATTGCCGTTATTAATTATCCGACGTCTTTCGGATGTTGGACTGGAGAGCTCTGTTGAAGCCCAGCCAGCCATTGTTGTCCTTTGCCGCATCCAGCTCCTGGATAAATGTCTGGATCTTGGCGTCTGTGTTGTCCGCCATGGACAGTGCCAGAGCCTCGATGAGTGCCGTGGTGAGCCAGTATGCAGTGCTCCAGCTCATTTGCCGCCTTGGCAGGGAAATTGTCTATGGTATTGATCTTATCGCGGATCATCATCGTTCCCATGACTATGTGTCCCAGAAGCTGACCTGCGTCTGTGTAGTCGTTCTCAGGGAACTTGGAGATCTCGTAGACCTTGCCAATGTCGTGGAGAAGTGCCGCTGTGATCAGCAGATCTCTGTTGAGCACCGGATAATATGTAGTGTAGTAGTCGCACATCTTGGCAACTGCCAGCGAGTGCTCCAAGAGGCCTCCTATGTATCCATGGTGTATAGATTTTGCCGCTGAATGATTCTTGAATTCCTTGACAAATGCAGGATCCTCGGCGAAGAATTTCTTCAGAAGCACCTTGTAATAATCCTTGTCGAGTGATTCCACGAGAGCCATAAGATCCTTGTACATCTGCTCTATATCTTTCTTGGTACACGGCATATAATCAGCCTCTGAGTATTCTCCCTCATCTGCAATACGAATCTTCTTGATATTGAGCTGAAGCTCATTGTTAAATGATGTGACCTGACCATCCACCTTGATAAAGTTCTTTGACTCAAAGTGTCCTATCGCATTGCTCAGCTCCCAGACCTTTCCGGCTATACTTCCTGTCTTATCCACAAGCTCCAGGTTGTAATATGTCTTTCCTGATTTTGTAGTTCCTGTCTGCTTGTTCTTGCAGAGATAGACATTTGATATCATGTCGCCTTCATTGAAATCTGTTATAAATACCATTTTTCTTTCCTCTTTCTATGCTTAATTATTAATATGTTATTTACATTTTAATCATATATAAGAATACAATAGGCGGTTGTGAAAATCCAGTATTTACTGAACATTTCCACAACCGCCTATATTACCATATCCCCCCACATCACATCTTATCATACTCATGAAGCTTATCTGAAGCAGCCTTCCCATTCTTCCGTGATTCTTCCCTGTCAAGCTTTCTCACTCCAAACAGCCCCTTGATGACAAATGCTATTCCCACGCAAAGTGTTCCAAGAATAAGTGTAAGCTCAAGTCCTGACATATATCTCAGTGAAACATTCAGTGAGATTATGATGCATACAAAGAATGCTATACAAAGTCCTGTGAACACAAGTCCTGTTCCCATGTTCGGCTTAACCAAAAGTGCGATAAATGCGATGACCAGCAGGACAATAAAGATTCCTCCAATATTCACACCACCACCTATACGAAACAGTGAACTTAAAAGTCCCCAGTCGGACACGACGACATTCTTAAGAAACATCACACCGCCTGCTATCATCAATACTATCCCCAACAAAAACTGCAATAACTCTTTCATCCGCTTTTTCTCCTCTTCCTTTTGTAATACGTAACTCTCTTTGTCTTAAGTCATATATCGCTTTATTTTTCCCAGATCAAACTGTATTTTATAATATCAGCTTTGTGTTTCTCCCGCAACCACAGCCGCTGAATTAATCAGGGAAAATGTGCCTATTTCTACACCTGCAATATGTTGACGCTCTATAATTATAAGGGGTATAATCAATTATGTATGTGTAGAATTAGAGACTTTATGTATATTTAATTATGCTTTTCATGCACTTATCAAGTTAAACACTGATCCTATTCATCATATGATCACAAGATTCATGCCCGTGCATATGAATTTTACAAATCTGCATTTGTATGAACATATTTATATAAACGAATTTACATAAGCACTATAAAATAAAAAGTTAAATAATAAGGAACACAGAAAATGAATCTAAGAACATTAAGAGTTATAGAATACAACAAAATAGTTGAGATGCTGACAACATTTGCCTCATCACCCATGGCGAAGAGGAAGTGTCAGCGCATAAAGCCCCGCAAGGATCTCGCCATGATCGAGACGCTCCAGCAGGAGACAAGGGATGCTCTTCGTCGTCTGAACACCCAGGGCAATCTATCATTTGCAGGACTTAAAGATATCGGGGCATCTCTAAAGAGACTTGAGGTTGAGGGAATCCTCACCACCGCAGAACTGCTTGATGTGGCAAGCATGCTGGACCTCACACTCACCGCCAAAAGATATGGTGAGAACGAAGGCACAAGCATGACAGATACGAGAAGACGCAGCAAGGAGCAGATCGAGGAAGAGAAAGCTTCCAACAAGATGCTCGGGCTCAGCATGAACCCGGATGGCACCACATGTCCGGACAGCCTGCGCACGAGATTTCTGGAGCTCATGCCTCTGGAGCATCTGTCCAGAGAGATCCACAGATGCATAATTTCCGAGAACGAATTTGCCGATGACGCTTCATCAGGGCTCAAGGCCGTGCGAAGGAACAAGCGTCTGACAAATGAAAAGCTGCACAACCAGCTTGCAAAGCTTGTCAGCGATACCAGCAAGCAGACCATGTTCCAGGATAACCTGGTAACCATGAGAAACGGCAGGTACTGTATTCCTGTCAAGGCCGAGTACAAGAACCATTTTCCTGGTATGATACACGACCAGTCGTCGACCGGAGCAACAGTGTTCATCGAGCCTATGGCCATCGTGAACCTGAACAACGAGCTGAAGGAGCTGGACAATCAGGAGCTTGCCGAGATCGAGAAGATACTTGAATCACTCTCCGCCCAAACAGCGGCTGAGATAGAATATATAAAATACGACTTTGACACTCTGGCAGAACTGGACTTTATATTCGCAAGGGCATCATTTGCAAGAAGCTACAAAGGAACCGAACCGGTATTCAACACCGAAGGGATTGTCGATATAAAGCAGGGAAGACATCCGCTGCTGGAGAAGCACACCGTCGTACCTGTGGACATCAAACTGGGTGAGGACTACAACCTCCTCATCGTGACCGGTCCTAACACCGGTGGTAAGACGGTATCACTCAAGACTCTGGGACTCTTCTCACTCATGGGACAGTCCGGACTTCATATTCCGGCACTTGACGGTTCAAGACTGAATGTATTTGACGACGTATTTGCCGATATCGGAGATGAGCAGAGTATAGAGCAGAATCTGTCCACATTCTCATCCCACATGAGCAACATCGTGTACATACTGGATCATGTCACCCCCGGCAGTCTGGTTCTCTTCGACGAGCTGGGCGGCGGTACGGATCCTATAGAGGGTGCAGCACTTGCCATCGCCATCCTGTCACATCTGAACGACATGGGTGTCAGATGTATGGCAACCACACACTACAGTGAGCTCAAGACATTTGCCATGAGCACACCGGGTGTCGAAAATGCAAGCTGCGAATTTGACGTGGCAACACTCCAGCCAACTTACAAGCTTATGATTGGTATTCCGGGAAAGTCAAATGCTTTCGCCATAGCGAAGAAGCTTGGCATCGACGATAGCATCATCGAGAGCGCCAAGGCCAATATCGACAGCGATACAGTTGACTTTGAGACCCTGATCGCGGATCTCGAAAGAAGCAAGAGGGAGATTGAACAGGACAAAGCCGACATTGCAAGACTCAAGGAGGATGCAAAGCAGCTTCAGGAACGTGCACAGATGAAGGATACAGAGCTCTCAGACAAGAAAGCCGAGATTCTGGCAAAGGCGCGCCAGGAGGCATCCGAGATCATAGAGGAGGCGAAGGCTGAGGCCGATGCCGCTATAAGGAAATACAACAAATGGACCACTAACCCGGCAAAGGCCGATGCCAAGGCGATGGAGGCCGAGAGACAGAAACTCCGCGCGAAGATCAACGACCTCGGTAGGATGAACGAGGAGAAGCGCAAGACTGTAAAGTCAGACCACAAGGCATCCGACTTCAAGGTTGGCGATACCGTACATGTTATCAGCATGGATTCCGAGGGAACCATCATGGCACTGGCTGACTCCAAGGGTAAGCTGAAGGTCCAGATGGGTATAATCAGCGCATCTCTTCCACCTACTGATCTTCTGCTGGTTGAGCATGAAAAGAAGAAACCGCAGAAGGCCACAGTCACAGGTGGCAAGAGCATGAACAGGATGATGAATATCAAGCCTGAGATAAATGTACTCGGTATGACGGTCGACGAAGCCACATCACTTGTGGATAGATTCCTTGATGATGCCCTTATGGCTCATCTGCACAGAGTCACCATCATCCACGGAAAGGGCACCGGAGCCCTCCGAAAAGGAATACATCAATTTCTGAAATCACAGCCACATGTCAAGTCCTTCCGTCTCGGAGAATTCGGAGAGGGTGATGCGGGAGTCACCATAGTGGAACTTTAAAATAATGCTTCAACAATGAAATCGGTGTACGCCTTCGGATTTTTTACAAACTATATTATTATAAATTTACTGGGAGGTTTATATATATGAGCAAAAATAATATTCTCATCGTTGACGACGACGAGAACATCGCAGAGCTTATATCACTCTACCTCAACAAAGAGTGTTATGAGACCGAGATAGCCGCAAGCGGAACGGAAGCTCTACAGTTATTTGAAGAATATTCGCCTGATCTGGTTCTCCTGGATGTCATGCTTCCGGGAATGGACGGATACCAGGTGTGCACAGAGATAAGGAAGACATCGAATACGCCTATCATCATGCTCTCTGCCAAGGGTGAGGTATTTGACAAGGTGCTGGGGCTTAAGATCGGTGCAGATGATTATATCGTCAAGCCATTTGACTCCAATGAGCTGGTGGCAAGGGTCGGCGCCCTTCTCAGAAGGTCAGCCATGACTGAGAGTGCACAGAAGCAGCCACAGAGCGCAGCTTACGATGTCACAAGTGCAGACCATGTAGGTACATTTGTGGAGTATGACGGGCTGGTCGTAAATATCTCCAACTACACAGTAACCTTTGAGGGACACAATCTCGAGATGCCGCCAAAGGAGCTGGAGATCCTCTACTTCCTCGCCAGCAGACCAAATCAGGTATTCACCAGGGAGCAGCTTCTGGACAAGCTGTGGGGATACGAGTATGTGGGCGACACTAGAACCGTGGATGTACATATCAAGAGACTTCGTGAGAAGCTGAACAACAATCATAACTGGAGCATTGCCACTGTATGGGGCATAGGCTACAAGTTTGAATGGAGATCATAATGAAGAAAACAGCATTTGACAAGATCGTGGTCGGATTCGTAGTGCTGGTTGTGATCATATTTGCACTGCTCATGGTGTACAGTATATCAACAGCACAGAATTCTGTTCTCTCAGAGCGCAAATCCACCATGAAAAACGAGATCACAATGCTTGCCGACGGCGCCATGACTGATTACAGCAACGGAACCATTGACAGCAAGGAATTATACAAGGAGCTTCAACATGCGGCGGATACCCTGGACATGGGAATCTGGCTCACCGATGAACGCAGCAACATTATTTTCAGGTCGGGAAGCTCTTCAGGAAGCAGTGAATCCGGTGGATCTTCCAAGGATTCAGATTCACACAGCAGCACAAATGACAACCTCAAGAATTATGTGGAACCGGATGAATTGTTTGCATCATTCTGCTTCGAGAATACATTTGGCGGCTATTTCTCGGAGGACACTCTGGTGATCGGCCAGCCTCTCTACTCGTGGAACAATTACATGGGAACTATCATCCTGACATCACCTATGACATTCAAGCAGGATATAAAGAGCAGGATGCTTTCAACGACATTTGTGCCATTCCTGATTCTCATGCTGATCGCCATGATCGCGCTTATGCTCATGTCAAACAGCCTGCTCAAGCCTATACGTGAGATCATCAAGACGTCCAAGTCATACGCCCAGGGTAACTTCAATGCCAGGGTAAATGTGACCGCGAAGAACGAATTCGGCGAACTTGCGAGATACATGGAGGAGATGGCAGATGAGCTGAGCCGTTCAAATGAGTACAGGAAGTCATTTATATCAAATATATCCCATGACTTCAGATCGCCACTCACATCCATCAAGGGTTACATAGAGGCCATGCTGGACGGCACTATTCCACTGGAAAAGCATGAGAAGTACCTCGGCATAGTGTTAAATGAGGCACAGAGACTGACCAAGCTGACACAGGGACTTCTGGAGCTGAACAACTTCGATTCATTTGACCTGCAGCTTGACAAATCCAACTTCGATATCAGGGATATCATCACACCGACCATCAACACATTTGAGAAAAGGTGCAAGGACAGGGGAATTTTCCTGGACAGCGTATTTCTCACGGACAACACCGTGGTATATGCCGACAGGACCAAGATACAGCAGGTTATATACAATCTGGTTGACAACGCCATAAAGTTCACACCTGAGGGACGCCAAATCAGAGTTCAGGTGACCGAGAAGGACAACAAGATATTTACAAGTGTCAAGGATGAGGGTGTAGGAATTCCAAAGGATGCCCAGAAGAAGGTATTTGAGAGATTCTACAAGACGGATCCGAGCCGCGGCAAGGACAAGACCGGAACCGGACTGGGACTGGCCATAACCAAGGAGATCATCAAGGCTCACGGCGAGCAGATCACCCTTACATCCGAGGAGGGCGAGGGAAGCGAATTTATCTTCTCTCTTCCTAAGGAGAAGGATATGCAGGTGCCTATCAAGCCTGTGCATGTCGAGCACACTGAACACCACTCCGATACAGACATATCATCGTCTGGCGTGAAGAGCAATGGCAAATTCAGGATCAAGGACTCATAACATATCGCAGAATATTAAAGCCGGGGTATTACCCCAGAGAATGTCTCTGTTGTAATACCCCGGCTCTATTTATTTCACTTTACATTTCCTACCATCTATCCACACATTTTTCACCTGTGAAACATCTATCGGCTTAGTGAAGTTCAACTCCATTCTCTGTATGCTGTCGCCATCACCGGTCTTGCCGATTCCATATACTACATCTTTCAATTCTTTATTGTCTGTCATCTCAAGTATTATATTCTCCAGCGAGTCATCATCGACCGCCGCATTTTCAGCAATGTCAATGGTTATGCCCTTTGTATTTATTGTACATTTTTCAATGCCATCTATGCCGGATATATCCACACTATGTCCCTGCATATCATCCTGAACCTTAAACTGTAAGGTCCAAGGGCCATCCACCTCGTCTGCTACATAGGTGACCGCGCCATCACTTGATTTATTTTTGTTGAACAGGGTAATGCTGTTACATCTCATGGTGATGACATCCCCCACCTTGTATACATTTTTCTTTTTTAACTTGTATACAATATCAGATATTGTCTGCTTGTTCGTGAGCGAGATTCCATCGCCAGGAGCCGTGCTGCCCGCATATTCACTGACGATATTCGCACCGCCTTCTATTATCTGCATCTGAGCATCAAAGCTCTCATATTTTTCTGTGTCAAAGTCATCGTATGTGATCACCATCGCAATGTTGACCTGATCTCCATCCACTGCTACCTTCTTCAGATCAAAGCTTACTTTTGCATCGGACTCGGTTATACACTGCCCTTATACTCGTTATTTATGTAGCTCTCGTCCACATATTTTGATGGAATAACACTTCCTGTCTCCCTGCTCAGACTGTCAAAAAACCATGCCAGCGAGCCGTTCTCTGCCGCATATGTCAGTCCGCCTCCCGACAGGATCAGAACAGCCGCCACTGCCGCTGCCGCCGTCCTCCATCCATGATTTCTTCCGGTTTTCCTCGCCTTCACCTTGTGCCTGAGCCTCTTCACACAGGCATCCTTCTCTTCATCCGACATATCCATGGTCTCAATGTCCACATTTACATCGTTCATAACGTCATATACATTTCTGTCTTTTCCGTTTTTCATGATCATTCACCGCCTTTACACTTGTTTCAATCGACTTCTTGCTCTGGACATTCTGCTGTAGATAGATGATGAAGATACCCCATAATCTTCCGCTATCTCATCTACATCCTGATCATCCCAGTAGTACCTCAGAATGATGTCCCTGTCTTCGTCCGACAAACCACTCAGCAGCTTTTCCATGCTGTCCGATATCTCCTCATTGAGTATCTCCAGCAGGTTGTCATTTGCAAGCTTGTTCTCATAGTCTGCTATGTCTTCCTCCGAACATCTTCTGCTGTATCTTCTCAGATAATCTATGGATCTGAATCTTGCAATTGCCGTTATCCAGCTTCTGAACGAGCCTTTGCTCTCGTCAAATCTGTCTATATTGTTCCATACATCCAGAAACACATCGTCCATGCACTCTTCAATTTCCTCCGGCATGCCCGAAAGATTCTTGTACACAGCGGCTTTCACCTGCCCGCCATATTCCTGAACCACAAACTCCAGAGCTTTCTCATTATGCCGTTTCAGCTTCGATATATAATTGTTCCTGGTTACTATATCATTCACCTCCCCGTGTGTTTCTAATATATATTCCGATCAAAATCTGTGTTTTCTTGCAGTAAAAGCGATTTTTTTTATAAAAAAGCTGCCAGTTTTTTGAATTATACTGACAGCCATCTCTTTAATTATTATATTTGTTATTCATTTCCTTTACAGCCTCACCGATCTGGGCTCTGAGCTCTGTGGGATAAATGACCTCCACCGAGGTTCCATACTGCATCGCCCAGTGCGCCATCGCCTGACGGCTGCACACAAGCCGCACGTAAGTTACATCATCCTCAGTCTCCCTGAAGCCTTCGTACTGTCTGGCTATATTTTCATCGACCACATCAAAGTTTCTTCCAAACCAATCCACCACATCCGATATGGCAGTCTTTCTGACACGCATCACTATGGTCACCGGCTCATCGGCAAACATATAGATATGCTCAGCCATATGCTTTGGAAGGTTGAGTCC
>OODA01001006.1_pt1 | contig 10880 bp, 9 predicted proteins | sample 1671341 | NCBI WGS metagenome assembly OODA01 (sample SAMN06348147, study PRJEB24527) | human gut metagenome | biome: human gut; feature: ankylosing spondylitis patient; material: feces | host: Homo sapiens | place: China | collected 2015-10 | reverse complement strand
GCACCGCAACGTCCTTGTGCACGGTGGACTTGCTGCACCCGAACACCGCTGCCGCCGCACGCACTGTGGCCCGGTTGGCCGCGATATATTCGCCCAGCTGTACCGCCCTCTGTTCGGGGTCTCCCTTCATATCCAGACTCCTCCCATTGTGAACTTATGGTACAGCCTATGCACAGGCCCGGGCAGATATGTTCCGCCGGGGCTTGACTTTTGCGCCGGACGCGCTATACTTTTGCATGGACATAAAAACAGGGGTGCCGAAAGGCTGAGATCCGCGTTTTGCGGAGTACCCTTTTACCTGACCGGACAATGCCGGCGTGGGAGTTTGCAGAACTGTCCGTTCTTTCACAAACCCCGTGCGCCTGCTGGAAAGCGGGCGCATTTTGTTTTTGTGTACTATCGTTCTGAGAAGAGGAATCCCTATGACCAAAACCTATTCCAAAACCCGCATTCTGGTGGAGGGTGCGCTGATGATCGCCCTGTCCACCGTTTTGAGCATGATCCAGATCCCGCTCATGCCCCACGGCGGTTCCATCACCCTGTTCAGCATGGTGCCCATTCTGGTAATGAGCTACCGCCACGGCGCAAAGTGGGGCATCATGACCGCTTTCGTCAACAGCCTGATCCAGCTTGTGCAGGGCCTTGGCAATCTGGCATACTGCCAGACCCTCACGGCACAGGTGGGCTGCGTGCTGCTAGACTACCTTCTGGCCTTCACGGTGCTGGGCTTTGCCTGCCTGATCGCAAAGCCGTTCCGCAGCCGTACCGTGGGTGTCGGTGTCAGTGCCTTTGTGGTGTGCCTGCTGCGCTTCCTGTGCAGCTTTCTGTCCGGTTACATCGTCTGGAAGGACTACGACTACGCTTTCAGCTGGATGACCGAGATCGGCTTTCCCGGCATCTCCAACATGAGCGTGGACGGTCTGTGCTGGCTGTACAGTGCCGTGTACAACGCCACCTACATGCTGCCCGAAGCCATTCTGACCACGGTCCTTGTGGTGATCCTGATCCGTGTCGCACCGCAGATCTTCGACCCGCAGAACGCAAGAGCGTAAGTTTTTTCGCAGTCATTTTTCCCGCCGGGAAGGGCATTTCCCCGGCGGGAATTTTTTTGCAGAAAATCCCAAAAAAGCTGTTGACAATCCGGCAAAGCGCTGGTATAATTACTCCTGTCGTCAGGCACGGCACGAACATCTGGGGGATTAGCTCAGCTGGGAGAGCGCTTGCATGGCATGCAAGAGGTCACCGGTTCGATCCCGGTATTCTCCACCAGAAGGAAAAGCACCGCACGGAAACGTGTGGTGTTTTTTGTTATCACCGACCAAAGGAGAAACTATGAGCTACGCGATCGTATTCAGCAGTAAAACAGGCAACACAAAATTATTGGCAGACACGCTGCACGCCTGTCTGCCACAGGAAAACTGCTGCTATTTTGGCACCCCGGACCCTGCTGCCATGGAAGCGGACGACCTCTATGTGGGCTTCTGGACAGACAAGGGAAACGCTGACGAAAGCACTTTGGACTTTTTGAAGCAGCTGCACGGCAAAAATATCTTCCTTTTTGGCACCGCCGGCTTTGGCGGCAGTGAGGAGTATTTCAACAAGATCCTGAAAAAGGTGGAGCGTTCACTGGACAGGAGCAACACGGTCTTCGGCCGTTATATGTGTCAGGGCAAGATGCCGCTTTCGGTACGCCAGCGGTATGAGGGCATGAAAAAGCAGCCGATCCATCTGCCCAATCTGGATGCGCTGATCGAGAATTTTGACAACGCCCTTTCTCACCCGGATGCAGAAGATCTGGAACGGTTAAAGCAGGCGGTAAAATGATCAAAAGGCAGCGGTTTTCCTCAAACAGAGGAAGCCGCTGCCTTTTTTGCTTAGCGGATGATCCTACGCTCCTGCCTGCGGCTCCGCGGTTCTTATCCCACGCTTCTTTTATAAAAGAACAGGTACTGCTGCACGATGCCTGCTTCCAGCCCGAACTGCGGGAACGGGTCCTGCCCGGCAAACTCGTCCCGGATGAGCCGTTCGATCCAGACATCCACCGGCACACGGCCCACACGGCCATAGCCGAACAGACACACGCAGTTTGCCACCTTTTTGCCAACACCGTCCAGTTCCATCAAACGGGCAAAAAGTGCTTCATCGGGCAGGGAAGCCAGCTTCTTCAGGTCCAGTGTGCCCTCTGCCGCCTGCTGCGCCGCATGCAGCACGTAGCGGGTGCGGTAGCCAAGACCGCACTCCTGCAGCGCCTGCTCCCCGGCACAGCAGAGCGCTTCTGCTGTCGGGAACGCATACACCGGCCCTTCGCTATCGCTGCCCAGCCGCTCGCCAAACCGCTCCGAAAGCAGCTCTACCGCCCTGCGGATAGCCGGGATGCTCTTTCGCTGCGAGATGATGAAGCTGACCAGCATCTCCCACTCATCCTGACGCAGCACCCGGATGCCCCGGCCATATTCCATGGCACGCTGCAGAAAGTCGTCCCGGCTGTCCAGCTTTCCGCGCAGGGCGGCATAGCTGCGGCCAAGGTCGAAGTAACCGTGCCAGAAGGTTTCCCATGCGCCCGGCTCACACCGCACCGTGTAGGTTCCGCTGCGCAGTGGTCTGAGGTAAAGCAGCTGTCTCCCGGAAACAAACCGATACCAGCCCTCCGCCTGCTTCCGGGGGCGAAAGCACTGGCCGCTTTCCAGAATTTTGTCCGGGTCGAAATCATCCCGGATCTGAACCGTTTTCTCTTCCAGCTCCATTGCCCCCATCACAACTCCAGCTCCCGGTACACTTCACCTTCCAGCGTTTTCCAAAGGAAAGTCTCCCCTTCCAGTGTCATATAGCTATGTGCACTCCCCTCCTTCGGGATGCTCACAGAACCGGGGTTCAGGTAGAGATTGCCTTCGCCGAACTCTGTCCACGCCGGAATGTGGGTGTGGCCATGCAGCAGGACATCCCCCGGAGCCAGCGGCGGCAGGTTTTTCAGGTTGTGCACATGACCGTGGGTAGCGTAAACGAGCCGCCTGCCCACCGGCAGCACCGCATAGTCGGCCAGAATGGGAAAATCCAGCACCATCTGATCCACCTCAGCGTCACAGTTGCCCCGCACGCACAAAAGCGCCGGCTTCAGCCCGTTCAGGAGCGGGATGACCTCCTTCGGGGCATAGCCCTCCGGCAGGTCGTTGCGGGGGCCGTGATACAAAAGATCCCCCAGCAAAAGCAGCCGGTCTGCTCTCTCCCGCTCAAACGCTTTGATCATTTTTTTGCAATAAAACGCCGACCCGTGCAGGTCGGATGCGATCATCCATTTCATGGCAGGATTCTCCTTATTTTATAAAGTATCTATTTTTATTTTAGCCTCCCGGTGAAAAATGGTCAAGTCTATAAAAGTCATACTTTATCTGTTTGACCTCTTGACATCTGCCGGAAGCCGTGTTATCCTACAGTTAATAAAATTCGTGTGGATTTTTACAGCAGTATGCTACTTTTCGCCACACAATGACTTCAAAAAAGCCATTGTGTGGCTTTTTTGCGTCTGCTTTTATCTTCGAGCAGTCTCGCCCTGACGATTCCGCGGCTGCAGTAATTCATTCCTTTTCTCTACAGGAGCAATGCAAACACTATGAACGAGACCTTTATGAAAGAAAAACCGGTGCTGCCGCTGTTGGTATCCATGGCGCTGCCCAATGTTATTTCCATGCTGGTGAACAGTCTGTACAACATCGTGGACAGCCTGTTCGTGGCCCGCATCAGCGAAGACGCCATGACCGCGTTGTCGCTGGTATTCCCGATCCAGAATTTTGCCAACGCCATCGCCATTGGCTTTGGCATTGGCATCAATGCCATGATCGCACTGTACCTTGGCGCGGGCGACCACAAAAAGGCCGAGACTGCCGCCACCCACGGTATGGCGCTGAGCCTGATGCACGGCATTCTTATCACCATTGTCAGCATTGTCATCATGCCGGGCTTTTTGCGCCGGTTCACCAGCGACGCAGGCCTGATCGCATCCGGCATCACCTACTCCACCATCGTATTCCTGTTTGCCACCATCAACATGGCGGCACTGGCCTTTGAAAAGATGTTTCAGGCCGTGGGCCGCATGAAGGTGACTATGGCCGCACTGATCTTCGGCTGTGTGTGCAACATCCTTCTGGACCCCATCCTGATCTTCGGCCTTGGCCCGGTGCCTGCCATGGGCATTGCGGGTGCGGCCCTTGCCACCGGCATCGGCCAGCTGCTGAGCCTGTGCGTTTACCTCTTCGTTTACGTCCGTACTGAGCTGCCTATCCGACTGCGCCGCAGCTGCCTGCGCCCGGATGCCGCACTGGACGGCAAACTGTATGCCATCGGCGTGCCGGCCATCCTCAATCTGGCCCTGCCATCTCTGCTGGTCACCTTCCTGAACGGCCTGCTGGCGGGCTTTTCCCAGAGCTACGTGGTGGTGCTGGGCATTTACTACAAGCTGCAGACCTTCCTGTATCTGCCCGCCAACGGCATCGTGCAGGGTATGCGCCCGCTCATTGGCTACAATTACGGTGCCAAACAGCACGCCCGCGTGAAAAAGCTCTACGAACTCACCCTCATCATGAGTGCTGCCATCATGGCTGCGGGCACGGTCATCTGCCTGTTCGCTTCCCGCCCGCTGATGCAGCTGTTCACCTCCAACCCCGAAACCGTCGCCATCGGCCAGACTGCCCTGCGCATCATCTGTCTGGGCTTTGTGGTTTCTGCCGTATCCACCACCTCTTCCGGTGCACTGGAAGGCCTTGGCAAGGGCGTAGAATCGCTGGTCATCTCGCTGTGCCGCTACATCGTATTCATCATGCCGCTGGCCGCTGTGCTGTGCCATTTCCTTGGTGCCAACGGCGTGTGGCATGCATTCTGGATCACCGAAGTGCTGTCCGCCATCGTGGCTTACCCGGTGTACCGCAAGGCAGTTGGAAAGTGCTGAGCCTTCTTGAAAGCGCTGGACGGCGAAGGCCAAGTAAAATAAAATAGTTTCAAGCAGTTGAGGGAGAGTTTGCCAAAAACCCTCCCTCTTTTTTGTGCATTTTATTTGACAGTGCGCAAAAACTGCGGTAAAATAAGATGTTTGTTTTCCGGCATTTCGGCTGGAAAAGCGCAATTTAACAGAGGATGTGGGAAAAATATGATCGAGACGATCACGGCCGTCAATCAGGCGGTCAACCAATTCATCTGGGGCGTGCCCGCCATGGTGTGCATCATCGGCGTGGGCCTGCTCCTGAGTGTTCGCACGGGCTTTTTGCAGATCCGCAAATTTCCCTACGCCATCAAGATCACCATTGGACGCATGTTCCGCAAAAAAGACGCTTCCGATGGCGCCATGACCCCCTTTCAGGCGGTGTGCACCGCGCTGGCCGGCACCGTGGGCACCGGCAACATTGCCGGTGTGGCAGGCGCGATCGCCATTGGCGGACCGGGTGCCGTGTTCTGGATGTGGTGTTCTGCCCTGCTTGGCATGTGCACCAAGTTTGCCGAGGTCACGCTGGCGGTGCACTACCGTGAGCGCAGCGAGGCGGGCGAATGGGTAGGCGGCCCCATGTACTACATTAAAAACGGCCTGAGCAAGCATTGGCAGTTTCTTGCTGTGCTGTATTCCCTGTTTGGCGTGCTGACCGTGTTTGGCACCGGCAATGCCACACAGGTAAATACCATCGTTGCCGCTATCGATACCGCTCTGCTGGAGTACGGCGTGGTGGGCGGCGGTGCGCTTTCTACCCTGAACCTCGTGGTTGGCATCGCAGTGGCCATGCTGGTGGCCATGGTGCTGCTGGGCGGCATCAAGCGCATTGGCAGCGTGAGCGAAAAGCTGGTGCCCTTTATGGCTCTGTTCTACATCGTGCTGTCCGTGGGCGTTATGGTGCTGAACTTTGAGCGCCTGCCCTATGTGTTCGAGTCCATCATTGCGGGTGCGTTCAACCCGGCAGCGTTCACCGGCGGCACCATCGGCAGCCTGTTCGTCAGTATGCAGAAGGGTGTGTCCCGCGGCATTTTCTCCAACGAGGCCGGCCTTGGCACCGGTTCCATTGCCCACGCCTGCGCCGACACCAAAAAGCCGGTCAAGCAGGGCATGTTCGGCATCTTTGAAGTGTTTGCCGATACCATCGTCATCTGCACCCTGACTGCCATGGTCATTCTGTGCAGCGGCACCACCGTGAACTACGGCACCGCAGCCGGTGCAGAGCTGACCATCAGCGGCTTTACCACCACCTACGGCGGCTGGGCTTCCATCTTTACCGCCGTGGCCCTGTGCTGCTTTGCTTTTTCCACCATCATCGGCTGGGGCCTGTATGGTTCCCGGTTCCTGGTGTTCCTGTGCCGCAGCGATAAGGTGGCAAAGCCCTTCTTTCTGGTCTACTCCTTTGTGTCCATTCTGGGAGCAACGATGGATCTGGGCCTGCTGTGGAGCATCGCCGATACCTTCAACGGCCTGATGAGCATTCCGAACCTGCTCGCGCTGCTGCTGCTTTCCGGCACGGTGGTCAGGCTGACCAAAGAATTTTTTGCATCGGAGAGCTGATTGCCCACAGCAAAAAGAGGCTGCTGCACTTTCGGCTAAAACGATGTGCAACAGACTCTTTTGTTATTCGGGCAGGTGTACCGGTACCCGCGCCACACAGTGCACCCAGCAATCGCCGTCCTTGCGGGTATTTCCTGCCGCGGGAGCGGGTGGTGCGCCTGTGGGAGGGCTTCAAAAAGCGTCTCGGCCTTTGCCGATAAAAAGCATCCGAACATGCGAAAAAGCTGTTGCAAGACAGCTCTCCAAAAACATTGTACGAAACCCGGAACTTTTTCAGGGCCAAAACGGCTCCAAAAGGTTCCGGGTCTTTGATTTTTCGCAATTTCCCTGCGCAGGCTGCTACCGCATTTTTTCAATCCCCTTATTCTGCCCGCGTCCGGCTCTTTTCAACCCGGACAGTTCATGTTACAATATACATTAGAAAAAAAAATGAATCGAGGGAATGAACCTTGGATTTTTATGGTACCATCGGCCCGGCCTGCGCACAGCCGGCGATCTTGCAGCACATGGTGGAAGCCGGCATGACCGGCATCCGCATGAATCTTTCCCACGGACCGCTGGCGGCGCACACCGACTGGCTGGCCATGATCCGCGCAGCCGGCATCCGTCAGCTGCTGATCGACCTGCAGGGGCCGGAACTGCGCATCGGCACGCTGGCAGAGCCTGTTGCTCTGGTTGAGGGCAGCTCTGTACGCCTTGGCGCAGACGGCGTACCTTGCCCGGCAGCTCTGGTACAGGCGGCTGCGCCCGGACAGCAGCTTCTGCTGGACGACGGCAAGCTTCTGGTGCAGGTCACACAGGCATTGCCGGAAGCCCTTGTGTGCACCGTGGTGCGCGGCGGCACCCTGCAGAGCCGCAAAAGCATTGCTGCACCGGGCCTTGCGGTGCCCTCGCCTACCCTGACGGAGGAAGACCTGCAGAACCTGAAAATTGCAAAGCAGTGCGGTGTTACCGGTGTGATGCTGCCTTTTGTGCGCGGCAAAGCAGATATTCTGGCCCTGCGCCATGCGCTGGAAGAAGCCGGGGCTGCGGATATCCGTATCTTTGCCAAAATTGAAAACATGACCGGTGTGCGTGCCCTGCCGGGATTCATCCACCTTGTGGATGAGGTGGTGATTGCCCGCGGAGACCTTGGCAATGCCATGCCGCTGTGGGAGCTGCCCCGCTGCCAGAAGCAGCTTTCCGCCGCCTGCCGGGCTGCAGGCGTGCCCTTTATGGTAGTGACCCAGATGCTGGACAGCATGTGCACCCGCGCCGTGCCCACCCGTGCCGAGGTGAGTGACATTTACAACGCCGTGCTGGACGGTGCCGCCAGCGTCATGCTGACCGGCGAAACTGCTGCCGGACAGTACCCGATGCAGGCCATGGAATATCTGGTGCGCACAGCGCAGACAGCCCTTGCCTGACCTTTGCGGAGTTTTTGCGCAAAAGGGATGGCGCATTGTGTCAGAATACGGTATAATAGACGTAAATATTTCTTGTTCAGAAAGGTTTTTTGCTATGGGAATCGTTGTGCTCGGTGCTGTTTTTGTGGATATCAAAGGCTATCCCCTTTCCGCCTATATTCCGGGCGGGCGCAATGCCGGCCGCATTGAGCAGGTACACGGCGGAGTGAGCCGCAACGTGGTGGAGGATATCGCCAATGTAGAGCTGCGCCCTACCTTTGTCAGTCTGGTGGACGACACCGGCATGGGACAGGATGTGATCAACAAGCTGGAGAACCACAAGGTGAACACCAAGTACATCCAGCGCGTGCCGGACGGCATGGGCACCTGGCTGGCCATCTTTGACAACGACGGCGATGTGCATGCAGCCATTTCCAAGCGGCCGGACACCACTCCCCTCACCGGCCTTTTAAAGGAAAAGGGTGACGAGATCTTTGCCGACTGCGATGCCATTGCGCTGGAGCTGGATCTGGAAAAAGATACTGTAAAACAGGTGCTGCACTACGCCAAAAAGTACAACAAAAAGGTTTTTGCGGCCATTTCCAACATGAGTATTGCCATGGAGCGCCGAGATTTCCTGCAGCAGATCGATTGCTTTGTGTGTAACCAGCAGGAAGCCGGGCTGCTGTTCTCCGATGATTACGACCATCTGGCCCCGGACGAGATGTGCAGGGTTCTGGCCGCCAATGTGCACAGCGCCAACATTCCCAGTATGGTGATCACCATGGGCGGTCAGGGTGCCGTATATGCCCGCGCCAACGGCGAGTGCGGCGTGGTGCCTGCCAAGAAGGTGGATGTGATCGACACCACCGGCGCAGGCGATGCCTTCTTTGCCGGCACCACCATCGGCCTGACCTACGGCAAAACGCTGGCCGAGTCCTGCGAGATCGGCAGCCGACTGGCCGCATCAGTCATCTGCATCACCGAGAACGTCTGCCCCCGCTTCCGCCCGCTGGAATTCGGGCTGAACATTCCGGTGGTGGATTAAAGTAATATCAGAAAGCCGGGCAGACTGCGGTCTGCCCGGCTTTCTTTTTAGGATTCGGGGAAGAGGTTTATATCATGCTTCCAGCACCTTTTTGCCGGTAACTGGATCAGGGATATCAAGCAACGCCAGAATGATGGCCATGCGGATATACACACCATTGTGCACTTGATCAAAGTAGGCGGCACGCGGGTCGTCATCCACATCCTTTTTGATCTCGTCGATGCGGGGCAGCGGATGCAGCACCGGCATATCCTGCGGTGCCTTCTGCAGCAGCGCTTCGTCCAGCTGGTAGCAGCCTTTCAGGCGCAGGTATTCTTCCTCGTTGAAAAAGCGCTCCTGCTGGATACGAGTCATGTACAGCACATCCAGATGCGGCAGCTCGGCTTCAAGGTCAGCCGTTTCCTTATAGATCTGATGGGTCGGCTCCAGCGATTCATTCTTCACATACTGCGGCAGGCGCAGATCTTCCGGCGAGATGAACACGAACCGGTTGCCCTCAAACTGGCTCAGCGCAGCGGTCAGGGAGTGGACCGTGCGGCCAAACTTGAGGTCGCCGCAGAAGCCGATGGTCAAATGATCCAGCCGCCCCTTGCGCTGGCGGATCGTCATGAGGTCGATCATGGTCTGGCTGGGATGCGCGTGCCCACCGTCGCCTGCATTGATCACCGGCACACGTGCAGAAAGGGATGCCCGCAGCGGTGCGCCCTCTTTGGGGTGGCGCATGGCGATCACATCGGCGTAGTTGCTCACCACGCGGGCGGTGTCCTCCACCGTCTCGCCCTTGCTGGCGGAAGAAAGCTGTGCCCCTGCAAAGCCCAGTGTCTTGCCGCCCAGCCGCAGCATGGCCGATTCAAACGAAAGGCGGGTGCGGGTGGAAGGCTCGTAGAACAGCGTTGCCAGAATGCGCCCATCGCACAGGTGGGCATAGGGTGCCGGGTCGGCCTCCATTCGGTCGGCAAGATCCAGAAGGGCCAGCTGCTCTTCCAGAGAAAAGCTGTTGGGCTCAATAAAGTGTCTCACAGCCATTCTCCTTTCAGCACGAACTTCTCGCGCTCGGCTCCGGTGGAGACGAACTGGATCTCATGGCCCAGCTGCTTTTCCAGAAATTCCACGTAAGCCTTGGCCTCTTTGGGCAGCTCATCCCAGCTCTTGCAGCCGGAGATATCCTTGTTCCAGCCTGGCAGCGTAGTGACCACCGGCTTTACACGGTCAAGGTCGGACAGCGGGTCGAAGCTGGGGACTTGCACGCCATCCAATGTGTAACCGGTGATCACCGGGATCTCTTTCATGCTGCTGAGCACATCCAGCTTCGTCAGGGCGATCTTGTCTGCGCCCTGACAGGTAAGGCCGTAGCGGCTGGCCACACAGTCGAAGGGGCCGACACGGCGCGGACGGCCGGTGGCCGCACCATACTCGCCGCCTGCCTTGCGCAGCTGTTCATTCCAATCCTCGCTCATGGCGTTCTCGGCGGCAAAGGGGCCTGCACCCACGCAGGTGGAGTAGGCTTTCAGCACGCCCACCACATGGTCAAGACGGCAGTTCGGAATGCCTGCGCCCAGCGGCGCATAGGCTGCCAGCGTGTTGGAGCTGGAAGTGAACGGGAAGATACCATAATCGATATCGCGCATGGCACCCAGCTGGGCTTCCAGCACGATGCGCTTGCCGCTGTCGTGAGCCTGCTGCAAAAATGCACCCACATCACAGATATACGGTGCAAACTGTCCGGCCTGCATCCGGCACCATTCCAGCAGAGCATCGTAGCTCATGGGTTCCTGATGATAGCAGCCACCCAGCTCCAGATTCTTGGATTCCAGGATCATGTGCAGGCGGTCCTGCACGCGCTTTTCGTCCAGATGCAGCAGATCGCCCAGACGCAGGGTCTTTTTGCGGTATTTGTCGCTGTAGGCGTAGGCGATGC
>OODA01001001.1_pt1 | contig 10962 bp, 6 predicted proteins | sample 1671341 | NCBI WGS metagenome assembly OODA01 (sample SAMN06348147, study PRJEB24527) | human gut metagenome | biome: human gut; feature: ankylosing spondylitis patient; material: feces | host: Homo sapiens | place: China | collected 2015-10 | reverse complement strand
TGAGATATGGTAACCGGACTTTTACCTTTAAGACAACTAAAGGAAAGAAATATAAAATAATGGTTGAGAATGAAAAACTGAAAAAAATCCCATTATAAGGACAAAAAACCTGTCAGACAAATCCCCCTCATTCTCCAATCTATTTTGTCATTCTGAACACTATGTTATCTTCTACATCTGTTCAGAATGACAAATTACATATAATATCACAGCTATTCGGTTATCAATATCCTCTTTACCGCTTTGAATTTCAAAACCTATTTCTTATATTTGTACAAATATTTGTTTTAAGACCTTATCTGAATGAGAAAAACCGTCTATGTAATCCTGGCTCTATGTTGTTTTATCATAAAGACTTATTCCATCAACCGTCCTTATTATCATTTTAAACAACTTTCTATTAAAGAAGGGCTTCCAACCTCTATAACATCCCTATACGATGACAAAAACGGTTCATTATGGGTCGGAACCACTCAGGGAATATATCGTTTCAATGGAGAAAAAATCAAGAAATATAATCTACCGGACTTATTACGTAAAAACAGCCATTACATCAACGATATTTTCGGAGAAAATGAAGAGCGGATATGGGCGGTCACCTCACAAGGAATCAGTTATTATGAATATGAGAAAGACTCCCTGCAAATCTTTCTGCGGCATAATAAACCGGTAAAGACTTCCATTATAGCAACAGAAGGAAGCAAACTGTTGATACCTGTAACCGACACATTACTTGTATATGAAAAAGAATTAAAACATTCCAAAGCAATTCCTTTAAAAACAACAGGAATCCGTATTATCAAGATGGAGCCTTTCGATTCCACTCATTACTTGATAATAAACAATGCATGGAAAATAAAGTTAATAAACATACAGGAGAAATAACCGATTCTCCATTCGGTGAATCATCCAATGCATACGATCTATATAAGGATTCTTCCGGACATTACTGGGTTTCCTTTTATGGGCAAGGAGTAAAATGTTATAATCAGGACGGACAACTGCTGACCTCCTATAATACCCGTAATTCAAACTTGAGCAACGATATCGTTCTTGATATAACAGAGTGGAATAAAGCCATTTGGCTGGCAACAGACGGAGGCGGAGTGAATATCATCTATCCGGACACTCGTGATATTCAAATCTTATCAAACAAGGAAAACCGACAATTCCCAGCCAACTCAGTAACATGCCTATGCCATAGCAACAACCACATGTGGATAGGTATGGTCCGGGAAGGAGTATTAGGAGCAGAAAAAGGCTTTATCACCACCTATACCAAAGCTGCACAAAACCCAGCCTCAGGTTTATCCGACAAATGCCCCTTATGTTTATGGGAAGACAAAGACGGACGAATCTGGATTGGTACAGATGGAGGCGGCATCAACTGCTTTGACCCGCAAACGGAACATTTTACCCACTATCCGCAAACATTGGGAGAAAAGATAGTATCTATTTGTCCTTTATCCGAAACCGAACTGCTAGCGTCCAGTTTCTCAAAAGGAATTTTTCGTTTCAATAAAAAGACTGGAAGCTACCAACGTTTCTCTCTTCCGGACAAAGATGCAGAAACAAAGCTGGCAAGCTCCAGTGCACCCACCAATATACGAGTTAATGATCAAAACGAAATCGAACTATATGGCAATGCTTTTTATCGATATATACCCGATAGTCAACAATTGATTCCCATTTTTCCCAGTAATCAACAATTGCAATATTCCTGGGTTTACATGGGAAAATACCGTACTTATCCTTTTTTTCACGACCGAAGCAACGTATTCCAGTACAATAAAGAAAAGAACGAATACGAAACCATAGCTTATGAGAAGAACAACCAAATATTAGCTGCAAGCATTGACACTTTAGGGACTCTATGGATAGCAGGACCTAACGGAATTACCCGAATTTACCTGCCCTCAAACCGTAAAGAGCCCTTAAAGTTACCCGATGGAAACGACGTAATCACTTCTTTAGTCATCGATCATGAAGGAATCGTATGGATGGGATCATTAGGGATCATATACGCTTATAATCCACAAAAAAATCATTTTGTAATCTACAATGAAATGGATGGAGTATTACCTAATGATTTCTTGGCCAAACCTGTATTGGTGGCTAGTGACGGCAATATATACATGGGTGGTTCTGAAGGATTGGTACGAATAAACAAAGCCCTAAAATCTGCCTCCATTCCTCCGCCCATCACTCTTGAATTACAGGAAGTATCTTTAAACGGTACTATAGTCCCCTTCAATTCCCAATCAACGATGGAAATTCCTTACAATTTCTCCTCTCTACAAATACATACACAACTAGAAGGAGAAAATGTTTTTCACAAGCGTATATATCGGTTCCGCATAAAAGGGTTAAATAAAGAATACACGGAAACATCCCGTCCTCATCTTATTTTGCACACCATCTCTCCGGGTAATTACAGCATAACTGTTCAATGTACCCAAAACGATGGGAATTGGAGTTCTGAATTCACGTTACTGAAATTTACCGTTCTTCCTCCGTGGTGGCAGCAGTCTTGGTTCATCCTAATATGTGCAGTCATCATTATTCTTTCCATTATCTATGCCATACGAGCCCACGACCAACATCTGAAACGAAAATACAAGGAACAAGAACGTACCATCTATAAGGAAAAGGTAAAAGCGTTAATCAATATCAACCATGAACTACGCACTCCTTTAACCTTAATCTATACACCGCTGAAACAACTCACAAACAGCAAGCAAATCCCATACGAACTCCGTAGCAAGCTATATGGTGCATTCAAACAGGCACGCCAAATGAAAAATATCATTGACATGATTCTGAACATGCGCAAAATGGAGGTGGAGAAGAATATCCTGCGCATGTCTCCCGCGCCTTTTAATGAATGGCTGCAAAGTATCCTGAATGATTTCAAGGATGAACTTTCATTACGTAACATTTCGTTGATATTTGCTCCCGATACTGCTATAGATAGTATGTATTTCGACCATAGCCAATGCGAAATCATTATAAATAACCTCTTGACAAATGCCTATAAATTCAGCGAAGAAAACTCTACCGTTACAGTTTCCACTTATCTGGAAGGCAACGGGAGCCGCATCCGGATAACTGTAAAGGACGAAGGAACAGGACTTCAAAAAGAGGACATCGCCAACTTATTCACCCGTTTCTATCAAGGCAAACATAGCCTGCAAGGTTCAGGAATCGGCTTGTCATATGCCAAACAACTGGTCGAAATGCATGGAGGCATTATCGGAGCACAAAATAATGAAACCAAAGGAGCGACCTTCTTTTTCACCTTACCGTATAGACAGGAAGCCGCCGACATTCAATCCACACCTCAAACCTATTTGAATGACGCATTACATCTATCAGCCGACATAGATCGCAAACAACCTCAACAAGACAGCATAGAGAAATTCCATTCTATTTTAATAGTGGAAGATGATCGTGACTTATGTAATTACCTGATTCGTAATCTACAAGTTCTGTTTGAAGAAGTATATGAAGCCCATGATGGTATGGAAGCACTCCCTATCCTCACGTCACGACGTCCCCAAATTGTATTAAGTGACATAAAAATGCCTCGCATGAACGGCTTCGAACTATGTCGCTATATTAAACAAAAGCCTGATTTAAACTACATGCCCGTAATCTTACTTACCTCCTGCGTTGATGACACCAGTATGAAAGAAGGATACAAAATGGGCGCAGAAGCCTATATTACCAAACCGTTCGATATGGATATGCTGTTTATTCAGATACAGAATATCATGCATAATCACAACTTCATGAAAAATCACTATGCCACCATAGATATCCCTATACAAAAACAGGAGAACCTGAATTATATCAATGAACAGCTAATGATCCAATTCAACCGCATTATCAATGAAAATATCAGCAATGTAAATATGGACGTTAATTTCATAGCACAACAAATGGGAATGAGCCGTGCATCACTCTACAATAAGACTAAAGGGATGATGGATATGGGCATCAGCGAATACATCATTAAATGCCGTCTGGAATATGCACGTAAATTATTAGACACGACCACATTATCCATTGGCGAAGTGGCAGAACAGACAGGATTCAAACACTCACGTAATTTCAGTACTGTATTTAAGAATATAGTGGGAATGAGTCCGTCTGATTATAGGAAAAAAGATTCCCGACCTTCTTGCAAATAGAAGAATCGGGAATACTCCATACTATGTTAAATTTAGGTTAGATTAGGTTGTCAGTCTTTGTATATATTCCGGATAGGATCATCATACTGCACTTGAAGACGCAACAATTCGTCTTTCAGTTCTTTTGTTAATTTTTCCGTTCCGGGTTGTCCGTAGATATTATGCATTTCCATACGATCTTCCTGTAAATCATATAGTTCCCAACAGTCTATGTCATTATAAAAATGCATCAATTTATAACGATCTGTACGTACACCATAATGACGGCGGACAGCATGTTCAGCCGGGTATTCATAAAAATGATAATACAATGACTTACGCCAATCGGAAACTTTCTCTCCTTTCAGTAAAGGCAGGAAAGAAACTCCGTGCATATCCGATGGCACCTTCACTCCTGCAAGGTCCAATATAGTAGGGCCATAATCAATATTCTGTACCATTTCATCAATATCACCTTTCTTTCCACCCGGCAAACGGACCATCAGAGGAGTACGGAAAGATTCTTCATACATAAAACGTTTGTCAAACCAACCATGTTCCCCCATATAGAAGCCCTGATCGGAAGTATAGACAATCATCGTATTCCCCATCAATCCATTTTCTTCCAGATATTTCAAGACACGCCCCACATTACGGTCTACAGAATGAATAACTCGCATATAATCATGCATATATTGCTGATATTTCCATTCCGCCAAGGCTTTACCCGTCAGTTTATCCTTTTTGAATCTGGCAATGATAGGATCATAGTGCTTATCCCAAGCAGCCTTCTGTTCCGGGTTCAGAGCATTATACATATTTCTGCCCGCTTCTTCCAGTCCCGTTGTGGTATGGATCTCATTCTCCTTGTCCGCCATCTTCAGGTCATACACCAAATCCATATCCTTTATAATGCTCATTTCCTGCTTGGATGCAGGAATTCTACCTTCATATTTATCATAGAAGTTTTCGGGCATCGGATAAATCACATCATCATACAAGTCAAGATCACAAAGATCGGGCATCCAGGTACGATGAGGAGCCTTATGATGAATAAAAAGACAGAATGGTTTACTCTTGTCCCGGATACTGTCCATCCAATTTATTGCTAAATCTGTCACAATATTGGTAGCATAACCTTCCCGTTGTACCCGTTCACCATTTTTAATAAATTTCGGATTATAATAATCTCCTTGTCCTATCAGGATGTCCCAATAATCGAATCCTGTAGGTTCAGATACCAGATGCCATTTACCGATCATAGCAGTCTGATAGCCATTAGCCTGAAGCAATTTCGGAAAAGTCTGCTGACTACCGTCAAATGTGGTGGTATTATCCGTAAATCCATTGGCATGACTATGTTTACCGGTCAGCATGCAGGCACGGCTGGGACCACTCAGAGAGTTTGCTACAAAGCTGTTTGTGAAACGGACACCCTCACTGGCTATCCGGTCAATATTGGGCGTCTGCATATAACGTTGGTCATAGGCACTGATCGTCTGATAAGAATGGTCGTCACACATGATATAGAACTACATTCATCGGCTTTTTTACCTCTTCAGATTTCTTTTCTTTGCAGGAAGACAGCGATGACAACACCGCTGCCCCCGTCAAAGAATATAATAACACAGGTGTTACTCTACTCATATCTTTTTTTATTAACATAATTCCTACCATCCAGGATTTTGTTCCCACATACCACCGGTCAAATCTCCTAACATACGTGTCTGAATGGGTAACAGATAGTCACGGTTGACATTAAATTTCCAACCCGATTCATATCCTGCGGGATTCGTAGGTATAATATAGCGCAACGGATCCCCGGGCTTGCCTGTCAGGAAAAGATTATTTCCCGAAGCTTGATCATAAATTAACTTATCACCATATACAGGATGGTTCTCAAGATTACTTCCCACAAAGAGCGCACCTTTCGGCCATTTGCCCACTATTAATTCGTCCGCAGCAGCCCAGCGCATGATATCTTCCTGACGGCGTCCTTCACAGGCTTTTTCAACCCGGCGTTCACGACGTACAGCCTGAATATACTTATCAAGATTGCGGAAACCATAATCAGCTTCCTGATTATACTCCCTGTCAAAATCCACCGGAGGCATACCTACACGGTCACGTAAAGGTTGCAAGGCATCAATAATTTTCTGCGCATTCCCCACACCATCCAGTTCAGCCAGAGCTTCTGCATAATTCAGCAGGATATCTGCATAACGGAACTGAATAGCCGGTGTGGCTCCCTTGAACTCGGCATCCAGACTGCCCGTATAATCAATTTGCACATGTTTTAATAAAGAATAACCAGTCATATTCTGATTATAGGATGAAGTACCAATCAATGGCGGTACAACATAATAAGGAGCCTTGTCATCCGGACGTAATTGCTGCCCCGGCATACAAACAGTCTGTGACAAACGCGGATCACGCAAAGTCGGCTGCAATTCATTCCCGAACACCTTTTTCGCTTCAATCCGCTCATCACCAACAAACGGTTTACCATCAATTGTCAGATAATCACCCACTAATGAAGCCGTAACACCTACACTCCCTCCTCCTTGATTTAAGTAACGGTTTACATTATTACCAATCTGATCTCCATCATACTGTTTATACCAAAGTACTTCCGGATTACCCGATAAATCTGTAGTCTGAAACATCTGACGATAATCATCCAATTTGTTACCAGTATTATAAATGGCCCATACGCCACGATCCATCACTTCTTTTGCAGCTGCAACAGCCTGATTAAAATAATCGCGAATTTTTTCATCGGTCACCGTAGAATCAAAAAACTTATCATTTTTCGCTTTATGGTATTTTTCCCAAGTTCCTTCAAACAAGGCCACTTCACTTTTCAAAGCACGCGCCACATCTTTATGAATCCGCATGGTAGCACTATTGTTCTGAGTATTGAGATACATCACCGCTTTATCCAGATCAGCCAAAATACTGTCGGCAATAATCGTGCGGTTAGCACGAGGCAATTTCATTTCTTCCATATTAGGATCAAGCGGAGTGTTCACCCACGTCAGGCGCCCATAGCTGATAAACATCTGATAATAATACCATGCGCGGAAATAATAAGCCTCACCCACATACTGATTATAATCAGCAGATCCTTTTTCCACACAATTATCTAAATTACACAGCATAAAATTTAAATTACGGATAGCTGTATAATTTTGCAGTTTGACCGCACTACTCAATGTCGTTTCACCTGCCAAACGGGTACTAACCGAACTGGAAGCCATATTATCACTATGTGTATCTGCCCCGGCAATATATTGTCCACCACCGGCATCAAAACCTTGCGCACGCATTCCATCACCAAAGCTGACATAGTCATATTTATAATTACCTGTCTGATAGAATTGATCCAGATAATTTCTCATTTCCCCCGTACTTGCAAAAGGAATCGTCGTAGACAATACCCCTTCAGGCATCTTATCCAAATCATAGCAACCGGTAAGACCTAACATCAAAACCAGACCCAAAAATATATTTCTTTTCTTCATAATATTCATCAAATTATAAGTTAACAACTAGACCAAAAGATATCACCTTGTTCATAGGATAGTTCTTTCCACCTTCAGCCGTGTAATCATTCTTGGTAAAGATAGCTTCCGGGTCAAACATTCCTTTCAAAGTGGTAAAAGTCAACAAATTCTCACCAGAGAAAAACACCTGCACTTTCTGTAAACCTACCTTTTTTGTCCATACGGCAGGGATATCATAACTCACTGTCAGATTTTTCAGACGACAATAAGCACCACTCTGGAGATAACGGTCACTAAGCGTCATTGTCTTATTACGGAAAGGAACCACTCCTCCTCCTGTATGAATATAAGGTTTTGGATAATAAGCCCCTGTATTTGTCTCACTCCAATAATCCAAATGCTCTTTAAACACCGTCACCTGCGCATAAGGTCCGCTTCCCCAAAAATAAGCTCCCGTACCAGGATCCCAGTCCCGCTTAGCGACCCCTTGGAACATAGCGCTTACGGTTACACCTTTCCAGCTAATTGAACCGTTAATGGTATATTGATAACGAGGAGTGGTATTACCGATTACTGTCATATCACCCATATCATCCAAGGTATTAAGCCCATTATTGATTTTCTTATCCCCATTCAGGTCACGATATTTTACATCTCCCGGCGTCCAAGGTTTACCGCTTATAAAAGACAAATCATAGGTATTATTATACTCATCCGCCTCTGCCTGAGTCTGGATCAGTCCGTCCGCCCGATATCCCCAAATTTCACCAGCTTTCTTTCCTTTATACCAATTATCTTTAGGATTTGTTCTAGTCCCTTCATATTCAGTTACTTCAGCAGTAGCATCCGAAAGAGAACCGCCTATGCTATAGTCAATATCCTTTCCAATTTTTCCACGATAACTCAGCACCAATTCCCAACCACGGTTACGCATACGGGCATTATTGGTTTTAGGAGCGTCTGCACCAAAGAAATCCGGGAAATCCACCGTAGGTCCTAACATATCCTTCGTATCACGTTGAAAAACATCAAAAGAACCGGTCAACGAATTACCAAAGAAACCGAAATCCAAACCTATATTCTTACTCTCCACTTTTTCCCAAGTCGTATTCGGGTTGACTACGGCAGGGGCCTTAGTAAAGATGTGGCGTCCATCAGAGAATATATAATTTCCCAATTTATCATTCAAATCCATAGTAGCGGCAAAAGTATAAAGAGCCGCACCCGCCTGATTACCCAGTAATCCGTAAGAAGCACGAAGTTTCAAGTTGGAAACTACATCGGCTATTGGCATCATAAACTGTTCCCGGGTAATATTCCATCCTAAAGATGCAGATGGAAAGAAGCCCCAACGATTACCTTTGGCAAAACGTGACGATCCATCATATCGTCCATTCAATTCAAGAAGATAACGTCCGTCATAATCATAATTCACACGTCCGAAAAAGCCACGGGTTGCCCAACCATTACGAGTATCGACTACCGTCTTATCACCGGTTCCCATACCTACATTAGAATTTGAAGTTGAATAAAGTCCGGTAATCGAGTTCTTCATATAACTATAGTCATTATTTTCTTCCTGATAACCTGCCATTACGGTAAAATTATGCTTGTCTCCCAAAGTAAAGAGATAATTCGAATATAAATTTATAGATTGGTAGCGAGTATGCGCATAATAACGGGTAAACTTGCCATCGGGTGATACACCCAACTCATCACGCACACCTTTCGAAGTACTCACCCCGTCAGCCCCATAAATTAACGGGCTCACGTTCAATGCCTCATATTCCAAATCCATCAATTTATATGTATAATCAAAAAAGATAAACCAGTTTTTCACAGGTTGGATATCTAAACCTGCCGTTAAACTAAAACGGTCACGTTGAGTATTTGTATACGTACCACTCTGCAAATAAGGAATCATAGTCAGTTCTGTAAAATGCCCATTCGGATCAATAGGAGCAACTGTAGGACGGAAACGTGCTAATGAATGATAAAAGCCTTCACTAAGCCCTCCGTCACCAAAAGGAGTATCCTCATCGGAATGCATAAACTTCGTATTTACTTTTACCTTCATCCAATCGGTAATCTGAGAAGAAATATTAGCGGCAAAATTATAACGGCTGAAATCCATATCGGCATAACGGAGAATACCATCTTCCGAATAATAACCACCAGAAATATAATATTGTGCTTTTTTGCCACCCCCACTCAAGCTAAGATTATGATTTTGCTTGAATGCCCAATCCTTATAATGCAAATCGAAATAATTAGTATTTCCTACTCCTAATTCTGAATTTTCGAATGCCGGGTTCATATTAGAATTTTTAGGAAGCTCGAACCAAGGATCCACACTACTGGGATCTTTAATATATTGCTGTAATAAACCCATTTTTTCCTCACTATACAAACGAGGAGAACCTGCATTGATACATCCGGCATTCCAATACTGAGCAAATTCATAGGAATCAACCATATCAGGCAATACAGTCGGCGTACTCCAACCTACGTTTCCTTGGTAATTTACACGCATTTTACCTTCCTCACCTTTCTTGGTAGTGACCAAAATGACACCATACGCCGCACGTGCACCATAAATGGCACAAGCAGCAGCATCTTTCAATACAGAAATACTTTCAATATCATTCGGATTCACGTCCGAGAGACTCATTTCCACTCCATCAACCAAAATATAAGGATTCGCATTATTATCCAGATTGCCTTGTCCGCGCAAAGTCAATGTACCACTAGCTCCCGGACGGCCCGTATTTGAGTTGCTCACCAACAACCCCGGAACCATCCCTTGCAAACTCTGTGTGGCATCAGCTACCGGACGACGTTCCAATGCATCTCCTTTCACTGAAGACACAGATCCGGTAAGATTCACTTTTTTCTGTACGCCATAACCTATTACAACAACTTCATCCAACGTTTCGGTATCCTCAGCCAATACAACACTGAAACTAGTCCTCCCATTAATAGGAAGAGTTTGTGTAGCATAACCAATGTAAGACACAACTAAACTTCCTTTGGAAGGAACATTAGAAAGCATAAAGTTACCATCCAAATCGGTTATTGTACCGTTTGAGGTTCCTTCAATTAAAACACTGGCCCCAATTACAGGCTCCTGACTGTTTTTGTCAATTACCTTACCACTGATAGATAAGGATTGGGCCAACACCTCCGATGAGAACAAAAACAGGATAGCTGTCACCAATCCAAGGATTGAAAGCAGTTTTGTTTTTTTATTCATAATAAAAGAATTTAAGGGTTAATTAGATTAA
>OODA01000999.1_pt1 | contig 10973 bp, 7 predicted proteins | sample 1671341 | NCBI WGS metagenome assembly OODA01 (sample SAMN06348147, study PRJEB24527) | human gut metagenome | biome: human gut; feature: ankylosing spondylitis patient; material: feces | host: Homo sapiens | place: China | collected 2015-10 | reverse complement strand
ATCAGCCAGCTGCTTCAGCTTTATTTCCTCTTGATAATGCTTTCCTATATAGTCTTGTACTCTTTGTACACGCCTACTGTCTGAATGCACCTCTATTTTGGCAAACGAAGAACTTGAAAGAGTACGCGCCTGGTCAGTAAACAAAGAAAGTTCATAAAGCAAGGTCAGGAAATGTACCACGGCATAAAATCCTTTCATCTCAGGAAGCTTGTCAATCAATGAATATACTTTCATCATGGCATCCATAGGAAAACAAAGCCCATACTGTGCTTTATCCAGCATTTTACGAATCATATCAAACTGATTCGTTTCCACCAGTCCACTCATAAAAGAAGGAACAAACTGAATAGTTATTTCCCGGATATTTTCTGAGGTACACGTATTTTGTTCCCACACATGCTCCAAATCGGGACTCGTAATTAATACCAGATCATAATCACCTATCACTTCAGCCGAATCCCCGACTACACGACGCACTCCAGGTGCATGCTCCACAAAATTCAGTTCAAACTCACGGTGATATGTAAACTCTTTCTTATGCCGATCGGCAATGTAAAAGCAATCTTTATCTGAAAGAGGAGTTATTTCTCGTATAAAATTCTCATTCAACAACTTTTCCATAGCAGTACGTTTAAAGAGGGACAAAATAAGGCCATAATTAAAAGTTATCATTTTCAGAAAAAGCGTCTCATTCTCTATTTTTCTGTTTCCCACAAAAATAAGATAAAAACATATCAGTTACATCACAAAACAACACCTATTTTTGTATTTCAATCAACATTAAACAAAATCTATTATCAAAACTGAAAAGCATGAGTGCAAAAAGCAAACTTTATCTTTTAGCAGGCCTTTCTTTCTTGGCCGGAAATGCAATGGCACAGCACATCTGTATTTCTACCCCTAACACATCGCTCGTACTGAATGCTCCCAATGGCGGTGAGCTAAAGTATCTTTACTATGGAAGCAAACTGAGTGAAACAGACTTGCAACACATCAATGAAGCATCTAATTGTAACCATACGGCTTACCCCGTATATGGAATGAATTGTCCGGGAGAAGCTGCCCTTTCTGTAAAGCACGCCGACGGCAACATGTCTACACAAATGGAGGTGGTAAGTGTCAGCACCAATCAGGAAAACCAGTCTACATTAACGACCATCCACCTGAAAGACAAAGTATATCCGTTCTATGTCGACGTGCACTACAAAGCATATCAGGATGTAGACATGATAGAAACTTGGACTGAGATAAGCCACACAGAAAAGAAGCCGGTATATCTGAGCCAGTTCTCTTCTGCCTACTTACCCATTCGCAGAGGAAATGTATGGCTTTCACACCTGTCTGGTTCATGGGCAAACGAAGGACAACTGACACAAGAACCGCTACAGCCGGGAATGACCGTGATTAAAAATAAAGATGGTGTACGCAATTCACATACCTCACATGCAGAAGTGATGTTCTCACTCGATGGAAAACCACAGGAAAATACAGGAAGAGTCATTGGAGCCGCCCTTTGCTACACAGGCAACTATAAACTGAAAATTGATACTGACGACAGCGATTATCATCAGTTCTATGCCGGCATCAATGAAGAAAACTCTTCATACATGCTTTCTAAAAAAGAAGTATTCCGCACACCTGCCGTAGCCCTGACTTACAGCGATAAAGGGCTGAGCGGCGCAAGCCGTAATTTCCACAAATGGGGACGTACTTACAAACTGGCTCATGGCAATGTGGTCCGTGATATTTTATTGAACAGCTGGGAAGGTGTGTATTTCGACATCAACCAGAAAGGAATGGACCAGATGATGAGCGACATTGCTTCAATGGGAGGCGAGCTTTTCGTGATGGACGACGGATGGTTTGGTGACAAATATCCACGTAAGAACGACAGCTCTTCGCTGGGTGATTGGGTAACAGACAAAAACAAACTTCCAGAAGGTATTGAAGGATTGATAAGGGATGCAAAGAAGCACGGCATCAAGTTTGGCATCTGGATAGAACCGGAAATGGCAAACACTATCAGCGAATTATATGAAAAACATCCTGAATGGATACTGAAAGCTCCTCAGCGTGATCCGGTGCTTGGACGTGGAGGTACTCAGGTAGTACTCGATTTGGCAAATCCGGAGGTACAGGATTTCGTTTTCAAGGTTGTTGACGACTTGATGACACAGTACCCCGACATCGCTTACATTAAATGGGATGCCAACATGGCTATTATGAATCACGGCTCCAACTACCTGACAGCTGACAAACAAAGTCACATGTACATAGAATATCACAAAGGATTCGAAAGTGTATGCCAGCGTATCCGTGCCAAATATCCGGACTTAGTGATTCAAGCTTGTGCCAGCGGAGGCGGTCGTGCCAACTATGGCTATCTTCCTTACTTTGACGAATTTTGGGTGAGCGACAACACGGATGCACTGCAACGCATCTACATGCAATGGGGAACATCTTACTTCTTCCCTGCCATTGCCATGGCTTCGCACATCAGTGCGGCTCCCAACCACCAGACCTTCCGCACCGTTCCACTTAAATACCGCATCGATGTGGCTATGAGCGGACGATTAGGAATGGAAATCCAGCCTAAAAACATGACCGATGAAGAAAAAGAGCTGTGCCGCAAAGCAATAGCCGATTACAAGAAAATCCGTCCGGTAGTTCAGTTAGGAGATATTTATCGCCTTGTTTCTCCATACGACCACCTGGGAGTAGCCTCCTTAATGTATACCAGTCCGGAGAAAGACAAGGCTGTATTCTACTGGTGGAAGACTGAACACTTTGTCAATCAGCACTTACCGCGTGTAACAATGGCCGGACTTCATCCCGATAAGACTTACCGTATCACAGAGTTGAACCGGATTGACAATCAGCCGTTGCCCTTTGAAGGGAAAGTTTATAGCGGAGCATTCCTGATGGAAAACGGATTGGAAATTCCTTATACTCATCAGGTAGACTATCATAAATTAAATGATTATGCCAGTCGGGTATTGTATCTGGAAGAAGTAAAATAAATCGCACCATACATACACAAAATAATAGGCCGGGCTTGCCATGTGGGTGGCAAGTCCGGCTTTATTATATGAGAAGAATCCGCTTATTCCCAATTATCCGTACGGAACGGATACAAGGGCAATTCACGCAAGTTAGCCACATTACCCGGCTGAAAGTCACGGAAACAATAGCGTACGGCAACAGGCTGCGCCACCTTGTCACAAGTTACCTTTATCTGCGAATTATTGAAAACTTCTGCCTTTGCCGGATAGAATACCTTATCGTTTCCAGCTACTTCAAAACCTTCCATGCCCGACAGACGGTTAAACCCTTCTTCTGCATGGTCAAAAGATAAAATAGCTGCACCGTCCTTCACTTCCATCGACTTATAAACAGGTCCGCATGCCTCTATACCCGGCACATGGTAAGTCTTACTCAAAGCCATATAAGCAAGGCGCTTTCCTACGTCTGTTTTATTCTTGGGATGCACATTCTTGATTTCATAAGGTTCTACCAAGTCGTTAGTCGAAATCATACCACTGTTCGAAATGATAGACTGCGCCTTGAACTGTGCTTCACGAAGGTATGCACACCCGGTAGTTTCCGTAGAGTTAAACGGCGCAATCTCCACATAATAGAAAGGCAATTCACCCAGCCCCCATTCCTTACGCCAAAGCTCCACCATTGTCTTCAGGCGTTCAGCATACGTTTTGTGTTTTCCTACGTTCGATTCTCCCTGATACCACAAAAAACCTTTGATGGTATAGTTCTGTAATGGCTTCAACATGCCGTTATACATCAATGTCGGACTCAGGTAATGCCACCAGTCGTGTCCGTCCTCCTTGCGAATGTCTTTCTTCAAGTCAATATCTGGATACTGGGACACGATTTCACGAGGCAGCCATCCTTCCACCATAGAACCACCCCAACTACAGTTGATGATTCCTATTGGAATATCCAGTACCTGATTCATCATCATGGCAAAATGAAAAGCCGTCGCACTGAAAGCCGTTGCATTTTCCGGATTACTCACCTTCCAGCTCCCTTTACACGCATCCACTGGTTTTACCTGACCGTTTTTCTCCACGGTAGCCACACGAATACCTTTCCATTTCGATGAAGTAGCAATGGTTTCATTAGCCCCTGCTATCGGACAGTTTACGAATCCTCGGAGAGGCATCTCCATATTCGACTGCCCTGAACAGAACCAGACTTCGCCTACCAGCACATTGTTCAGTTTCGCTTCCTCTCCGTCGGAAATGGAAATCGTATAAGCCTGATAACTGGCTGTGGGAGTCTGAATTTTAGCCACCCATTTTCCTTCCGCATCGGCGGTTACTTTATACACTTCCCGGTTCCACGACGGACGGATAATCACTTCGGCATTCGCTTTTGCCTTTCCCCACAGACAAGCTTCAGCCTGCTGTTGCAATACCATATTGTCACTCACAATGTCGGGCAATGTAATCTTGCCCCATGCTCCAGCCTGCACCATCAGCAGACAGGCACTTACAATCCATTTTTTCATCTTACTCTATTTTTTAAGTCGTTATTTCTACAAAAATGATATAAGAAAGAGCGTTCTCAAAACAGAAAATTAAAATTGCACGTTTTTCATAATACCATTTTCTTTTTCACAAAGATAGCACATCTACTTCCATTGTTGTTGATACTTTCTTATCCAAGTTTTTCCAAATCATCCTCCAAACCTCAGTACTTTCTTGAAAGTACTCCAGTACTTCCATAGTAGGACTTCAGTACTTCCCCGTCAGTACTGGAGTACTGGCAAGGAAGTACTGGCAACGATAAAGGAACTGTAAATCAGCACATTCTTTTTATAGCAACAAAACTTATCAATTTCTGTAAATTGAATACCAAAATAAATTCCATTATATAGCCCAACTCTCATTTTTAATTATAACTTTGCGAATAAAGAACTCAAACTTGAAAGATATGAAAGTAGCAATCATCGGAGCTGGAAACATGGGAGGTGCCATTGCCCGTGGACTGGCCAACGGACATTATATTCAGGCACAAGAAATTTCGGTATCCAACCCCAGTGCCGGCAAACTGGACGCACTGAAAGTGGAATTTCCTGCCATTCACGTAACGCATTCCAATAAAGAAGCGGCAGAAGATGCGGACATTATCATTATTGCCGTCAAGCCGTGGAAAGTGGAAGAAGTGCTGAAGCCGCTGAGATTAAGAGGGCCACAGATTCTGGTATCGGTGGCCGCAGGACTGACTTTTGAAGACCTGGCACATTTTGTAGACCCGGAAATGCCAATGTTCCGCGTCATTCCTAACACGGCCATTTCAGAAGGAGCCAGCATGACACTGATTGCCGCACGCAATGCTTCGGAAGAACAAATCACTTCCCTGACTGCACTCTTTAACGAGATGGGACGTTCCATGCTGATTGAGGAAAAACAATTTGCAGCTGCCACCTCACTGACTTCCTGTGGCATTGCCTACGTACTGAAATACGTACAGGCTGCCATGCAGGCAGGAGTAGAACTGGGTATCAAGCCACACGATGCACAGACCATGCTGGCACAAACACTGGAAGGGGCAGCCAAACTTTTGCTGAACAATGAAAATGCACATCCGGCCACAGAAATCGAGAAAGTGACTACTCCGGGAGGAATTACCATCAAGGGTATCAACTCGCTGGAGCACGACGGATTTACCTCGGCCGTTATCCACGCCATCAAGGCCAGCTTATAAAAACATCATACGGGGAGCTTCGTGCTCCCTTTTTCATTACAAAACCTGAACCGACATGAAAAACAACATTCTTATCACCATGGGAATCCTTGTATTACTGGGAGTGGCCATACAGGGTTTGTTTGGCATCGTAGCCGGTGTATTCCTGTCCGCCATTTTAGGAATCATCTACGGAGCCGTCAAGAAGAACAAGCAGTTTCTGCGCTGGTCGGTCATCGCACTTACCATCGACATCATCTGCATCATCCTGTTCTATTTCTGCCTGATTCAATCGGACATGTAGCTTTTACTTCACAAAACCTTTTTTCGCCCATTTCAGGCTGTTCCACCGTTTCACAAAGATAAAGGCACGGATATTCTCGTCGAGCAGGAAGGCACACCACATGCCGACCAGTCCCCAGCCCAGATGAATACCGAACAGATAGCTGAGTCCGACAGAGACCGTCCACTGCACAATCAGACCGACATAGAACGGGAAATTCACGTCACCTGCCGAACGGAGGGCATTCGTGGCATAGATATTTACGGCACGCCCTATCTCTACGATGACATCGACAATGAGAATGGTCACTCCCAACCGGATAATATTCTCGTTGTCCGTCAGCATACTGAAGATTGTATGACCGAATATGGCCCAGATGCACGAAAGTCCCAGCGATACCAGAATGGACAAACGCATGACGTACTTTCCCAACAGGTAGGCCGCACGTATCCGCTTCTGCCCCACCAAATGGCCGATGCTGATGGCTCCTCCTTGTGCCATGGCGATGGCAAAAAGATAGACAAACATGGTGGTATTCACCGTATAGGTTCGTGTGGCCAGCGAATCATTTCCTAAGATATTGATTAAATAGGTGATGACCACCTGCGAAAAACTGTACGACATATTCTCCCCGGCAGAAGGGACTCCCACCTTCAACAGGTTTTTCAGTTCTATCCAAGGGAAAGGACGGAACAGAGCCATCGGGAAAGACGGAATATGTTTTCTGAAGAGAATGACAAACAAGACAATCATGCTCACCCCACGGGCTATAGAGGTAGATATGGCTGCTCCTTCTGCTCCCATGGCAGGCAGGCCGGACTTTTCGAAAATCAGGGAATAGTTTCCGATAATGTTCATCACGTTGACCAGCACCGTGACCAGCATGGGGTAAATGGCTTTATTGGCACTACGCAAGGACGCAGAAATAGTCAGCGAAATAGCCTGGAAGAAAGCAAACGCACCTACAATCTCCATGTATCCGATACCATATTTCAGCAGTTCCGGACGGAGTCCCATCCATCCCAATAATGTAGTTGCTCCATAGTGCAGAATGGCACTGACCACCAGTCCTACGACCAGGTTCAGCAACAAAGACACACCGACCACCTGCACCATCTTGTTCCTCATTCCTGCTCCCAAGTACTGCGAACACAGCACAGAAGTTCCGATATTGATTACCTCGAAAATAAGGAAAGCAAACATCACAATCTGGTTCACCACCCCTACTGCCGCCACACTTTCATCGGAATACTGACTCAGCATAACGGTGTCGACAGCACCTAACATCATAATCAATAAGGTCTCGATAAAGATAGGAATCACGAGCTTCGTCAAGCCTTTCCGAATACCTGTTTGTTGAATTGCCTGTTCCACGTACTAACTCTCTAAAAAACGTGACAAAATTACAACATTTAGCCCGTAGAGTGTCTTGACATAGGTCAATTTAAAGGTGTAAATCCTACAATGTACTATTTTCCCCCTTTTCTTCACTATTTTCCCCCTCTGAATCCTAATAAAATATGATTTTTGCAACACCTAAAAACAATTATTATGAAAACCAAGCAATTTCTACTGATCGTATTAGCATGTCTTTGCATTCCTTTTACTCAATTATGGAGTAATCCTGTAAACGGACTCTTGGAAAGAATTGATCCGGGAGCTTCCAAGAAATTCATCATACAAGTAAAAAAAGGACCATCCGATTTTTTTGAACTCGACCAGAAAGGTGACAAAGTAGTCATTCGGGGAAACAACTACGTAAACATTGCTACCGGCTTGAACTCTTTCATGGAACGGCATGCCTGCCGAACTGCCGGAAAGCTTGCCGAAAGTTTCTACTCCGGTACGCAAGGAAACCAACCTCTCCTTACGCTACGATTTCAACTATTGCACTTATTCCTATACCATGGCTTTCTGGGACTGGAAACGCTGGGAAAAGGAAATCGACTGGATGGCACTGCACGGAATCAACTTGCCACTGGCAGTAGTCGGTCAGGAATGCGTGTGGAAAAACATGCTCGAAAAATTAGGGTATACGAAAGAAGAAATCAATAAATTCATTGCAGGACCTGCTTTCTTGGCATGGTGGGCCATGAACAACCTGGAAGGATGGGGCGGTCCCAATCCTGACAGCTGGTACACACAGCAGGAAGTACTGCAGAAGAAGATTCTGAAGCGTATGCGCGAATACGGCATCGAACCGGTATTTCCGGGCTATTCCGGTATGGTACCTCATGATGCCAATAAGAAACTGGGACTAAACGTAACCGAACCCGCATTGTGGAACGGATTTACCCGTCCGGCTTTCCTGCTTCCAACTGACTCACGCTTCAATGAAATTGCTTCTTTATATTACAAGGAACTGGAAAAACTGTTCGGCAAAGCCAACTATTACTCTATGGATCCGTTCCACGAACTTGAAGATGCGGGAAGTGTAGATTTTGATGCAGCCGGAAAGGCTGTACTTAAAGCAATGAAAGATGTCAATCCGAAGGCTACATGGGTGATTCAGGGATGGACGGAAAACCCGCGCCCGGAGATGATCAAGAACCTGAACAACGGGGATATCCTGATTCTGGACTTGTTCAGCGAATGCCGTCCGATGTGGGGTATTCCTTCTATCTGGAAACGTGAAAAGGGTTATGAGCAACACGACTGGCTGTTCTGTATGATAGAAAACTTCGGAGGCAACGTGGGTCTGCACGGACGTATGGACCAGTTGCTGAACAATTTCTACCTTACCAAGAACAATCCATTAGCCGCCCATCTGAAAGGCATCGGTCTGACCATGGAAGGTAGCGAAAACAATCCGGTGATGTTCGAACTGATGTGCGAACTTCCCTGGCGTCCGGAAAAGTTCACCAAGGAAGAATGGTTAAAAGACTATCTCTTCGCACGCTACGGTGTACGGGATGAAAAAATTACACAGGCATGGAGCATTCTTGCCGACGGCATCTACAACTGCCCGTTTGGCAATAACCAGCAAGGCCCTCACGAATCCATTTTCTGCGGCCGTCCCGGACTGAATAACTTCCAGGCATCCAGCTGGTCTAAGATGCAGAACTATTATGACCCGACCAGCACGGAAGCGGCAGCCCGCCTGATGCTGGAAGTAGCCGACAAATACAAAGGCAACAACAACTTTGAATACGACCTGGTAGACATCGTCCGTCAGTCACTCTCCGACAGAGGACGTATCGTCTACAACCAGACCATTGCCGACTTCAAGAGTTTCGACAAAAAGAGCTTTGCAGCTCACTCACAAGAGTTTCTGAATATCTTGCTGGCACAAGACCGGCTGTTAGGTACAAGAAGTGAATTCCGTGTAGGACGCTGGATTGAACAGGCCCGCAACCTGGGAACTACTCCGGAAGAAAAAGATTTGTACGAATGGAATGCCCGCGTACAGATTACCACATGGGGCAACCGCGTATGTGCCAACGACGGAGGTCTTCGCGACTATGCTCATAAAGAATGGAACGGTCTTCTGAAAGATTTCTACTACAAACGCTGGGCAGCTTACTGGCAGACACTTCAGGATGTGCTTGATGGCAAACCGATGGTAGAACTGGACTACTATGCCATGGAGGAACCTTGGACACTTGCACATAATCCGTACGCATCGCAACCGGAAGGTGACTGTATCAGCGTAGCAAAAGAAGTATTTAACGAAGTATTTCCGAATAAATAATAAGAATAGCAATAACCATTACTCAGAAAAGCACCATGAAACGATTGTTGTCATTAGACATCTTACGCGGCATCACGGTATGCGGCATGATTCTGGTAAATAATGCCGGAGGCCCCGTTTCGTACGCACCGTTGCGTCATTCTGTATGGAACGGACTCACTCCGTGCGACCTGGTTTTCCCGTTCTTTCTGTTTATGGTCGGTATCTCCACCTACATTTCTCTTCGGAAATTTAACTTCGAACCTACCTCGGAAGTGGTCAAAAAGATTGTTCGACGTACATTCCTTATCATTCTAATCGGATTAGCGATTGACTGGTTTGGATATGTGTGCAATGGAGACTTCTTCCCCATCGACACTCTGCGCATTCCTGGTGTATTGCAACGAATTGGCCTATGCTACGGCATCGTATCGCTTATGGTCATTTATATCAATCATAAGTATCTCCCATGGATTTGCGGTGGATTACTACTTGCTTATTCCATCTTACTTCTGACAGGAAACGGCTATGCCTGTGATGACACCAATCTGCTTGCGGTCATTGACAGAAACGTATTTGGAGAAGCCCATCTTTACAAAAAGAGTCCGATTGATCCGGAAGGCCTTGCCGGCACATTATCTGCCGTAGCCCACACGCTCATCGGATTTATGTGTGGCAGATTGTTGCTGGAAAAGATATCTGTAAACAAACGGATTGTCAAGCTCATTACAGCAGCTGTAATTATGCTGGTCATCGGCTATGTACTTTCCATTTGGATGCCGATTAACAAACGAGTATGGTCTACCACCTTCGTTTTAGTCACATGTGGATGGGGCTCTCTGTTATTGGCATTACTTATGTATGTAATAGACGTAAAGAACATCAATAAAGGATGGACCTTCTTCCTGGTTTTCGGGATGAATCCTTTGTTCCTTTACGTGCTCAGTGAGGTTGTGGCAATCATATTCTCTCAATGGGAAATAAAAGACGCTATCTATCAAACAATCACCATTGCTGTTCCAGATGAATATCTGGCCTCTCTTATCTATTCATTGCTATTCTGCTCAGTAATGGGATTAACCGGCTACATCCTTCATCGTAAAAAAATCTATATCAAGATTTGATAAAAACTAACCTTTTAAAAATCTAAATTTATGTGTAAAGTACAATTGAAAAATGCAAGACTAAGGCCATTCGCTTTATTTATGGCTCTTTTTCTGATGAATGTCTCATGGGCATTCGCGCAGCTCACAGTTACAGGTCGCGTACAAAGTACATCAGGTGACCCTTTGATTGGAGTAAACGTAGTTGAAA
>OODA01000998.1_pt1 | contig 11009 bp, 9 predicted proteins | sample 1671341 | NCBI WGS metagenome assembly OODA01 (sample SAMN06348147, study PRJEB24527) | human gut metagenome | biome: human gut; feature: ankylosing spondylitis patient; material: feces | host: Homo sapiens | place: China | collected 2015-10 | reverse complement strand
TCTTCTTTCATCTTCGGTTTTGCCAGCCGTTCCTCTGCAATGCGGGCTTGCAGTTCCTTCCGCTGTTCTTCCAACGCTTCCAGCCGCTCCTTGGTGGAACTGGTCAGAATGCCCATCTGGATAGCGTTCAGCATATTGGTGATGCCGACTTCCGTTTCTTTCAACTGCTTTTCATAGATGGGCAAATCCGTGCTTTCCTGATTTTGCAATTCCATGACTTTGGCAATGATGGCATTCATGGAAGCGTCATCTTGCACCAGCTTCATGGTTTCGTTGACCACCAGATCTTCCAGCCACTGTTTCCGCACGGCCTTTTTATCGCAGGTCTTTTTCTTCTTGGCGGCGGCGCATTTATAATAGTTGTATATTCTGCCGGTGTGACTGACACCGCTTTCCCCGAACATCAGTGCGCCACACTTGCCGCAGTACAGCTTGGTGGTCAGCAAATAGCTTTCCTCTGCTTTATGACGGGCAGGGGCCTTTTTATTTTTCGCCAGCTTCTCCTGCACCTTGTCAAACAGTTCTTGCGATACCAGCGCCGGAATCGCATTGGGCTGTACTACATCCCGCAGGCGCAGTTCGCCGATATACCTCCGGCTGCTCAGCATCCGCTGAATCGTGTTGTAGCTCATCTCGCCGCCGGACGGGTTCTTGATACCCTTCTGTTTCAACCAGCCCTGAATCTCTGTCATGGTTGCGCCATCTGCGTATTTCTGGAAAATCTGCTCCACATACGGCCCCGTCAGAGGGTCAGGTTGATAGTGCCGGGTCTCGTTAATCATGTACCCAAACGGAACTTTCCCGCCATTATACACACCTTTCAGCGTGTTTTCGGTCATTCCCCGAACGACCTTTTCGGACAGGTCCGCCGAATAATACTCGGCATAGCCTTCCAGAACGGATTCCAGAATGATACCCTCCGGGCCAGCCGAAATGACTTCCGTAGCCGACACCAGCTTCACACCATTGCGTTTCAGCTGGGTCTTGTACCGGGCACTGTCGTAACGGTTCCGGGCAAAGCGGTCGAGTTTCCAGACGATAATAACATCAAAGATTCCTCGTTCGCTGTCCTTGATCATCTGCTGGAATTGAGGGCGGTTATCCGTCTTGGCAGAGATGGCACGGTCTATGTAATGCTTGACCACCGTAAGGTCGTTCTTCTCAGCATAGGCGGTGCATTCTCGAATCTGACCCTCGATGGATTCTTCACGCTGGCTGTCAGTGGAATAACGGGCATAGATCACGGCGGTCATGGCAAGCACCTCTCTTTACACATCACGGAATGGGGGAAACGTTCTTTCAAAGCATTGTTTCGTATAATGTATATACCATGTTTTGATAGAGAAATCAAGACCATCTGAACTTTCCTTCACTTTTCCTCCCAAGGTCACAAATACCGCATTCGCCGATACTCTTCCTGTGCGATCCGTTGCAAACGAGGTGCGGCATACTCCAACAGCATCTGAAATGTGGCACAGTAGTAGTTGTGCGTTCCATCCTTGTCCACGATCCAGTCGTTCGGGCATCCTCCATTGCACAAACCAGAAAAGCGGCAATGGCTGCATTCTTCCGGTTTCGAGCGTCCTCTCATCAGAAAACGGCGGGCCGTTTCGCAATACGCCAGTTCTTCCAGGGACTGCTGCCCAAGCGTTCCCATCTTCCATTCATCAAGCGCATAAAAATCGCAGGGGTAGACACTTCCGTCTGCTTCTACCACAAAATAAGCCCCGCAGCGGCCGCAAGTAGCGCAGGTACTTGCGCCATCTCCCAGCAGAAGATGCACATAATCCTCGAACAGGCGGACACTGGTATAGTTTCCGCCCGCCCAGTCCGCATACCACAGATCAAACAGCCGGCAGAGAAATGTTCCGTATGCCGCTGGTGTCAGGGACCATGGCATCCCTCCCCGTGGCTGACCAATGGGGTCAAGACAAGCAATGAACTGCAGGTAACCGAATCCCAGTTTTTTCAGCTCACGGTAAACTTTTTCCGGGCTGCGGGCGGTGCTCCCGGTGACAACACAGAGCGCATTGACGGCGACCCCATGTTTCTGAAGCAGTGCCGCCGACTTTACCGCCCGATTCCATGTATCGTGTCCTTCTGCGTCCACCCGGTTCCGATTGTGCAGATCCTTGCAGCCATCCAGTGAGATCCCGACCAGAAACTTTTCCCGTGCAAAGAATTCCGCCCATGCCGCATCCAGAAGAATCCCGTTGGTCTGGATGGAAAAATGCATTCCGACACCAGCCGGACCGAGGCGATGCGCCTTTTCCGTAAATACCCGGAACCAATCCAGCCCGGCCATTGTGGGTTCGCCCCCCTGAAAGGCAAAGCTGATCTGTCCGCCGGGTTCGATGCAGGAAAACGCATCCGTGAGCAGCGTGTCCATCATTTTCTCCGATAACACGCCCATGCTTTTCTGCATCCGGTTTTCTGCTTCATCTTCATAAAAACAATACCGGCATCTGAGGTTGCAAAGGCTGGAGGCCGGTTTTATCAAAAAGCTGATATTTTTCATCCGCTCGGTGTTCCTTTCTTTTCTCGATCACGCTGTCAGCGCACGTCCACATTTTTCGTGCGCCACTCCGTTGGGGTCATCTGCATCACAGAACGGAACTGTCGGCAGAACTGCGAACTGCTTTTGTAGCCGACCCGTTCTGCCACATCCTGTACCGGAATGGACAGGTGCAGATATTGGCAGGCCCGCTCAATGCGCATCCCGTTCAACAGCGCAGAAAAGCTGTCGCCATACTCCCGGTTGATCCGCCGGGACAGGGATTCGACCGAAACGCCAAGGCTTTCTGCGATCTGGGAAAGGCGGACATCCTCGGCCATATGTTCGTAAATATATGCCATTACGGCCTGCATCGGAAGGCTGTAATGGCTGTTTTTCATTGCCTGTGCTTTTTCGCAGTAGAACAGAACCAAGTCCCGCCGGAGATTCATCAGTTCCTGTGCAGAACGGCAGTGCTCGATCTGCGCCGCAAAGCGTGCTGCGATGCTGCGCATGTAAACGGTCGGACATCCCACTTCACATGCCGCATGGTAACTGAGCGTATTCAGCGACAAACTGATGTTTTTCATATTTCGGAGCGCATCGCTGCTGGGCTGATAATGTTCGGGCGGAACAAACGAGCTGTTGAGTAGAACCTTCCGGAGACCTTCCACATCTCCATTCCGGATCGCAGCGATCATCGTCTGTTCCAGCTGTGCATTGTGCAGGATTGCAAATTCATCGTTGTAGGGAACAGATGCTTCCCAGTCGCTCTTTTGCTCAGAGAGCTGGGAAAGGAAATCAGGCTCCGGAATTGTCGTCTCCTGATAGAACAATGGCAGAAATGTCTCGATTTCCTTCCATAAAAAGCAGCGCAGCGGCTCCTGCTGCGGCGGCTGCCAGTCCGTTTCCCTCATGGAAAACGGTCCGAACAGCACCAGGAACCGTTCACCTTCCAGAGTGACTGTCAGGCTGAAATAGCAGTGTCCCTCCTGCCGCAGAACCGACAGATAGCCCGCCGCTTTCTGCCCCGGAGAAAGTTCTTTCCACGCAGCGCACGCTTTTTCCCGAATGTTCTGTCTTTCTGTTTCTTGGATGACCGCCTTGGGGGAATGATAATCGGCTGCCGTCGAGCCATCGGTGCGAAAAAGCACAATGCTGACACCGCTCAGGCAGAACAGCTGATACAAGCGGATGCGATAGCGTTCCAGCGGTGAACCGTCCGCTCCTGATTCTTTTGCCTTTTGCACGAAATTACCTCACAATACACCGATTTTTTTCTGTTCAGGTCAAAATTATAACATTGTTGGCAGAATCCGTCAATCGAAAGAACGCATTTTCCTGTAAAATAGGTCCCAGAAACATGACGTTTCGAAAAAATTTTCAGGAGGATTTATCATGAACGAAACATCTCCGCAATTCCGGCGTGCATCCTGGTTTCAGATGATTCTGGCAACGGCCATGTCCATTGCCGTCAACATCTATATTAGCTACACCGGATACATCTCTTACTACCTGACTTCCGTCGTCGGGTTCAGCGTCGTTGTCGCCGGTTCCTTCGTCACCATCTTCCGCATCTGGGATGCGGTGACGGATGTGGGCATGGGGATGATCGTGGATCGCACGAATACCCGTCTGGGCAAGTTCCGCCCCTTTATGATCGCAGGTGGGATCGGAAGTTTTCTCACCAGCCATGCCCTGATCTATCTGCCCCCACTGGTCGCAGAGGGTACGCTGCGCAAAACCATCTTTATCCTGATCTATCTGATTTTTGTCCTGATGACCACGATGCAGGCCTGTGCACTCCGTGCAAACGTTCAGCTTTTGACCAATGATCCGAAACAGCGTGCGACTATGGGCATGCTGAACGGCATCGCCCTGACGCTTCTGTACAGCGGTGTGCCGATTCTGGTTTTCTCCCACATCCTGCCTGTGACGCATGGGTTCAACTTCGAATTTTTCACCACACTGCTCCGCTATGTTTCTACGATTTCGCTGATCTGCATCACGCTTTCCATTCTCTCGCTCCGCAAGTACGATAAAAAGCGCCCGGAAGCTGAGACCATCAGCAGTTCCAATTTCAGCCTGAAAGAAAGCCTTGGTCTTCTGGCACACAATAAGAACCTGCTGATGCTCGTCCTTTCCGCCGGAACGGACAAACTGGCCACCACGCTGCAGGGCAACGCCACAGTCGTTGTCATTATGTATGCAATCGTTGCGGGCAACTCCAAGCTCAGTTCTGCGGCCAACAGCTACACCATGTGGCCTTCCATCCTCATGATCCTTCTGGGGCTTGGAGCCATCGGGCGCAAATTCGGTGCCAAACGCTCCCTGTGGCTTTCCAGCTGGGGTGCGCTCATCGTGTGCGTCCTCAGCATCCTGCTGTGGGTCTTTGGCGATCCCCATACTCTCTCGTTCCCCGGCTACGAAGGATATAACGGATGGACCTTCTTCACCGTAGGCTTTATCGTGCTCTGGTGCGCTATGAAGGGCTTCGGCATGATCGGAACGAACTGCATGCCGCCTCTGCTGGCCGATGTCATCGACTATGAAGAGTACCGCAGCGGCAATTACTGCCCCGGCATGATCGGCTCGCTGTTCAACCTGTCCGACAAGATCATTTCCTCCCTTGGGCCGACTGTGGTTGCGATCCTCTGCGCACTGATCGGTTTTACCAGTGAGCTTCCCACCACCGAGACCCCATACAGTTCCTCTCTCTTCGCCATTGGCCTTCTGGGAATGTACGGGCTGTCGATCATCGGCCTGATCGTCAATCTGATCTGCCTGCGCATTTACGATCTGACCCCGGAAAAGATGGCTGAGATCCGCAAAGAGCTTGCCGCCCGCAAGCATGCCGCCGTTACCGAATGATGCTTCCTCAGAGCTGGAGTCCATCGGCTTCAGCTCTGGATCATTTTACCCATCCAAAAAAGGAGAGATGCTTTTATGGAATCCTGTCCGAAAAAGAGTGCCACAGTCCAGCGGCTGCGGCAGCTGTTTTTCAGTATGCTGTATATCAGCAGCTTTACATTCGGCGGCGGATTTGTTATTGTTACCTTTATGAAGCGGAAGTTTGTGGATGAGCTTCACTGGCTGACCGAAGAAGAGATGCTGGACATGACCGCTCTGGCACAATCCAGCCCCGGTGCGATCGCCGTCAATGCTGCCATTCTTGTAGGCTGGCGAGTCGCCGGAGGGATTGGAATAGTCGTTGCGGTGATCGGTACGATCCTTCCGCCTATGGTCATCCTCTCTGTGATCTCATTCTTCTACACCCTTTTTGCCACCAATCCATATGTTGCGCTGGTCCTGAAAGGAATGCAGGCTGGTGTGGGCGCTGTGATCATGGATGTTGTCTGCAGTATGGGCAAGAATGTTCTGCAAAGCCGGTCTGTTCTCCATATCCTGCTGATGGCAGGCGCTTTCATCGCCAGCGCTGTTCTGGGGGTCAATGTGATCTGTGTGATTCTGGCAGCTGCGGCGATTGGAGTCATGAAAGAGCTTCTGTTCCATCCCAAAGAGAGAAAGGAAACGATGCAATGATCTATCTTCAGTTGTTTCTGAGCTTTTTGCAGATCGGGCTGTTCAGCATCGGCGGAGGATATGCAGCAATGCCTCTGATTCAGAATCAGGTGGTCGAACTGCATCCATGGCTGTCCATGCAGGAGTTCACCGACCTGATCACCATTGCAGAAATGACACCCGGACCGATCGCTGTGAATTCTGCCACCTTTGTCGGAATCCGCATTGCCGGGCTTCCCGGTGCGATCATTGCAACGCTGGGCTGCATCACACCGGCTCTGTTTCTGGTTTCGCTTCTGGCGTGGGTCTACGAGCATTACAAGAATCTCTCCGTTCTTCAGAATGTTCTCGCCTGTCTGCGTCCGGTCGTTGTTGCACTGATCGCAGGCGCAGGGTTCTCCATTCTGAAGCTGGTTCTCTTTGGCGATTCCGCTCCGGCATGGAGCAGTCTCAACTGGCCGCTGGGGCTGGTTTCGCTGGCCGCCTTTTTTGCGCTCCGGCGTTTCAGGACCAACCCGATCCTGACCATGCTTTGCTGCGGTGCGGCAGGCCTTGTGCTTGGCGTTCTGATCCTCTGAGAAAAAGGAGTACTCTATGAACAAACGTCCCAATATCATTATTTTCAACCCGGATGAAATGCGTGCCGATGCCATGTCTCACTTGGGAAACCCTGCTGCCATGACCCCCCATCTGGATGCCTTTGCCCGGCAGGATGCGGTTTCCTTTGAAAACGCATTCTGCCAGAATCCGGTCTGCGTCCCCAGCCGGTGCAGCTTTTTTACCGGGCTTTACCCCCATGTCCACGGCCACCGTACCATGACCTACATGCTTCATCCCGGTGAGACAGACCTGTTCTCTTCCCTGAAGAGAGCCGGTTATCACATCTGGATGAACCAGCGGAACGATCTCTACGCCTGTCAGTTTCCCGGATGGCTGGAAAGCCACTGCGACGAGTTCTTTGTTCCGGAAGGCACGTCGGCTACAAAGCCTGTTCATCCGGAACTGCGCAGCGACCCCGGCAGCCCGTACTATTACTCTCACTTTGAAGGGGAACTTGGGCTGGACAGGCAGGGAAAATGCTACACTTCCGATGATGAATGCGTCGATGCAGCCATTGAACGGATCCGAAGCTGGAAAGAAAAAGAGCAGCCCCTTTGTATTTTTCTGGGGCTGCTGTATCCGCATGTTCCTTACAATGTGGAAGAACCGTATTATTCTGCCATCGATCGCTCCAAACTCCCCCCGCGCATCCGTCCCGAAGATTGTACCGGGAAGAGCCGGATGATGGAACTGTACCGGCAGTATCAGAATCTTGGCGGACTGACAGAATCTCAATGGGACGAGCTGCGGGCCGTCTATCTTGGAATGTGCACCAAAGTAGATGCCCAGTTCCAGCGGCTTTGCGCCGCACTGAAAGAAGCCGGGATGTACGATGACAGCGCCATCTTTGTTCTGAGCGACCACGGTGATTTTGCCGGAGATTACGGCATGGCTGAAAAAGCCCAGAACTGTTTTGAAGACTGCCTGACAAGGGTACCGCTGCTCATCAAACCGCCCAAGGGTGTCGCACTGGATGCCGGTGTGACCTCCAGCATGGCCGAGCTGGTAGATTTTTATGCCACTGCGCTTGATTTTGCCCATGTGGAATCCCCCCACGATCATTTTGGCCGGAGCCTCCGTCCTATTTTGGCGGACCGCACAGCGGCCGTCAGAGAGTTTGTCTGCTGCGAAGGCGGCCGCCTACCCGGAGAAACCCAGTGTGATGAATACCATCAGCCCGGCGGGCGTATTGCTTCGCCAGACGATGTCTACTGGCCCAAAAAGAGAGCACAGTTCGATGACGCAGCCCATGCCAAAGCGACCATGCTGCGAACAAAAGATTATAAATATATCAGCCGCATTCAGGGTGAAGATGAGCTCTATGATCTGAACTGCGACCCCCATGAAACGACCAACCGTATCCATGATCCGGCGCTCGCATCCGTCAAGACCGAGCTGCAATACGATCTGATGAAATGGCTTCAGAAAACTGCGGATATCGTCCCCAGAGAATACGATCAGCGGATGACACCGGATATGCTCTGGGGAATCGTCCGCACCTCCTGTCCCGCCGGGTACGAGGAGGACATAAAAAAGAAACTTCATCAGGGAATGTCCATCGGCGCTGCGTTTGCTTATTGCGCCAGTCTCCGGCATGCCAAGTAAGCTATCCATAAAACAGAATGCCGGATATATTCCGTAAGTACTACTATTGGCGCTTCATCACAATAAAACTCTAAAAAACCATTGACGTACTCCTGAATACATGATACTATCTGTCACAAATCCCACTGACCTTGTTGCAAAATACAAGCCGGTGAGGGTTTATTCTCCATGAAAAGATTTACCGCCCCGCAACACACCCGATCATTTTGCCGTCTGTTTCACCCGACAAAATCCTTCGCCTGTACTGCATGGGCGGTATTTTTCTTTTCCGGGGAAGATTGCACCTTGAAAATTGCATGAGCCGTCCGAGCGTGATACCGGCTTTTCGGCCAACGCCACTGCAAAACAGGGGCAGGACCTTCGTTCGGGTCAAACGGCGATTCACATACACGAGCAGTGGAACTCTCTACTTATTTCTGCGTCTTAACAATTCGGAAACAACTCCCGGAAATGCGTTTTGAGCGCAGCGGTGGAGAGCAAGAACCGTCCCGTGGCCACAAATTTTCAATTCTTGAAAATTTCCAGTCCATTCGGGACTTCACTTCTGCAATGCGTCTGCATTTCCGAAGTGATCTTGTTGGGGCGTGCCTGCCCCAAACCCTGCTCATGGTTCGCACCTGACGGTGCGAACAGCAACGGCGTGTCGTGCTTACATAACTTCACCGAGGAGTTATCGAACAGACAGGAGGTACAATGACCAAAACGAATGTTCAACCGATTCCTAGCAATTCTCAGCACCACGACACGCCGAACAACAAAACGCACGTCATCAAGTTCCGTGTGACAGCGGAGGAAAAAGCGTCACTGGAACTCACTTGCAAACTCCTGAATCTCTCCCTCTCGACTTTTATCCGCCGCGCCATCCACAACGTCAAGATCGAGAAAACAGTCATCGTTACCAGTGGTGGCGAAGAAACTCTGACCGCCGTTTCCGCCCTGCTTGCCCAGTGCAGTAAGGTAGGAGGCAACCTCAACCAACTCGCACGACACTTCAATTCTGGCGGTGCAGACACCGAGCAGATCCGGGCGAAAATCCTTGACGAACTTGCAGACCTGACCGCATTCCGGCTCCACGCCGAGAAAGTTCTGGGTGAACTGTATGGCAACGCTCAAGCATATCGCCTCTAAAAATTCGGACTACTCTGCCGCCGAAGCGTACCTGATCTACCAGCACGATGAGTTCACCGGGAAGCAGCTTCTGGACGAACAGGGCAGACCCATGCTGCGGGAATCGTACATTCTGGATACCCTTGAGTGTGGCGATTATTCGTTTGCAACTGCCTGTCTGCTGGCAAACCGCAAGTATGGCAAGAACACCCAGCACGGTGATATAAGCATGTCACCAGTCTTGTCTCCGCTTTACAAATGGATTTTCCTAAAAAGACACGATTATCTGGTCGATATTATTTAATCGTTTTCATCATCTGTATTTGCGTTATCTGTGTCGATTTGCTGAAAATTGGTATTTGTTCCCAGAACACTCCCTAGTGCCGCTGCAACACCAACTACAGTAGCTCCTGCTATCATCGCCATCTTAGTCAACCATTTTTTATTTTCAGAGTCTTTTTTATCCACAGCATTGGCAATATCTTTCATTTGTTCGATAATATATTTTCGCTCATCGAAAGATAAGGTATCTTTGTCTAATTCTGTTTGTAGTGCCATTATTATTGAGTTGTATGTTTCATATGTACTTCTTAGACTCTCGTTATCTGAATCTATAGCTCGATTCAGCAATTCCTTGTAATCAAGGAGAATTGTTTTAACTGTCCCAGAAAATTCAGGGAACTGCTCCAATGCTTTTTTGGCAACTTCCGGCTCCATTTTATCTACCATCGACGCCAACTGAACAACATTTGCTTTCGTAAGATGTCTGAAATCATCTATACCTAGCTTTTTCAGAGCACGCTTTTCGCTTATCCGATAGTCCATTTCGTCATCCTCCACATATGCGACGGTCACTTTTGACCTAATAATAACATACTCCAAAAACATTTTCCATCCTAACTATTTGTTTGACCTTAAACATCGTTATCCCAGCGTTTTAGCAACACCGTGCAGAGCTGACAGCGTACCGGGCGGCAGCAGCCTATTTCAAGGCAAACAACATCACCAAGCTGCCCAGCCCGAAAAAGCTGGAAGCCGAGTATGCGCAGCTGGCATCCGAAAAGGCAAAGTTCTACGAGCAGTACAAGGAAGCGAAAGAGGAACTGCTCAAACTGAAAACCGCAAAGCAGAATGTTGCGTCCTTTTTCCGGGAGGAAGAACCGGCGCAGCAGGAGAGATAAAGGAGTGTGCGTATGATCAATCTGAAAATCGACCCGGAGTTCCAGTCCCAGATTCCTCCTCTGACCGATGATGAATTTAAGCAGCTTAAAGAAAATATCCTCAAAGAAGGCAAGCTGCTCTCTCCTTTGATCATTTGGAACAACACCCTTGTTGATGGTCACAATCGTTATGCAATTCTTCAGAAGCACCCGGAGATTTATTTCTCCACCATGCCGCTCCCGTTTGAAAGCAGAGAAGAAGTCCTCGCATGGATCTGCAAGAATCAGTTGGGGCGGCGTAATCTGACCCCGGAGCAGAAGAAGTTCCTCATTGGAAAGCAGTACAGTGTGGAGCATCGAAAGCCCGGTGGAAACGGCAACAACCAGCACACGGCTGCTGCCAAGAAAACCGCCCCGGAGGAATTGTGTCAAATTGACACAATTCCTCCCACCTCTGCGGAAGCAAGCATCCGCAAGCAGATTGCAGAGCGGAACAACGTTAGCGAATCCTATGTTGTCCG
>OODA01000995.1_pt1 | contig 11045 bp, 10 predicted proteins | sample 1671341 | NCBI WGS metagenome assembly OODA01 (sample SAMN06348147, study PRJEB24527) | human gut metagenome | biome: human gut; feature: ankylosing spondylitis patient; material: feces | host: Homo sapiens | place: China | collected 2015-10 | reverse complement strand
TATTTTTTTTCTTTTTTCAGCTTCTTTCAAGTAAAAATTTTCGGATATACAGAAAACCAAGTATATTTGTCCTATGTTATATATAGAACTTTATTTTCAATTTTTAAAATAGGAATAATCAAAAGAATGAACGAAACGACAACTTTAATAGAAAAAATCATTGAAGGAATTCAAGAGAAAAAAGGCAAGCAAATCGTAGTAGCTGATTTAAACGAAATAGAAGATACCATCTGTAAATATTTTATCATTTGCCATGGACTCCATCAAAGAACATGTAAGAAAAGAGACCGGCACTAAAGCGTATGCCATAGACGGCCAAAGAAATGCACAATGGGTAGCTATGGATTATAGCGACGTTATTGTACATATATTTTTGCCGGAAGTACGACATTTTTATAATCTGGAACACTTATGGGCAGATGCCAAACTGACCGACATTCCAGATTTGGACTAATATATAATAAGGAAAGAGAAATATGAGTGACAACAATAAACCTAAAATCAATGTACCACGCTTTAATTTAACGTGGCTTTATGTCATCATTGCCTTGATTTTTGCCTTCCTCTATTTTTCCGGAGATGAAGGAAGTGCCACCAAAGAGGTAAACTATACCGAATTTCAGGAAATGGTTACCAAAGGATATGCAGATAAAATCGTGGCATACGACAACAATACGGTGGAAATGTATATCAAGCCGGATCACATTGTAGATGTATTCAAGAAAGATGCCAACAAAGTCGGAAGAAGTCCTTCCATCAACGTACAGATAGGCTCCATGGAAGCTTTGGATAAGTTTCTGGATGAGCAGACTAAAGAAGGTAACTTTACCGGTTCTATCCAATACGAAAAGAAAAGTGACTATTTTAGTATAATCCTGTGGAACGTTCTGCCGTTTGTCTTCCTTATCGGTATCTGGATGTTTGCCATGCGCCGCATGGGTGGCGGAGGAGGAGCCGGAGGAGGCTCAAACGTATTTAATGTGGGAAGAAGCAAAGCACAGCTTTTTGAAAAAGGGACTAACCGCATTACATTTAAGGATGTTGCCGGACAAGCTGCTGCCAAACAGGAAGTACAGGAAATTGTAGATTTCTTGAAACAGCCGCAAAAATATACGGAACTGGGTGGAAAGATTCCTAAAGGTGCTCTGCTTGTAGGCCCTCCGGGAACAGGTAAAACATTGTTAGCCAAAGCTGTGGCAGGTGAAGCCGATGTACCTTTCTTCTCTATTTCCGGTTCAGACTTTGTAGAAATGTTTGTCGGTGTCGGTGCTTCTCGCGTACGTGATTTGTTCCGTCAGGCAAAAGAAAAGTCGCCTTGTATCATCTTCATTGATGAAATTGATGCCGTAGGCCGTGCCCGTGGCAAAAACCCAAGCATGGGAGGAAATGACGAACGTGAAAATACATTGAACCAGCTTCTGACAGAGATGGACGGATTTGGTTCAAACAGTGGAGTCATTATCTTAGCGGCAACCAACCGTGTAGATATTTTGGACAAAGCCTTACTGCGTGCAGGACGTTTTGACCGACAAATATATGTAGACCTTCCTGACCTGAATGAACGAAAGGAAGTGTTTGGAGTTCATCTTAAACCTCTGAAGCTGGACAGCAGTGTAGACGTAGATTTATTAGCACGACAAACCCCTGGTTTCAGCGGTGCGGACATTGCCAATGTATGTAATGAAGCTGCTCTTATTGCAGCACGTCATCAAAAGAAGAGTGTAGATAAAGATGATTTCTTAGCTGCAATCGACCGTATCGTAGGTGGTCTGGAAAAGAAAACAAAAGTCATGACTGCCGCCGAAAAACGTGCCATTGCACTTCACGAAGCTGGTCACGCCACCATCTCATGGTTCCTGGAACATGCCAACCCGCTGATTAAAGTAACCATTGTCCCAAGAGGACGTGCGTTAGGAGCAGCATGGTATCTGCCTGAAGAACGACAGATCACTACTAAGGAACAAATGCTGGATGAAATGTGTGCCACATTAGGTGGACGTGCTGCTGAAGAAATTTTCATCGGACACATCTCCACCGGAGCAATGAATGACTTGGAAAGAGTCACCAAACAGGCTTATGGCATGATTGCATACGCAGGAATGAGTGACAAGCTTCCTAATCTCTGCTATTATAACAGCAATGAAGATTACAGCTTTACGAAACCTTACAGTGAGCATACAGCTGAGCTTATAGACCAGGAAGTACAGCACATGATTAATGAGCAGTACATGCGTGCAAAGGCCTTGCTGCAAGAACACAGTGAAGGCCACAACCAACTGGCACAGCTGTTAATTGACCAAGAAGTAATCTTTGCTGAAGATGTTGAAAAGATTTTCGGTAAACGTCCATGGACTTCCCGTTCGGAAGAAATTATGGCAGCCAATGAGCAGCTACCGGAAACCAAACAGCTGGAAAACAAGCAGGAAAATACGGATAATGAAAATAATTCTTCCTCTGAAAATAACATACCTTCACAGGAAGAAAACCAGGAAAAAGGAGAAGCATAACCGAATAAAAACCAACTAACGTGAAAAATAACTTTATTCAACGAGCAATTACGGGAATAATCTTCGTAGGAGTACTCATTGGTTGTATTCTTGGAGGTCCTATCTCTTTCACCCTATTGTTTGCTCTGATTACAGCCCTGACCATTCATGAATTCGGGGTTATCATCAGCAAACAGCCGGATGTAGAGATAAACAAACCTATATGTATGTTGGCCGGCGTATTTCTGTTCTTTGGTTTTGCCTATTTAGGAGTCATGCCTGGACAAACAGAAATACTGATTCCTTACTTATTTCTTATCATATACCTGCTTGTCAGCGAGCTATATTTAAAGAAAAAAAATCCACTGAACAATTGGGCCTATGCCATGATGAGCCAAATCTACATCGCACTTTCGTTTGCAATGTTAAACGTACTGGCCTATCATTCTATTGGAAATGAAGGAGAATTGTCAAATTACCAGGTACAGTACAACCCAATACTGCCGTTGTCAATATTTATTTTCACATGGATTAATGATACGGGAGCATATTGTACCGGTATGCTATTCGGAAAACATCGCTTGTTTGAACGAATTTCTCCTAAAAAATCATGGGAAGGTTCCATTGGCGGCGGAGTTTTCAGCATTATAGCTGCCATTGTGATGGCACATTACTTCCCATTCATGCCGATTAGTATCTGGATAGGACTAGCCCTGACCGTTGTAATATTCGGTACATTAGGCGATTTGACAGAATCGCTGCTTAAACGCACTATTGGAATAAAAGACTCAGGCAATATATTACCTGGTCATGGAGGCATGTTAGATCGCTTTGACAGCACTCTGATGGCGGTTCCGGCAGCGGTTGTTTATCTGTATATCATTTCTTTTATTGAATAATATAAGCAGAAAATTTATAACAGGTCCTTCAGTCTTACTGTAAGGACCTGTTGTATTTTTGAGATAAAAGTTCAACGATTTTTCCGGCTGCCCGTTCAGAAGCTCCATCCTGTCCAAGAATTTTAATCAGCGCATCATAATTCTGCAACATTTGTTCACGAGTCATTTGCCCGGGTAGAATTGCTTCTAGTTGTTGTTTCACATTTTCTGCGGTCATACCATCAGCAACCAGTTCAGCCACCACTTCACGACCTGCAATCAGGTTGACCAAAGAAATATATTTTACTTTTAAAATATGCCGGCGTAAGAATGAAACCAGCTTTCCAGCAGCAGTATAATAACACACTACCTGAGGCACCCGGAACAAGGCGGTTTCGAGTGTAGCCGTACCACTGGTAACCAAAGCAGCTGTAGCATGACTCAGCAAGCTATATGTCTGACCAAATATAATTTTGGTATCATCCCCCATATAAGCCTGATAAAATTCAGGAGATATTCCAGGAGCTCCCGCAATAACAAACTGATATTCTGTATAGTTGCGGGATGCTTGTATCATCCGCTGCAAATTATCCTTAATTTCCTGCTTACGACTACCAGCCAACAACGCAATAATTGGCTTTTTATCCAACCCGTTACGAAGAGTAAATTCCTCAAAACTCTCGGCATATCCCTGCTTAAAACAATGTACAGCATCCACACATGGATTTCCGACATAATGAATGGGATAATTATACTTCTTGAAAAAATCCACTTCAAAAGGTAGTATAGAAAACAGCTCATCCACATCTCGTTTAATATTCTTGATGCGGTACTCCTTCCAAGCCCAGATTTTAGGAGAGATATAATAAAAAATAGGAATATTCGTATGCGCTTTTATATATTCAGCTATTTTCAGGTTAAACCCCGGATAATCCACCAAAATCAAGACATCAGGATTCCACTGAACAATATCTTTCTTGCACAAATCCATATTACGAAAGATTGTCCGCAAATGAAGCAACACCGGGATAAATCCCATGTATGCCATATCCTTATAATGCTTGACCAGTGAACCTCCTGCAGTCGCCATCAAATCGCCTCCGAAAAAACGAAACTCAGCTTTAGAATCTTTTGCTTGCAGTGCCTTCATTAAATTAGATGCATGCAAATCACCCGAGGCTTCACCTACAATTAAATAATATTTCATAGCTGCCAGTTCCAGTGATTCAATTGTTTCATCAAAGTATAAGCCGTTACATCTATCTGAGTAGGAGTAATGGCTACGTATCCATGATCTAATGCCCAATGGTCGGTATCTTGTGCCTCGGGTTCATCGTTCCGGTAAGAACCTGTAAGCCAATAATAATTTCCACCTCTTGGATGAACAGACTTTACAAACTCATTTGTCCAGACTCCGTCTGTTTGCCGACAAATACGCACTCCTTTCAAATCCTTTACATCAGGAAAATTTACATTCAAACAGGTTCCTACAGGTAATCCATGCTGCAAGACCTCTTCTACGATACGTTGTATATAAGGGAAAGTGGGCGTAAAATCTGCATCTTCCGCATGATTACAAAGAGAAAAACCGACTGAAGGTATTTTTTTCAGACATCCCTCTATAACAACTCCCATTGTACCTGAATAGTGCACATTGACAGAAGAGTTATCTCCATGATTAATTCCTCCGATCACCATATCAGGTGTACGGGGTACCAAGTCGTGCAAAGCCAGTTTCACACAGTCCACAGGAGTACCCGTACAACTGTACAATGAAAATCCCGGTGCAGACTCTATCTTTTTACAACGAAGCGGATGCTCTGAAGTAATGGAACCGGAAGCTCCTGAACGTGGGCCAGAAGGTGCTACTACCATCAAATCGGCCATTGGCCTTAATACTTTTATCAGTTCCTGAATGCCTTTTGCGGCAAATCCATCATCATTCGACAACAACAGAAATGGTTTCTCTTTCATCATATCTTTATTATCCAAACTTTTATGAGTGTAAAGTTACAACAAATCTTAATCTTACCAAACCACATCATGCAATTAGCTAAAAATATATATCTTTGCCCGCGTGAAGTTATTAACAGATGAGGTGAGTTTTCAACACTTTCCCAAAAGTCATGGAATTTTAATTGAAACTATCGTCATTTATTAGTTACTTCGCAATCAGAATAAACTGATTAATATGGGAAAAATTATTGCTTTAGCCAACCAAAAAGGAGGTGTAGGCAAAACTACTACCACTATAAATTTGGCTGCATCTTTAGCTACTCTCGAGAAGAAAGTACTAGTGATTGACGCTGACCCTCAGGCAAATGCCTCATCCGGCCTTGGTGTAGATTTGAAAGACATTGACTGTTCAATCTATGAATGTCTGATCAATCAGGCTGACATACGGGAAGCGATTTATACAACCGATATTGACGGATTAGACATCATACCTTCTCACATTGACCTGGTGGGTGCTGAAATCGAAATGCTGAATTTGGAGAACCGTGAGAAAATCATGCGACGCGCGTTAGAGCCGATGAAAAGCGAATACGATTACATTTTGATAGACTGTTCTCCATCGTTGGGTTTAATTACCATCAATGCCTTAACAGCTGCCGACTCTGTAATTATTCCAGTACAATGTGAGTATTTTGCGCTGGAAGGTATCAGCAAGCTTTTAAACACGATTAAGATTATCAAGACAAAACTAAATCCTTCATTAGAAATTGAAGGATTCCTGCTGACAATGTTCGACTCGCGCTTGCGTCTGGCCAACCAGATATACGACGAAGTGAAAAGACACTTCCAGGAACTGGTTTTCAAGACCATTATTCAGCGTAATGTCAAACTAAGTGAAGCACCCAGCCACGGTATTCCTGCTATTCTTTATGATGCAGAATCAACCGGAGCTAAAAACCATTTGGCTTTAGCCAATGAAATTATAACAAGAAATAGCAAATAAGTATATGGCAGTACAAAAAAAATTTGCATTAGGACGAGGACTTGATGCTCTGATATCCAACGAAGAAGTAAAAACTTCCGGATCATCATCCATCAACGAAATAGAACTGGACAAAATATCTGTAAACCCCAACCAGCCTCGTCGTGAATTTGATCCTATCGCCTTACAAGAACTGGCTGATTCCATTGCAGAAATAGGTATCATCCAGCCTATCACCTTACGTAAACTAAACGAAGATTCTTATCAAATTATTGCAGGTGAAAGACGATATAGGGCATCCATACTTGCTGGTCTAAAAACAATTCCAGCATACATTCGTACTGCAGACGACGAGAATGTGATGGAAATGGCCTTGATTGAAAACATTCAACGCGAAGACCTGAATTCTCTGGAAATCGCACTGGCCTACCAGCATTTAATTGAACAATATGAACTGACACAAGAACGCCTGAGCGAACGCATTGGCAAAAAACGAACAACCATAGCAAACTATTTACGTCTGCTAAAATTGCCAGCCCCCATCCAAGTAGCCTTGAAGAACAAGGAAATAGATATGGGACATGCACGTGCGTTATTAACTCTGGAAGATCCTAAAAATCAGATACGTATCTTTAATGAGACAGTCGCTCAAGGGTACTCCGTGCGTAAAGTGGAAGAAATTGTAAAAGCACTGGCTAACGGTGAAAGCATAAAAAGCGGAGGAAAAACAATCTCTGCCAAAGGCACACAATTATCTGAAGAATACTCTATGCTTCAAAATCATCTGTGCAATTTCTTTGGAACGAAAGTACAACTTTCCTGTACCAATAAAGGAAAAGGAAAGATCAGCATTCCTTTCAACAGCGATGCAGATCTGGAAAGAATTATGGAGATTCTGGATTCTTTGAAAAAAACGGAATAAACAAAAATAATTTGAGAGCACATACTTTTACATATATTCTGTCGCTTATCCTGCTATTCTGTATCCCCTGGGGGAATATGGAGGTAAATGCACAGCGAGCCCAAAAACGCAGGGAGGGCATACTGACAACTGATTCTATCCGCTCACAGAATCGGGCAGACAGCCTGGCCTTGGCTGATACAACCCACCTGCAGCGAAAACTCGCATTAGAGGCACTGGAAGCCCCCGTAGATACTGCAGCCTTGGCAAGACAAAACGACTCCATTCAAAATACTCTGCCTCCCACTCAGGAGAAAAAACGCTGGATACCCAATTCTAACCGTACAGTATGGTTAGGACTCGTTATCCCTGGAGCCGGACAGATTTACAACCGGAAGTACTGGAAACTACCTATCATTTATGGAGGTTTCGTAGGATGTGCATACGCCTTGACTTGGAACGGGCAGATGTATAAGGACTATTCTCAAGCCTATCAAGACATTATGAGCAATAATCCCAATAACAACAGTTATATGGATTTCCTTCCTCCCGGAACAAATGTCAATGACCGTTTGGAGTATTGGCAGGAAATCTTCCGAAAACGAAAAGACCTTTATCGACGTCAACGCGATTTAAGTATATTTGCATTCATTGGTGTATATCTGCTATCAGTGATTGATGCCTATGTAGATGCTGAGCTGTCTGATTTTGATATCAGCAAAGACCTCAGCATGAAATGGGAGCCTACCGTGTTCAACGATGCATTCCGCAACCGTCCGCAAGGAGTTGGTTTGCAATGCTGTATTAAATTTTAAAAGATGAAAAGAATAATTTTTAGTTTACTTACTGCTGCAATCTGTAACGCTTCTTCTCTTTTTGCCCAACAGACAGAAAAAACGATTACCATACAAACCAATGGGCAGGAAGATGTAATAGATTTACCGGAAGGAATGATTACCACTACAGATAGTCTGTACTTGGACTGGATTTCCAAGCATTACATCAATCCTGCAGAAAACTGTACGATGACTACCCAAAATCCGGAAGTCAGCGATTCTATTTACATGGACCGCTTGCAGCGTATTCCGGCTATTATAGAAATGCCTTATAATGACATCATACGGAAGTTTATAGACATGTACTCTACCCGTCTCCGTCAAAAGGTATCATTTATGCTGAGCGCCAATAATCTATACATGCCTATTTTTGAAGAGGCACTGGATTTATACGATCTTCCGTTAGAATTAAAATACCTTCCCGTCATTGAATCGGCATTAAACCCGACAGCCACCTCGTCACAGGGCGCAGTAGGGTTATGGCAGTTCATGCTTCGCACGGGACAAGTATATGGGCTTAAGGTCAACTCACTTGTGGACGAACGCAGAGATCCGGTCAAATCTACTCGCGCTGCAGCACGTTACCTGAAAGATTTATATGATATATATCAGGACTGGAATCTTGTTCTAGCAGCCTATAACTGTGGACCTGGTACTATCAACAAGGCTATCCGCCGGGCTGGAGGCGAAAAGGATTTCTGGAAAATCTACAACTTCTTACCGAAAGAAACCCGAGGTTACGTACCTGCTTTCGTAGCTGCTAATTACATTATGACTTATTACTGTGAACACTATATCAGTCCTATGGAAATGAACATGCCAGAAAGTACCGATACTGTTCACATCAACCGTTCACTGAACCTAAATCAGGTGGCAGAAGTATGCAAGGTAGACATAGACCAGCTTCGCGCACTTAATCCAGAATTTAAAAAAGATATTATCCCTGGAAACGAAAAGCCATACGCACTACGATTGCCTACTCAAATAATGAGTTACTTCATTGACCACGAGGATAGTATCTATAATTATAAACCAGAAGTTTTTCAAACCCGTCGCAGCACCGTAACTGTCAGCAATACCACTGCTAAAGGGAAAAATAGCGGAAAAGCTGTATACCACCGCATCCGTAACGGAGAGACATTAGGAGGCATTGCCGCTAAGTACGGAGTTAGCGTAAGCCAATTACGAAGACTGAACGGAATCAAAGGAAGTAACATCCGGGCTGGCAAATCTCTACGCATCCGGTAAGAAAACCCCTCATTTGCTTGTTTGATTCGTATTTTTCTCTATTTTTGCATTATTGATTCAAAGAAAAGGGAGAGAATTATGACCGAGGAGAAACTTACGCAGGAACAGACAGATGAAAAAATGATTGATGAAGCATTTCAGGAGCTATTGGACCAATACCTGAAAAGTAAACATCGGAAAAAAATCGAGATAATTACAAAAGCATTTAATTTCGCCCGACAGGCACACAAAGGAGTGCGCCGACGTTCGGGCGAGCCTTATATTCTACATCCCATCGCTGTAGCACGCATTGCCTGCGTAGAAATCGGCTTAGGATCTACCTCTATTTGTTCTGCTCTACTCCACGACGTAGTAGAAGATACTGACTATACCGTAGAGGATATCGAAAACTTGTTTGGACCTAAGATTGCTCAAATTGTAGATGGATTAACCAAAATCTCAGGAGGAATCTTCGGAGACAGAGCTTCTGCACAAGCTGAGAACTTTAAGAAGCTGCTTCTCACAATGAATGATGATATCCGTGTCATTCTTATAAAAATTGCCGACCGGTTGCATAATATGCGTACCTTAGGCTCCATGCTTCCAAGCAAACAATATAAAATTGCCGGGGAAACACTCTATATCTACGCTCCTCTCGCCAACCGACTGGGTCTGAATCGTATCAAGACAGAATTGGAAGATTTAAGTTTTAAATACGAACACCCAGAAGCTTACCAGCAAATCGAAGAAAAGCTAAAGGCTACTCAAGCTGAAAGAACCAACCTATTTGAAGAATTTACAGCCCCCATTCGCGAACAATTAGATAAAATGGGGCTTCCTTATCGTATCCTGGCACGTATCAAGTCTCCCTACTCCATTTGGAACAAGATGCAAAACAAACATATCACGTTTGAAGAAATCTATGACATACTTGCCGTACGCATCATTTTCACTCCTAAGAATGAAGAGGAAGAACTGAATGACTGCTTCAACATTTATGTAGCTATTTCCCGGATATATAAGCCTCATCCTGACCGTTTGCGCGATTGGGTCAGCCATCCAAAAGCCAATGGATATCAGGCTCTTCATGTGACATTGATGAGCAACAAAGGACAGTGGATTGAAGTTCAGATCAGAAGTGAGCGAATGAATGATGTAGCAGAGCAAGGTTTTGCTGCACACTGGAAATACAAAGAAGGAGGAGGAAGTGAAGACGAAGGAGAGCTTAGCAAATGGCTGAAAACCATCAAAGAAATTTTGGATGATCCGCAGCCCGATGCCCTTGACTTTCTGGATACAATCAAGCTTAATCTTTTCGCATCTGAGATATTTGTATTTACACCTAAGGGTGAAATTAAAACGATGCCTCAGAATGCAACCGCACTTGATTTTGCTTTCTCCATTCATACATTCTTAGGAAGCCATTGTATTGGAGCTAAAGTAAACCATAAACTGGTACCACTGAGCCATAAACTGCAAAGTGGAGATCAGGTAGAAATTCTGACTTCAAAATCACAGAAAGTACAACCTTCATGGATTAATTTTGCCACGACAGCAAAAGCCAAAGCTAAAATATTATCCATCCTCAAAAGAGAACGAAAGGAAGTCCAGCAGGCCGGAGAAGACATGCTGCATGAATTCCTTAAGAAAGAAGGCATTGAAGCTACCGAAACGAACATCCAGAAGCTTTGTACCCTTCATAAATTAAAAACTCCTGAAGACTTGATGTACCAGATCGGGCAAAAAGTTTTCATTTTAGGAGATTTGGAAAAGAATGAG
>OODA01000993.1_pt1 | contig 11065 bp, 10 predicted proteins | sample 1671341 | NCBI WGS metagenome assembly OODA01 (sample SAMN06348147, study PRJEB24527) | human gut metagenome | biome: human gut; feature: ankylosing spondylitis patient; material: feces | host: Homo sapiens | place: China | collected 2015-10 | reverse complement strand
CCCAGAGCAAGAAGCCTTGAGTACGACAGCAGATCTGACAGCCAGCCTGTCAGGTTGTATATGTCATACAGTCCAAGTGCAAGTCTGAGCACCGGATTCTTGTGGTCTCTTCCCGACATGAGCACGATGATCGCAGCTCCCACAATCGCCAGTCCGTAGCTTGTATTCTTAAGCCAGCCAGGGAAATTGAACTGCATCTGTGCTATGGATGCGAACAGCTCCGTCGGCATGAGCATCAGCACAAGTCCTGTGATGAGCATGAACCACGACAGCACGTCGCATATGAATGATTTCGCATCTCCCTTCTTCAGGCACATATATCCCTTGAGTGCCAGTCCGCCGAACAAATGTATAAGTCCGAACAGCAAAGAGAATAACAAAAGCTTCATCGGGTCATCCAGCGGTGCAAACCATACCGGCTTGAACGTCACCTCGTGGTGGAAAAACGTCCTCGATACCACCGTTATCAGGTCTCCGAAAAAACCACCAAATAATATTCCCCATATCAGTGTGGATATACCACAGTACATGAACAGGCGCAGGGACTTTTGAAGTCCGTTCTCCATCTTCGGGAATTTCCTGATCAAAATAAAACATGCCAGGAATATGATGAGTCCATACGCCGCATCGGACAACATGAGTCCGAACAGGAATATATAGAATATCGCCATCGGTGTGGTTGGATCCATCTCACCTTTTCCCGGAAGTCCAAATGACTCCAGTACACCCTCCGCCGATGCGAACATTCTGAAGCTGTATAGGTGCCGCTTCAGAATCCGGAACATCATATACATCAGCCATCAGGCTGAAATTCTCATTGAGTACAGCCACTACCCTGTCTGCATCTCTCTCCAGCACATATCCCGATATGACAAATGTGCTCTTTGACTGGAGAAGGCTTCCAAGGACCTTATATTTATCCGCCCTTATGCGGTAATAGTCAGCCAGAAGTCTCAGCTTGTCTCTGTCATCAGCCATGGATACTAGTTCATTCTTCTTGTCCTCTATCCACTGTTCGAACTCCCTTATATCCGCCCTGTACTTATCCGTCTTCTGTTCAGGTGTTCTTTTGGAGAAATACGAAATTCTTGTAAATCCATGGGATCTCAATATCTCCTCCACTCTCTGTGATACAGGTTTAATGGCTATTGCCACCATACAAGTCTGGTCCTTATCAGATCCTACAACAGTGACTGTGTATCCCGCTATCTCCGGTTCCGCAGAGCTTATATACCCCTGAATATCCGTCTCCGTGAGCCCCGGTGGCATAGTTCCGATCATCACATCCGTCTTCTCGGTCCCTGTGGTATTGATCGGTATGTCCATATTCAGCCACGGCGCCAATCCGTCTATAGCCACCTGACATTTGACTATCCCCGCCTCACAGCCGGCTATGTCCTTGCTGATCTCCTGGATCTTTTTAACCTTACGGTTATAATCCCATCTTCCAGCTATGATCTCCTGAATGTCAGCCTCTGACGCCTCCTGTCGTCCTTCCAGGCTGGCAAATATGGATTTCTCCTCCGGAGCATATTTATCAATTATCTGTAAGGCTTCATCTGTATTCTGTACTCTTTTCTCGTACTTTGCTCTCTGGCTTGTGGTACTCATCTTCCTGAAGTCATCAGTCTCTTCGTTATCAGTCTGTATCTCAACCATTCCCAGCGACTGGAGCTTCTCAAGAATTGCTTTTCTGTCCCTCTTCATGGCACAGATCTCAATCTTCTTCATAGGAAGTACCGCCATACATTTACCCCCTTTCTTAAAATGCCTGCAGGACTTTTCATCCCACCAGCTCTGCGATGATCATGGAAGTAACCTCGCCTTCCATGGACGCTGCACGTTCCCTGAGATGTGCGATCTCAGCGGTGGCAATATCCATCGCCTTCACCGTGAGCTTCTCCTCCTCAGATCTGCCGGCTCCCTCGGCACTCTTCATGCTTTCTCTCGAAGCTGATCCTGCGGCCGCGATCATATCCGCAGCCTCCTTCTTTGCAGCAGCTACTGTATAGTCGGCTTCTTCCTTGGCCTTGCGAATGATCTCGTCAGCTTCAGACTCTGCATCGGTTATCTTCTTCATAGTCTCCTGCAGCATAACATTCCTCCCTTATAAAAATTTATGAGCAGACTCAATTCCATAAACACTTTATCAAAGCATCACTTTAGATTATTATGTCAAAACTCAAGTAATATTATTTTATAATGAGTTGGCTATATTGTAAATAAACATTTTGTAAAGTTTGTACAACCCCCTTGATATTTTTTTATTGTTAATGTACAATGTGACTATGTTGATAATACTTATGTTTATCCATTAATCATTTTTCTTCCTTTTAACGCGGTTATATGTCGAACAAATGATGCAGTTTGACGAAAACCGCATAAAAAAGATCCCATGACAGTCTTGACCATACTGTCATGGGATTCTTTTTTTAGGAGCATGCGTGCTTCGCAAGGAATCTCCCGCCTTAAAGGCGGGTCCTCCTTACGGCATAACTTATGATACTACTCAATCATTCCGATTCTTCTTACGTGACGCTCATCATTTGAGAATGGTGTGTCGAGGAATATGTCGACTATCTTAAGTGCAAGTCCAGGTCCTATGACTCTGGCACCCATAGCCAGCATATTTGCATCGTTGTGCTCTCTTGTCGCCTGTGCCGAGAAGCAGTCGTGGCAGAGTGCAGCTCTGATTCCCTTTATCTTATTCGCTGAGATCGATATTCCTATTCCTGTTCCGCAGATGATGATTCCCTTATCACACTCACCTGAGGCTACTGCCTTTGCTGCTGCCTGTCCATATACCGGGTAGTCAACTGACTCTGTGCTGTAACAGCCAAAGTTCTTGTACTCAAGGCCTCTCTCCTCAAGATGCTTTATAACCTCCTGCATAAGCTCATATCCGCCGTGGTCACATCCAAGTGCTATCATGTTCTGATTCTCCTTTTTATATAATATTTTTTTCGAAATTAACTAACAGCTTATTATCCTGTGTCCTGCAGCCTTGATGAGACGGTTCATGATGGCGTAGCCCATGTCCCCCTCCTCAAATGACTCGCTGTATATATACTGTGCACCTATGTCATCACAGGTTCTGAGCAGGCTGTACAGTCCGGCAGACACAGTTATCTCGTTCTTCTTGCTTCCGGCATCGTATACGTTCTCGCATACTCCGTCATCATAAAGACTGACATTGTCAGTGTCACACAGTATCGCAGTCTTGTATCCCTGTGCCTTTTTCTCCGCAACAAGACTTCTTATCTTCTCAGCCGCAGCCAGTCTATCGCCCTCTACTATGCTGAGTTCTCCCTTTGGAGCATAGTGTGTGTACTTCATCCCCGGAGCCTTAGGTCTCAGAGCATTGTTCATACCTGTTATCGCCGGATCTATAGTCACATCGCCAACGATATCCCTTATCATCTCCGGAGTGATATATCCAGGCCGCAATATAGTCGGTCTGTCTCCGGTCATGTCCACTATCGTCGACTCTATACCGATTCCGACTGCCCCACCGTCGATGATCATATCTATCCTGCCGTCCATATCCTGCTGCACATGCTGCGCAGTGGTCGGGGATGGTCGTCCGGACAGATTGGCACTTGGAGCTGCGATATACACTCCCGAATCCTTTATGAGCCTCATGGCAACCGGATGTGATGGCATCCTGATGGCAACCGTATCAAGTCCTCCAGTGGTCGTGTGCGGAACGACCTCTTTCTTGTTGAGTATGATGGTGAGTGGTCCCGGCCAGAATGCTTCCATGAGCTTCTTCGTGTCGTCACTCACTGTCTCCGCCAGTTCATACACGCTTGATGTCTCTGCTATATGGACTATGAGCGGATTGTCCGATGGCCGGCCCTTTGCCGCATATATCCGATGTGACGCATCCGGATTCAGCGCGTTTCCTCCAAGGCCATACACTGTCTCTGTCGGAAATGCTACAAGACCACCTCTCTTAAGTATCTCCGCCGCCTGCTCATACATGCGGTCGTCATCCACTCCTGCTTTTGCAATTATAGTGTTCATCACTTTACCTTCTTCTATAATAAATTGTTATCGCTTCTATATTATTGCATATACGCCCATATTTTAGCCCAGCACTGCATGTGTGTCAAATGTTTAGGCTATATTTGGGTAACATATATCATATAACGTCCGCCGCCGTCATATAAAATAGTAATTACACTTCCCGGGTATCACCGATGCGTACTTCCACCAAATTATACATACTTGTATTTGCCATAATATTTGCAGTAATACTTCCTCCAATCCTCTGCTACATATTTATAGTCCGTCCCGCAGACCATACAGCCGGGCAGGATACTTCCACCAATACAGGAAATGAGCACACATCCACCGAAGGTTTGGACACCACAGATGCGGCCAAATCATTTACGATCCTCATCGATCCGGGACACGGCGGATTTGACCCGGGTAAGGTCGGCCATCGCCTCAAAACTGGCATCGGCACTTACGGATCAGGGATTTTCCGTGTATCTGACCAGAGACTCCGACAAGTCCCTGAACAGTGAAAATGCATCCAGCAAGAAGACTTCAGATCTGAAAGCCCGCACCAACCTCGCCACAAATGTAAACGCTGATCTCTACATCAGCATCCACCAGAACAGCTATTCAGCCGAGTATGTCCACGGAGCGCAGGTATTTTATTACTCCACTTCCTCCGGTGGTAAAGCCTTGGCGGAGTGCATCCAGGAGCATCTCATCTCCGAAGCCGATCCATCCAACACACGGACGGCAAAGGGCAATTCCGAATACCTTGTTTTGCGGGAAAGTCCATGCACCGCCGTCATCGTTGAGTGCGGCTTTCTGAGCAACACAAAGGAATGTTCCGATCTGTGCAATGATGAATACCAGACCGCCCTAGCAAACGCCATCTGCAATGCAGTCTGTACATGGCATGAACAGCACGCCAAATAAAACCAGGAGCTCTGCTGTGACAGCGGCAGAGCCCCCAAATAGATGTTAAGTGTAATTCTGTGCATATAATTATGTTCTATATGCTACTGCTGCCTTTTAACCCCCTATAGGCATCACCCCCAAATAGTTTATTTTTCCATCCCTGCCATGCAATGTATAAAGACAGATGTGTTGTGATGTATTATTCTCCTTTTATGTGCCATGTGTCAGTTATGGAAATGTGTGAGCACTGTCATATCACTATCTCTGGGAATTGTATCTGAGACGATAAGAATCAGACAGAATTTGTAGAAAAATAAAGAAATGAGCTCATCTAAATATCCTGAGCACGTCCCGCTCACAACTCCACAATAACGCATAAAAAGCCATTTTCCAACCCCATTTGAGCATATTTTATGAAATTTTCATAAAAGTATACATAACGTAGAATTAGGGATATTTTTTCACGGAAAATTCCAATATTTTCTCCATATATCCTATTTACTTGCTTGACAAATGTGGTAAACTATAATACACATTTTAATACCATTAAATTATTGAAGGGGGTCGATTCTATGAAGATTGAACGTCTAAGTGAAAATCAGATAAGATGCACACTCAACAAAGCCGATCTCACCGAAAAGCAGCTCAAGATCTCCGAGCTTGCCTATGGCACACCGAAGGCAAAAGAGCTCTTCAAGGATATGATGCAGCAGGCATCTGTAGAATTAGGCTTTGAGGCTGACGACACTCCACTTATGATCGAAGCCATACCGGTATCACCAGATTGTCTCATACTCATTGTGACAAAGGTTGAAGATCCGGAAGAACTGGATACCCGCTTTTCCAGATTCTCAAAGACCAGCGAATATGATATTGATGACGATGACGAATACATGGATGATGATGACATAGATGACGATCTTGACGACAACGATGAGTCCAGGGATAACAACGGAACCATCGCAAGACTTGAGATCAGTGGATCCGGTTCCGTTCCACAGGGCGTAAGAGAGGCACTTGAGGGCATTTTCAACACCATATCCGGACTTGCCGGAACCGCAGGAGATTTTGCCGCTGCGGCAAATGGCAGCAATACATCATCTGATGACAGCACCACAGGCACTGCCGCCAGTACAACAGGCAGCACAAAGGAATCAGGTTCAGCAAGGGAGAGCATGTGCTCACTGTACATCTTTGACTCACTTGCAACCATCATAAGTGCAGCAAAACAGGTTGCTTCTTTCTACTTCAGCGAGAACTGCCTGTACAAGAATCCTTCCAACGGAAGATATTATCTGGTTCTCACGAACAGCAATAACACAAGCCAGGAATTTGTGAGAGTCTGCAATATCCTTGCAGAATACGGAACAGCACAGAAGCTCACATATGCCATGCCGGCACATTTCAAGGAGCACTTCACCGCTATTATGCCGGAGGAAGCACTTCAGACACTGTCAGCATTATAAGTAATAGCCAGAGATTCCGGCGCAGCAAAAAAGACGTACCGCACAAGCGATACGTCTTTTTGTTTTATATGTCAATATCATCATTCTCGATAACTGCTTTTGGATTGGTGTAGAAGAGCTCCGTCATGTAATCCTCTCCATACTTTCGCTCTATGTACTCAGCACACTCCCTGAGGTATGGTGCTTTATCCTCTGAATCCAATGCATCACTTGCCACAAAGTGAACAAGCTCTCCCTTGAGAAGCTTTCTCGAAAAATTCTTGATGTCATGTCCAAGATCTCCAACCACAGCCGATGCACTTATCTGTACATATGCACCAAACTGAATGAGCTCCTCGACCTTGTCCTCGTCTTCCCCAAGACATTCATACTGTTCTACATTGGCAACTATCGGTATATATCCGTCCATATTGATGTCTCTTATAGCTTCAGATATCGTCTCAAAATCCACATCGTAAGGGAATCTGATCATAACATACTTGCTGTCTGCCATGGAATCCAACTGACCAGATATGATCTTCTGGTGGTTCTCATCGTTATACTCTATCTCTCTTCCAAGATAGACTCTGTAATCCGGATCTATCTTCCCAGCTTCAACGTTGAGCTGTTCCACAAGTCTGTCCAGTTTGTCTCCATCCATTATCGGATTCTTCTTGTTGTATGGCGGGGTGGCAACTATCGTCCTTATTCCCTCATCATACGCTATTCTGAGCATCTCTGCCGCTTCCCGGAAATTATCCGGTCCATCCTCTGTTCCCGGTAAAATATGACAATTAATATCTATCAGTCCAAATATTCCCTGCCCGGGAGGATTTGTTCCGTCTGTCTTCATATATCTCTCCATCCTTTATAGTACACCTGGTTACTTTGGCAAGTATACTACTCAGCCTCCTTTTTTGCAAGATAATCATTGATCTCCTGCTCAAGCTCCTCTGCATCAAGTCCGTGAACGGCTGCTGCCTCCTCAAGACTCTCTCCTGCTGCTGCAAGGCATCCTATGCAATGCATACCTGCTGCCATCAGTATTGCTGCATTTCCTGCATCAACTGCAAGAATGTCATTTATAAGCATGTCTTTACTTATCTTTACCATTATTTATATCCTCCTTAGATTGCGCTCTTACTCAGCATTCACATTATATTATACCCAATTTTAAATGTCTATCCCTTTTATTGTTACTTATTGATAAAACCCGTTGTTGATAAATATTATTATCACTTGCTAATTAATGAGTTTTGTTTTACAATAAGCGTGTGATTATTTTTACTTTATAAGGAGGAAACAATTATGGCATTCGTTATTGGCGATTCATGTATCGGTTGTGGTTCATGTGCTGGTGCTTGTCCAGTAGGTGCTATCAGCGATAATGGCGGCGTATTTGTTATCGATGGTTCACAGTGTATCTCATGTGGTGCTTGTGCTGGTTCTTGTCCAGTAGGAACAATCGCAGAGGAGTAATCTACATGATCCGTAACATTCGGACCCATGCTAAGTAACTTATACTACAACTATTATAAAGAAAACGGAGCGGTAACTCGCTCCGTTTTCTTTTTATCTTTATTCCTCAACATAAGTGTAGGATTCATTGTGCCACTGGAGCATCATATCCGTATACTCATCTCTTGACACAACTATCTCCTTGTCCTCGACAGGATCATAATATCTTATGTCTGCCTCATTATAGCTCACTATGAGAACATATCTGCCATCGCTTATCCTCGATATTACCGGTATTCCCGAACTCACATAACCGAGGAGCATATCCAGCGAAAGACCTGTAACATCTATGCCCTGTCTCTTTCCAAGAGAGTTAAGAGCCTCGACAGGATCTGTATACTGTGCTATATCATCCTCTGTCACCTGTACTCCCTGATACGTCAAAACCATGTACAGACAGTCGCCGAGTGACGCATCCACACTTCCCGTACTGCGATGGAATATTCCAGAGGCAATGGTGTTGTATTCCTGGCTCTCAGCCTGCCTGTATATTACCTCGCCTTCGCTTGACACCACTATACCTGATACAGACACTGCATAATTTATCGCATCACCCGCCACGTCATATATCTTTGAAAGTCCAAGATTGTCGTACACATGATAGGTCACCTTATCACGCACTACTGTCATTATCATACTTGCAGCATCAGGATCTATCTTTTCCTTTGTTATGTTCAGCGCCGGTATATAGCTCAGATACATATTTGACGGAACCGTAAAATACAGCCTGTCATATCCGGTTATGGATGACAGATGGGTAGTTCCTATCGTCTCCTTTGTATCGTCCTCCTTGAAGGTTATGAAATCATCGTCCACAGACTTGAATCCACTGTCGGATTTCTCTCCTCTTGTCAGATACAGCAGATTCGTATCCACATCAACCTGCATCAGATAATACCCGCTCTTTGCGTATTCCTTTATCTGCTCGCCATCGCTGTTTACTATATACAATCTGGATGCAGGTATGTTATCTCTGGACTCCTCGCTGTACCTCGTACCAACAAATGACTCGGCATCCACATCAACCTGCGCATCAGATATGCTCGACACTCCGTATACCATATCTGAGTCCTTAAAGCCATAGCATATCAGACATTCCCCTGCTCCGGCGGTGATCTCATAACTCTTTCCGGTATGCATATTCATCAGAGTCAGCTTTGTATTGCTGCTCTGGTCCTCGCTCTCTCCATACGCCATAACTTCCATGTTCACCGACACCTTGACATCGCTGGCTGACAGTCCCTCCGCAATATAAGACTGCTGTCTCGTCTTCATGTCCACGGCGTTCACCTTTCCGCCGAGCATGTAATAAAACTTATCTCCGTCGTAATATGTCAGTCTGGAGGTCTCGCTCTTCATAGCCTCATAAGGCACATTGCACTCGACGAACAGAAGCTCGTCCACCTCCAGAGTCGTATAATCAAATGTATACAGCGCAACTCCGAGCTTTCCCTCATGATCTCCGCTGTTCATATATCCATACACCGCAAATGTCATATTTCCATCTTTGTCAAAGCTTATGATGTTCATGTCATGGTCGGAGTAAGTGTTTGAGTCATTTGCATGGTCATCCATTCCTGATCCGTATACCAGAGTTATCTGTCCATCGCCGTAGTCATACATCCAGAGCTGCCCATTTCTCACAAATGCGATCTTCTTGTTATCCTCTGTGTAGCGGTATTCCAGATCATCCGATGACACGATACCTATCTCATACACATTGTTTATGGCATCTATGCCGTCTTTGTCAAAATACTCGTCCACATATCTGTCATAGCTGAGCATGGTGATCTTCGGCTCAGTCTCCGTAACAGTATCTGCATCCTGTTCATCCGAATAGGCCTCATCATACGAAGCTGTTTCGTCAAAATATATTCCATCAGTGCCGGCTCCGTCCGCCTCATCAGTCTGGCTGGCAACAGGCACATCCTTGTAGCTGATCTTATAGAACTCCTTAACTGTATAATAGCTCATGACATCCTGCGATGTGATGGACATGGCTTTATATTCCATCTCGATCACCGCATAGTTGACATCTATCTCCTTTATATATGTGTTTACATCGCTTATAACCGTAGGCTTAAGTCCATCCCAGAGGAGATCCGAGTATGCATTTGCAAGGTTCACATGTCCCAGTCCGTAGGAATCTCCCGTTCCGCCGCCCGTGTATTCCTGCTTGTAGGTCCCTATGACCGATTCCGACTCCAGCTTGTCAAATGCAAATGTCGCATCGTGGAAATCCTTTGCGGCATTCAGCAGTTGAGACTCATGATAATTGTCATTTACGACCACTCTGGTATAGTATGAAGCACTCCTGCCATCACCGCTCTTAAGCTTGACAACCAGCATATACTCCATATCCTGCTTGAGATCCATTCTCGCACTTATATCAAGCACATCGTAGCCATCAGTTCCCGAGGCCGCCTCCAGATCACCCTTCTCTATAAGGGAATCTCCGGATATCGACCTGATCTCATACGAATACGACGCATCCTTAAATGCATCGTTCTCCACCATTATCTCAAGATTCTTATTCTCATCTATCGGCGTCACAGAGTCCCTGAGAAGTGTGAGGTCGACCTCCCCTGTATAACCATGCATACAATTGAGAAGCGAATCGCCATAGCACACATAAGCTAATGGCAACTCTGCATCCTTCATCTCCGCAGCCAGATTCTTGTAACTTCTATTCTGAAATATATTGACCAAATATATTGTGATCACAAATATTGCTGCCATCACAAGTATTCTTACAAGTACATTTATTTTCTTCTTCACTTAATAAAACCTTCTTCTACGTCTTCTATGCCTGTCGCGTCTCATACAGAATTCATTGCACACAAGCAGTTCGATTATATTTCTCATAACACAATTGGCGCATCCGGGTCCCTCTGGGACATATGGCGGTTCCTCGTACGAAGCTTCACCTGCCGAAGCCATTCCTGCATAACAATCCTCCGATATCTGTCCACTTTCGCTCAGATCATCGTACACCCTTCGCGCAACACGGCGCATCTCTTCTCTGTCAGGATATTGAACAAGCATCGGACTGCCCTCATACTCGAGCTTGTCACACTCCTCCTCCACGGCCATGCTGACCTTTCGGAGTTCTTCCGGGTACATCTCCTTCATGTACTCAATATCCCTCATCATTTCATCTGTCCCATCATCACAGTCAGGAA
>OODA01000990.1_pt1 | contig 11099 bp, 8 predicted proteins | sample 1671341 | NCBI WGS metagenome assembly OODA01 (sample SAMN06348147, study PRJEB24527) | human gut metagenome | biome: human gut; feature: ankylosing spondylitis patient; material: feces | host: Homo sapiens | place: China | collected 2015-10 | reverse complement strand
CGGGGCGGTACGTTCTTTCTGGGCAATCATCCGCTGAAAGTGGTGGTTATCACGGCGAGAACCACCACTTTTGTCAGCAGGATTTGGAATAAAGGGTATCATGGAAGCGTGGGTGCGTCAATATGGTTTTGTAAATTTTATTGCGGTAAAGCGGTAGAAGTAGGACTTATAAAAGAAACCCCGACCATAGTACAGCAAGGAAAGAAAACTGTACTGGATCGGGGTTTGGTATGGGGAGGTCTTTACGGACGCTGCCCCATGCCGCCTTCAAGTGTCAAGGTTTCACCGGACATGAACTTGAAGTCCGGGCTGGCAAGCTGGACGCAAACCCGTCCGATTTCAGTTTCTGCATTTCCGTAGTGACCCATTGGAGGCATCTTCACATTCGCCTTGAACGCATCCGGGTAGGCTTGCTGAAATTGTTCCAGCTTAGCGGTCCATGCCAACGGACAGACGATGTTGACATTGATACCGTCCTTGCCCCATTCGGTGGCAGCGACACGGGACAAGCCGCGGATGCCTTCTTTGGCAGCAGCGTAGGCGCTCTGTCCGAAATTGCCGAACAGACCTGCGCCGGAAGCAAAATTGATCACGCTGCCATGCGATTCTTTCAGGTAGGGATAGCATGCTTTCATATAATAGAACGCTGCATAAAGGCCAGAGTAAAGGGCCAGATCAAACTGTTGCGTGGTGTGCTGTGCCAACGGTACTCCGGAAGCCGATGCCTGTGCGTTGTTGATAAGCACCTGAATCCCACCAAAAGCATCCACAGCCTGTCGGACAACATTTGCAACGACAGCTTCATTGTCCCCGCCTGCACAGACATCCGCCTGCACGGGCAGGACTTTGATTCCGTAGTTGCCTTCCAGCTCCTGCTTGGCATCTTCCAGCTTTTTCAGATTTCTACCAGTGATAACAAGGTTTGCACCCTCTTTGGCATAAGCTGTGGCGATTCCATAGCCGATGGAGCCGCAGCTTCCATCTTGCAGAACAGCACGTCCTGCACCTGTAATGATTGCAGTTTTTCCAGTTAAAAAGCCCATCGTATAAACCTCTCGTCAAATCAATTCAGAGCGTTTGAATTTTTTATGCCGAAGTTCAACACCATAGATTCAGTCGATATCCAGTATATTATTGGATATTTCCTGTTTCACGATAGCTTCGCCATACATTTTCAAAGAAATCATCATCCTCCGGGATAGGGCGCGGCTCTCTCCAGTCGGTTTTGCAAATACCATTTTCGTACCGCAATTCCTGAATCAGCGGTTGTTCGTTTTTATCCAGCGCGAACGTAAACGTATCTGGAAGATGTGCAAATGGCTTTGTTCCATTTTTCCTGTCGGTGTAAAGCGCACTGCCCCGACTTTTTCCACCATGTGCTCTGTAATCCACCATCGCTGTCAGGTAGGCTTGTTGACTCAGAAGCATATCGCGCAGCCGATACGCCATTGCGAGTTCTCCGCGATTGGAAACCCTCACGATCGTGTGAAAATTTTTCAGTTGCGTCTGTACGACCTTGCAGTATTCACGAATCTGTTCTTCATCACGGATTGCCGCTCCGCAGCGGCTCATAGCGGCAGAAGCCTGTTTCCATAATGTCCGCACATTGCCGGTTTCTGCCGTGCAGGAATTTGCCAGTTCACTCATTTCTTTCAGTGCCGACGCAGCTGCCGTATCAAAGCAGTCCGGAGCCTCTCCCTGACAACGCGCCGCAATATATTGCGCTGCACGGGTGCTGCCAACCTGTCCGGCATTCAATGCAGTGCCGCCCGGACGGTAAACGCCATGGCTGGCTGCCACTTCGCCTACGGCAAACAGACTTTTTACATTGGTCTGCCACCAGCAGTCGATTCCCAATCCGCCGTTGTTGTGCTGCGCACAGAGAGCGATTTCAAGCGGCTGAGTGTACAGATCCACGCCTTTATCCCGATAGAAGTCGATTGCAGGTTGGTTCATGTGTGCCAGACGTTCGATTGGTGTACCGAAACAGGCTCCCGCTTTTTCAAGATAAACCCTTGCTTCTGGCAGCAGGGACTTATAATCGAATGCTCCACTCACAGGATTTGTACGGTAATCCAGAAAAACCCTGCGGCCCTTGCAGCTTTCAAGGTAAACCAGAATATCAATGATAGAACTTCCATCTGCCACTTTGCGAACATCAAACGGCCACTGATAGCCTTTCAAAAACAGTTTGCTGAGCATATCGTGGACATCGTTGAAGAAATCCATCAGAAATTCTTTTTCGTCACTGCCGTCTGATTCTGTGGAATAGACGCGCGGCAACACCTGCATATAAGTACCTGAAACATTCCAGCGCGGCGCAACAGAAGCAAGGCCATACTGCCATTCTGTCAGATTTTTTCCTTTTGCCCCCGCCTCTAATGCCAATCCTGTTGCACCGTATTGGCTGAACGGATATACACTGTCTGCATACATTCCTGCTGGGCCACCGGTCGCGTAGATCACATTTTTACAGCGGATCAGCACAAAGCGTTCAGCATCATCCTGCGCCGCAGCATTCAGGCAAAGCAGTCCGCAAACAGTATCATTCTCACTCAGCACACGAATGACCTGCATTTTGTCCAGTACAGGTACACCATCATTTTGTACGGCACGTTCCAGACATTCGGTCATCTGTTTGCTGGTGTACGGTCCAACACTGGTAGCACGGCGGCGTGGATCATGGTCCGTTTTATAGCCGATATATTCGCCATACCGATTCCGAGGAAACGGCACACCAAGTTCAACAAGTTTCAGGAAGCACTGTGTAGAAAGCGCAGCTTCGCACAATGCGATGTCACCATCTACACAGCGGCCCTCATAAAGCGTCTGTGCCATTTCACGCACACTGTCCGGGTCGCCGCCGGAAAGTGTCAGCTTGTAATAGGTCTGCTTGTCGCTTCCTGTGTTGCGGCTGGTACCACCGATCCGGTTTTCTGTAATCAGCAGAATATCGTGCTGTCCCAGTTTCCAAAGGCGGTCAGCTGCATTGAATCCTGCCGCACCGCTGCCGACAACAGCTGTATTGCAACGGTAAACCCTTGCAGTATCGTTACCAACGCGGAAAATTTCGTTTTCCATAGGATTCTCCTTTTTACAGGCGTTGAATATGGAAACCGCCGTCTACGTCGATATAGTTGCCCGTAGTATACCGCAGACGGTCGCTGCACAGCAGACTGACCGCACCGGCTACATCCTCCGGTGTTCCCCAGCGCGCAATGGGGAAGGTTCCTTTTTCAATCAGATTGTCGTACTTACCCTGTACTTTGCTGGTCATGTCTGTGGCGATCACACCGGGGCGTACCTCGTTGACCAGAATTCCTTCGGCTGCCAGACGGTCTGCATACAGAGTCGTCAGCATCGAGATTCCAGCCTTGGACACGCAGTATTCACCACGATTGGTAGAAGATACGACCGAACTGCAACTGGATACGTTGACGATCACACCCTTGCGGCCATCCAAAGGTTCCTGTTGAATCATTTGTTTTGCAATCAACTGTGTCAGGAACATATTGCCCTTGGTATTGATTCCCACAACATAGTCAAAACTTTCTTCGCTCATGTCAAGCAGATCTGCCCGGACCTTCGGAGCTACGCCCGCATTGTTGACCAGTACATCCACGCGGCCAAATGCAGCCAGAGCACCATCCAGAATCTTCTGACGATCTTCCTGATTCCCGATATTTGCCTGCACATAGGCACAGGCAATGCCGAGGGCTTGCAACTCATCCAGAGCCGCCTGATTCTTTTCCTGCAACCCGGTAGCGACCATCACAATATTATATCCATCCATGCCCAGCTGTTTTGCAATCGCAAAACCAATGCCGCGGCTGGAACCTGTAACGACTGCGGTCTTTTTCATAAGAAGCATCCTTTCTCAGCCACGGAAATTTGCAGGCTGTGTCTTTTTGATTTCGAGAAATTCCTTGTAAAAGGGCATAAACGTCTTATTGTCGCGGATCACACAGCCGGTAGGCTTGTGGGCGCGGATTAAGTCTCCGCACTTTCCGCAGGTCAGGCAAACACGGTTGGGGTCGATGCGGCCTTTTTTGACGATTTCATTTGCAAAATCCGGATCGGCAAATGCCATGCGACCAAACAGCATACCATCACACAATCCCTGTTCAACTGCACCGGCAGTGAACAAGTCTGCATAGGCGCGCAGATAACTGGGAGCGGATGCCCAGACGGTCATTGCAGGAACAGCTTTTTTTACCTCACCGATGCCATGGATCATCCGGGAAAGACCCACAAAGGGGTGTTCATCCGGCTCATATTTGCCGAAATCAAAAGGGCGGGTAACATGCGTGGTGGCATAGGGATTTCCCATCGTCAAGTTGACCATGTCCAGGCCCAGTTCATCGTGCAACTCCCGCACGAGGCGGACAGGCTCCGTCAGGTCAGGTGTTTCACCGCTTTCCGGACTGACACCAAAGCCCCACGGGTAGGCATAACCGTCATAGATGCCAACGCGGGCAGTTACCATGAAGCTCTCGTCTTCGTGAACCTTTGCCGCGCGAATGCCATTTTTTAGCAGACGAAAACGATTTTCAAAGCATCCACCATATTCGCCGGGGCGATTATAAGCAGAGGAAAGCTCTGCCAGCAGGTAGCCATGGCAGCTCTTGATGTCGATTGCATCGAATCCTGCTTCTTTTGCAAGGGCAGATGCTTCACCAAACTTTTCTTCCAAGCTCTTCAGATAATCATCCGTTACGATGCAGGAATCATCCGCTGCGCGATATTGCTCAAGAATCGGGTGACGGTAAGCGATCATCGGGGCAGGCTTGTTATCGGGGTTAGAGTAACGACCGCTGTGATTTGCCTGCATGATTAGATAGGGTGCATAACCGTTGGCTTTTAATCCTGCTTCCTTCACAGCGGAGGTCATTTTTTTGAACTCATCCAGCGTATCGCGGGTCAGGAGCAGCTGCGTTTTGGATGAGCGGCCTTCTTCCACAATGGAGATAGCCTCAAACCAGATCACCGAACTTCCGCCAATTGCTTCATTGACATAACGGCGAATCGTATAATCAGACGGCGCACCTGCCGGTGTGGAATCGGCGCCTTCCATGGGTGCGATGCCCAGACGATTCGGGAATGTGATATCACGCACCTTCAGCGGCTGTGCCAGAATTGTGGTGTCTTCGGCAAATGGAAGCGAAACACCCAGTTCCGAAGCCTTTTCTTTCACTTCAGCAAGCGATTTGTAGTGAAATCTTTCATGTGACATTTGTATGTTACCTCATAAATCTGGGCAGGCGGAAAGAGTTCCTGTACGTTGTTATTCTTCAGCTTCACCATGATCTGCGTACTCTTTGCGGTAATCTCTGGGTGTCATGTTGGTGGATTTCTTGAACTGCCGGGAAAAATAGGTAAAATCATCGTATCCACATTCTGCGGCAATCTGCGTGATACTTTTGTCTGTTTTCGTCAGAAGTATCTTTGCACGGTTGATGCGCAGAAGGATCGCATATCCGATCAGCGTGTGACCGGTTTCATCCTTGAACACATGAGCAATGTAGTTTTTGTTCAGAAATAGCTCTGCGGCAATTTTATCAACCGTGATTTCCTCAGTAAAATGATGGTTGATGTAATTCATAATGTTATATGCCACTGTAACGCTGTGTCCGACTTTCATTGCCATGATATCTGCACATTCACGGTAGATTATTATGAATATCCGGCGCAAATCGGCTCCTACATAAAGTTCCCAGTATTTTTTCTTGTTGTTGTACTCTCGTTCCATTTCCAGAACGATATCGTACAGATAATTCCAGATCGGCTCCGACACCGTGAGAAGATGAGAGAAATTAGGAGGCCTCTTGATAAACGCTGCAATCACTTCCGGATATTTTACTTCATTCTGGAAAAAGTCCGGCTGAACACGGATCAGGTAGCGCTCATAGGGATACTCCAACACCTCCAGCTCATGCTCTTCCAGTGTGTTCAATACAATCACACCGCCGCGACCAGTCTCGTAGGTTTTGTTCCCTACCCGATAGCGGATGCGACCATTTGTAATAAGCAGCATCTGGTAGACATTCTCATAATGGTTATCGAGTTTGAAATGAGACGCGTTATATCTGTGTTCAATCCGGACATCTTCCATAAGTATTTCTCCTTAACGTTGCAGTTTCTCTTTCTGTCTGCGGTTAAGTCTATTATACAATATTAAAGAACAATGTGGCGAGCAAAACATTTGCCAGAATCGCAAAAGGCTGTGCTGCGCCGTAACCTGCGGTGGGTTCCTCGGAGCCAGTGGCACTGATTGCAGCACCCAGTCCCGGTGCAGAAGTACAGCCGCCAGCAATCGCACCGCTAAGAATGATCCAGTTGATCTTAAAGACCTTGTGACCAATGATGAAAGCAATGAGCACCGCGATTGCTTCCACAAAGATTGCAACGATTGCCAACTGCAGACCCGAACCCATCAGGGAATTGACCACATCGTAACCGTAGCGCAGACCAACAACTGCCATAAAGAATGTCAGGCCAGTCTGATACAGCGTACCGAGTGCTTTCTGATCCATACGGAAGTTGACAGGACCGATTTTGCCAATATAGCTGAACACAAGCGCAGAGACCAGAATACCGCCCGCAGCACCAAGAGAAAACTCTCCAAAACTGCCAAGAGGGATTTTGATGTTGCCGATGAGAATACCGATCGCTGCGACAAAGGCAAGAACCATGAAATCCAGAGGACCGTCTTTCAGCTTTTTCTCGTTCGAGACATCTGACTGCAGCTCCAGCTCGTATGCGGCTTTCTCAGCGGCCACATCAATGCCGAAGAGCTTTGGCAGAAAAGAGATCATAATAACGATTACCAGAACGCCGATTGGGAATGCAACGGTATACCCAAGACTGATTGCAGACGAGGCTGCTTCCAGTGCTTCTCCGGAAACAACATGGCCAGCTGCATCCAGTGCTGTGCCGTAAGCGGGTGTGGAAGTCATAGCACCGGCAAACATACCGATGGTTTCAAATTCAGTAACAGAAGGACTTCCCTTCAGAACGAAATGATACGCAACCAGCGAGACGATCATCGAAATAACAGGGATCATCGCACCGATGATAACAAATTTGATGCCATATTTTTTGAAGATTGCACCAATTCCGCTGCCCACCTTCATGCCGATGGAGACAAGGAACAGCATCAGAAAGAATGTAAAGAACAGATTGCTGACAACACCAGTCTTAAGCACACTCGTTGCACTGGAGTAGCCAAGTTCGCCCTCCTGTACACCCTTTGCCCAAGTCTGAGCGATGAAGCCAATCACGATACCAGAAAAGATGCCGCCGGAAACGCCAAGAGAAAAATTTCCGATTTTGATTTTGCCCAGTGCCAAACCGAGCGCAATCGCCAAAAAGATCAGAAAGAATTGATTTGTAAGAACCGAAATCAACGTTGCCATATTTATTCCTCCTCACACATGGAATAACCGTTGTGCATTACCATGCAGAATTGCCGCTTTGTCTGCATCGTTCAGATTCAGTTCGTCAATGCACTTCAAGGTACGGTCAATGTAACCGGGACCCTGTTCCGGGTCAAAAGGCATGTCGGTAGCGAACACGATATGATCCACACCAAAGAAATCAATACCAGCTCGAATGGCAGATGTGGAGCCAAAGGAAGCAGTGTCCGCATAAAACTTACGAATCGTATCAATGGGCGCACCCTTCATTTTTGTGCGGGTCAGCTCATCCCTCAGCTCAGGCGCAGTGCGTCCGCCATACATCTTCAGACCATTTTCAATACGACCTTCGAGCATGGGAATCATTGCACCAACATGATGGGTCACGATTTTAATGTTGGGAAAGTCCTCAAAAATTCCAGAGAATGCCAGACGCATCATGGCAACCGTGGTCTGATAGGGCCAGCCAATTGTGAACCACAGCTCATATTTAGAACGTTCTTCCGTCGGAAACTCCGGAACCATCTGACCACCCACCGGGTGAATAAGGATCGGCAAATCGTACTTTTCACAGGCTTCATAAATCGGCCAATATTTTTCTGTGTCAATGGCTTCCCCATTCATATGAGTGTAAATCTGAATGCCCTTTGCACCCATATCTTTGACACGCTTGATTTCTTCAACCGATGCCTGCACGTTATTGAACGGGATTCCAGCGATGAAGCCTTCGTAGAATTCCGGGTTAGCCTCGACGATTTTTTTGATTTCATCATTGCCGATTGCTGCCAGCCTGGGGGACTTGTCCGGTCCAGCAAAAGTTTCAACCGGAGGCGACACGATGTTGGGAATCTGCTTGTAACCGGGGAATTCTTTCAGCACCTCATTCCGACTTTCCATGTTGGACATGGAAGGGACTTTCAGTGCACGGACAAACATATGCGATTTGTTGGGAGCTTCTGCCATACAGATCTTCGCATATTCAGGCGGCATCAGATGGCAAAATACGTCAATCGACTTCATAGTGCTTTCCTTTCATAAATTGGAATATCCTGTTTTCAAAGGCTCTGCTCTCCGGATAGCAGAATCTTTGTTCTGACACACCAATCTTATCATGAACGACTTCTCTTTTTCTCTGATTATTATGACATGGATTTGCACAAAACTGTATCCTCTGTGTTGCTCTATTTTTTATTGTTCACAATGCTCAATGAAGGAACGTTCTTTTTGCACACGATATCCAATGGCATGTATGAAAAAGCCGACCGTTATCCTGAGTTTTAGAATAGTTGACCAAATCCACCGTTAAAATTTTGTCCATCTTTACTTTTTACTTTGGAAAGGGATTTAATACTGGGACAAAACTGTTTTACATTTTCTGCGCGATTTTTGGACTTTCCTGTTTTATGGAAGGCTTTTGTATCCCAGAAAGTGTGCTGAGCTGAATCCGCTCTCGAATGTAAGTCTTTACAAATCTATAAATCTGTGGTATATACATTATACGAAACAATGCTTTGAATGATGTATAAAGTGAGGTGCTTGCCATGACCGCCGTGATCTATGCCCGCTATTCCAGTGACAACCAGCGCGAAGAATCCATCGAGGGCCAGATCCGGGAATGCACCGCCTATGCGGAGAAGAACGACCTTACGGTGGTCAAACACTATATTGACCGGGCAATCTCTGCAAAAACGGACAACCGCCCGGAGTTCCAGCAGATGATAAAGGACAGCGACAAGAAGCTGTTTGACATTGTACTGGTCTGGAAGCTTGACCGCTTTGCCCGGAACCGCTACGATAGTGCCCGGTATAAAACTCAGCTGAAGAAGAATAGTGTCAAGCTTGTCTCGGCCACTGAGATCATCTCAGAAGGGCCAGAGGGTATCATTCTGGAATCAGTGCTGGAGGGCTATGCAGAATACTACTCCGCTGACCTTTCGGAAAAGGTCATTCGCGGCATGACGGAAAATGCCCTCAAGGGCAAGTTTACCGGCGGTGCTATCCCCTTTGGATATACCATCAATGCAGACCGCCATTTTGAGATTGATCCGATGACTGCGCCGTTTGTAGCTGAGACGTTTCAGCGGTATAACGATGGTCAGACCATGCGGGAAATTCGGGACTGGCTCAATGAAAAGGGCATCAAAAACAAGCGTGGCGGGCCGATGACTTTCAATACCATCCAACATATGCTGAGCAACCGCCGCTACATCGGAGAACTGAAATACCGTGACATCCTGATTCCCGATGCGATTCCGCCTATCGTGTCGGTGGAACTTTTCGACGATGTGCAGAAGAAGATGTTGAAAAACAAGAAAGCCCCTGCCCGGAGAAAGGCAGAGGATGATTACCTGCTGACCACCAAGCTGCACTGCGGTTACTGCGGTGCGCTGATGTTTGGCGAAAGCGGTACGAGCCGGACGGGCGAAGTTCATCGTTATTATAAATGTGCTACCGCAAAAAAGCACAAGGGCTGTAAGAAAAAGACCGTCCGCAAACAGTGGCTGGAAGATCTGGTAGTGAACCAGACGATGCAGCTTGTCCGGGATGATGCCGCCATGGAATCCATTATCGCTAAGGTCATGGAGCTGCAAGACCGGGAGAACACCAACCTTCCCCTCTATGAAAAGCAGCTCCGGGATGCGGAATCGGGTATCCAGAATATGCTCAATGCGATTCAGGCGGGCATCCTGACCAGTTCCACCAAGGAGCGATTGGAGCAACTCGAAGAAACCAAGCGGGAGCTTGAAGCCCGCATTGCAGAGGAAAAGCTGGCAAAGCCGAAAGTAACCGAAGAGTTCATCCGGTTCTGGCTGCTGCGTTTCCGCAAGCTGGATATGCGCCTGAAAGACCAGCGGCAAGCGTTGGTGGATACGTTCATCAATGCGATTTACCTGTATGATGATAAGGTTTTGATAACCTTCAACTATAAAGAAGGTACACAGACCATCACGTTTGAAAATGTTGCAGAAGCAACATCAAAGAGAAATGGTTCGGATTTGGATTGCATTCCTGCACTCTCAAACGACAGCTTTCAAAAAGGCTGTCGTTTTTCTTTTTTGTATCCGTCCTTTTGGAAACACTCTTCTATGCGGATAAGAGGACTTGAACAGCAACAACGACGACCGCTGCCTGCGGCAGAAACAGGGAGGAGTTGTTGGGGCCGCGTTCTGATTTTTCAAAGCCCTGCCAAGGGGCTGCGGAAAAATCAGCAAACGCAACCCGCAAGGCCCTGCCGCACAGTGCCGCAAGCAATCAGCCCAGTGGGGCTTTTGTTCGTGCGCGGTTCCTGGACCCGTAGGAATGTCTACCGGGAGGACTGCCGTTAAAATAGAAAATCCGAACCTTTTCTCGATAGGAGAAGGGTTCGGATTTTTTGTTTTCTTTGGAAACGAGAACAATGGTCGGAATTGGACTATCTCATCTACAATGACCCGCTGGGCTATGCGGATTTGATTTTGAACGGTGACCCAGAGGAATATTTGAAGAATGTGGCCGGGAGCCATGGACTAGAAATCTAAATGAATGCTGGACATTACCGCTTTTTTGAGCTGGTGATGTCCAGCATTTGTTATTTGGTGTTGCCCGATCAATTTTAATGGAATCTTTATACTTCTACAATTTTCTTTACGGCTCTTTTATCTATTCCATGCTAATCTTTATGCACACGGATAGGTAAAGGAGCTT
>OODA01000984.1_pt1 | contig 11149 bp, 9 predicted proteins | sample 1671341 | NCBI WGS metagenome assembly OODA01 (sample SAMN06348147, study PRJEB24527) | human gut metagenome | biome: human gut; feature: ankylosing spondylitis patient; material: feces | host: Homo sapiens | place: China | collected 2015-10 | reverse complement strand
ATAGCCAGCAATGCTACGATGAAGGCTACGACATTACCCACAATTAAAGTTGTCAGATTCGTCGATATGATTTCCGTTCCTCCATCCATGAATAATTTGGCCATTTTATACACTGTAGCTGCAAACATGGTGGGCACAGCCAGAAAAAAAGAGAATTCTGCTGCTTTCTTTCGGGTAAGTTTTTGTGCCATACCTCCTACAATTGTCGCCATGGAGCGTGATACTCCCGGTATCATAGAAATACATTGGAATAATCCTATAAAAAAGGATCTTTTTTCTGTCAAAACAGTTTTTTCGCTTCCGTTGCCGAAAATTTTGTCACAGAATAGCATAAATATACCTCCTGCTATTAACATGACAGCTACTACAGTTACGCTTTCCAGCATCGCATCTATCATGTCACTGAAAAGAAGTCCCAATACAGCGGCAGGGATAAAAGCAACTAATAGTTTCCAGTAAAAGTCATATTTGTGAAGGAAACGCTTCACTGGAGTACAATTTTCTGGCATGGGGGTATGGTTGAGATGGAAAAAGTTTTTCCAGTATAAACATACCACCGACAGGATTGCACCAAACTGGATAATAAATGTAAAAGCCTTGACAAAATCTGTACTTTCTACCCCTAAAATATGCTGGGTAATAATCATGTGGCCTGTAGATGACACAGGAAGAAACTCGGTAAGTCCTTCTACAATGGCAATTACAATCGTTTGAAATAAGCTTAAATCTCCTTCCATTACAGTCTTTCCTCTTCTTTTGTAGTTATTTCTTTATCTTTCGGTTTTCTCAGGATACCATAAATCATGAAAATGAATCCCAAAAAGCAAACAACGGGAGCCACTTTGATGCGGCGTACACTGAAAATATCCGGTTCAAAGGCTGTTTCAGTAGAGCCGGGTCCGCTCATTAACAGGAATCCGATGATAATGACTATCATACCTATGGCAAGCAGTATGAAGTTGGTTTTATCAAAAGCAAAACTTTTTTTGTCCATAATGAATTTTGTCTATTTAGTTTGAACATTAAAGGCGATATAAATCTCCGGCTTTCATCTTCAAATATTTGTTGATGGAGATGTAGGCACACAAGGTGGCAATGAGGATGCCCGAGATGAAAACAGCCCCCATTACACAAAGCATTACTTCGGGAGTAATGAGTTCCAGCAGTCCCGGCTCATAGTTGACAAGCATGTAAGACAGGCTGATGAGCAGGGCATTGGCCATGGCCGCCGCAAGAATGCCTATCCAGACATTTCTGACAATGAACGGTCGCCGGATGAATGACCAGCTTGCACCTACCAGCTTCATGGTGTGAATCAGAAAACGTTTGGAGTAAATGGTCAGTCGTATGGTATTGTTGATCAATGCAAATGAAATGAGGGTGAGCAAAGCAGCCAGCCCTAACAGGAACATGCTGATTTTGCGTATGTTCTGGTTGATGGTATCAATCAGGTCCTGCGGATAATTTACTTCAATGACTTTTTTATTGTCCAGCAGTTTTTCCTGAATCCAGCTCAGGCTGTCAGAATTGGCGTATGCCGCATTGAGCTTGATTTCGATGGAAGCCGTAAACGGATTATAGCCTAAGAATTCAGCCGGATCTGTTCCCATGGCTTCTGTCTGTTCTTTCAGAGCCTGTGCTTTCGATATGTAGGTGGCCTGCTTCACAAAAGGCTCTTCTTCCAGCTGCTTTTGGAAGCGGATGGCTTCTGCTTCTTTCATGTCGTCGTTGAGAAGAACGGAAAAGTTGATATTCTCGCGTACGTATACAGAAAGATTGTTGGCGGTCATGACAAAAAAGATCACCATACCCAACAACAGCAGTACCAGCATTGTACTGATGCAGGAGGTAATGAATTGCATATCGAAAAGGCTACCCGACTTCTGACTCATAATTTCTTATTTTTTTCTGAATACATAAATCATGGAACTGCTCCGGTCTTTCTTGGCCAGTGAAACAATCCATGCTTCCGCTCCGGTAATCAGGCCTTTTATGAACGGGAAAGCACTCTTCCGGTACTTCTCGCTCAGCATGGATACGTAAAACGCATCAAAAGGCATCGGATGCCGTTCGCAGAGAATAAAGTCGTGTTTGGCTCCAAACTGCTGCATGACGGAGGGACTGAAATGCCACAAGTGTCGGGGAACATCGTAGGCACCCCACATTTCTTTGTATTTTTCGGCATCGAATGAAGTAGGGTTGGGCACAGCTATAATGAGTATGCCCTGGTCTTTCAGAATACGTTTCAGTGTCTCCCAGGTTTCATTCAAATGTTCCAGATGCTCCATGACATGCCACAACGTGATGACATCGAACGACTTGTCGGCAAACTCATTGAGGGCTTCCGGAGCTGCCACGTCCAGTTCAAAATGCTCTTTGGCAAACTGACGGGCCTGAGGGCTTTTTTCGATGGCAGAAACGTGCCATCCTCTTTCCTGCATGAAATGCGGAAAGTAGCCTGTGCCGGTACCGATGTCCAGCAGGCTGCCCTGACTTAATCGGGAGTTATGCTTGACAAGGCGTGCTTTACGGGCAAGCATCACGCGACGCACCCAGTGATATACACGGTTCATCAACCCTTTGTGCGTATCGCTGTGTGAAATATAATCTGGAGTTTCGTAGTAGCGTCCTATTTCTGCTTCAACCGGAACAGGATGAGTGAACTGGAAACCGCAGTCTTTGCAACGACAAATCTGAAAGGACTCACCGGAAGCATAGTGGTCTGTACATGTCATTACCTCTTCAAAGTGGTTTCCTCCACAAAGTGGACATTTATCTATTTTCAGTATATTCACTTTATTCCCTAATTTGCTGCAAAATAACAAATAAAAAGCCTATGGCATGATTTTCTTTAAAAGTTTTTAAGAGTATAGAATGCTTTATGTATGTTTTTTGTAACTTAGCCCCGAATAATGAATATTTGCCAATAGATTATGGAGAAAAAAAGATTGACACGGTCAAACAATCGTATGATAGGTGGGGTTTGTGCTGGGATAGCCGATTATTTTGAATGGGATATTACTTTGGTGCGTATTATTTACGTACTGGCTACATTTTTTACAGCTTTTTCCGGTGGACTGGTTTATCTGATTCTTTGGCTGATCATGCCGGAAGCTAGAAGAGAATAATTAAAGAACAGGCTTGTATCAATAGGCATACGGGCTGTAAGTATTTAGATTTTCCTCATGCGAAACATACGTTTTGCGGAGCGGAAACCTATGTTTCGCATGCCGGAAACGTAGGTTTCCGCCTTGTGAAACGTAAAAAACCTGCAAGCATCCTGAAAAAGATGTCTGCAGGTTTTTATTTTGTTTTCTCAGAGCTATTTCTGGGAGAGTTATTCAGTTACTTCTATGCCTTTCAGAGTAGCAGAGCTTGATTCCGTGATTTTTACTTTTACAAAATCACCGATGCGGTGGCTGCCACGGTCAAAGACTACTACTTTGTTTTGTTCCGTACGACCGAACAGCTGTTCTTTAGAGCGTTTGGATACGCCTTCTGCCAATACTTCGAAAGTTTTTCCTACATCTTTGGCATTGCTTTCGGCAGAAAGCTGGTTCTGCAGTTCAATCATTTCATTCAGTCGGCGGATTTTGATTTCTTCGGGCACGTCGTCTGGAAGGTGTTTGGAAGCGTATGTACCCGGACGTTCAGAATATTTGAACATGAAAGCCGAGTCGTACGCACATTCGCGCATCAGCGACAAAGACATCTGATGGTCTTCTTCTGTTTCAGAATGGAAGCCCGAGAAAATATCGGTACTGAGTCCGCAGTCGGGGATGATTCTCCGGATAGCGGCTACTCTTTCCAGATACCATTCGCGGGTATATTTACGGTTCATCAGTTTCAGGATGCGTGAGCTTCCGCTCTGTACGGGCAGGTGGATGTGCTTGCATACATTGGGCACTTCTGCAATGACATGAAGCGTTTCGTCACTCATGTCTTTGGGGTGTGAAGTGGTGAAACGTACGCGCATGTCGGGCACCGCTTCGGCCACGATACGGAGCAGCATAGGAAAGGTTACTGTTTGGCCGTCTTTTTCAAAACGGTATGAGTTGACGTTCTGTCCCAACAGGGTTACTTCCTTATAGCCTTTTCGTTGCAGGTCGCGTACTTCGTTCAGGATACTTTCCACGTCACGGCTGCGTTCACGTCCGCGTGTATAAGGCACAATACAGTAATGGCAGAAATTGTTACATCCTCGCATGATGGAAACGAATCCTGAAATATGGTTTCCGCAAATACGTGAAGGAATTACGTCACGGTAAGTTTCCGTAGTAGAAAGTTCCACATTGATGGCTTTTTCTCCTGCTTCTACGGCTGCAATCAGGTCGGGTAAGGTCAGGTAGGCATCCGGACCGGCTACTAAGTCTACATGATGTTTTTCAATCAGTTCGTTTTTCACTCGTTCGGCCATACATCCCAATACGCCCACAATCAGGTGTTTCCGCTTTTTGCGCAAAGAATGGAAAAACTCCAGTCGGTTCAGAATTTTCTGTTCCGCATTGTCGCGGATGGAGCAGGTGTTCATGAACACGGCATCGGCCTCCTCTAAAGTGTCACAAGGAGAATATCCGGCCATTTGCATGATAGATGCAATTACTTCACTGTCTGCCACATTCATCTGGCATCCGTAGGTCTCGATAAATAATTTCTTGCTTTCGTTTTCAGTTGCAGATTTAAAGTCTGCTCCTGTAGCTTCTTTTGTCATAAGGTTTTCTATATTAAAAATTTGCTTGCAAAGATATCTGTTTCTTGGTTAACTTCCATAAAAAGGATGGGAGATATAGATTTTATTCGTATCTTTGAAGAAAACCTTAACACTTAATATTTATGGATGTAATTCAAATTCTTGTTTTTTTAGGTATAATTGGCTGGGGACTTTTTCAGGCCAGGACCCAGAAACAGAAGAAGCCGAAGCGTGTAAAGACCGTAAGACAGGCACCTCCGGCAGCATCTTTTTCTGTGGAAGAGGAGGTTCCTGAAGAGGTGATTCTGGCTCCTGTACCCGAAGCAAGGAAGAAACGGAGATATACTTCTGCCCAACCTTCCACTCCGAAAGAACAAGCATTGAATGTACCGAAAAAAGAGGAGCAGAAGCTTTTCGTAATGCAGCAGATGCAAGGAGGGCTTTTATCTATTCCGAGATTTTTCGCCGTAAATATGACTGATTGACTAACTTTTTTAATACTAACATAAAAAACACTTGATACTATGAGCTTTAACTTTATTACGGCAGCCGAAGCTGCCAGCTATATTAAGGATGGAGACATTGTTGGACTGAGTGGCTTCACCCCTGCCGGAAGTCCGAAGGCTGTGACTGCAGAGTTAGCGAAAATAGCAGAAGAAAAACACGCAAGGGGAGAATCTTTTCAGATTGGCTTGATTACAGGAGCTTCGACGGGAGATTCTTGTGACGGGATGCTGACACGTGCACATGCCATTAAGTTCCGTGCTCCTTATACTACCAATGCGGACTTCCGGAAGGCTGTGAATAACGGCGAAATCAATTATACAGACATTCATCTGTCACAGGTAGCTCAGCGTTTGCGTTCCGGCTTCTTGGGACATGTAAGTGTGGCTATCATAGAAGCTTGTGAAATTACGGAAGACGGACGTATTTACCTGACTGCGGGAGTGGGTATTACGCCGACCATTGCACGACTGGCTGATAAAGTCATTGTGGAATTGAATGCCGCACACAGTAAAAGCCTGATAGGCATGCACGATTTGTATGAAATGGAACGTCCTCCTTATCGTCGTCCGATTCCTATCGTGCGTCCGAGCGACCGCATTGGCCTTCCTTATATTCAGGTAGACCCTTCCAAGATTGCTGGCGTGGTAGAAACCAATATGCCGGATGAGGCGCGTGGTTTCCATGAATCTGACCCCGTGACAGATAAAATCGGTCAGAATGTGGCTGAGTTCTTGGCTTCGGACATGCGCAGGGGAATTATTCCTTCTACCTTCCTTCCCTTGCAGTCGGGAGTAGGAAATATTGCCAATGCCGTGCTGAGTGCGTTGGGCAAGGACCCCAGCATTCCTCCTTTTGAAATGTATACTGAAGTAATTCAGAATTCGGTAATAAAACTGGTGAAAGAAGGCAGAATCAAGTTTGGTAGTACCTGTTCTTTGAGTGTGACGAATGACTGTCTGCAAGATATTTATGACAATATGGACTTTTTCCGTCATAAACTGGTGCTGCGTCCTTCTGAAATTTCCAACTGTCCGGAAGTAGTTCGCCGTATTGGAGTGATTTCAATGAATACCGCTATTGAAGCAGATATTTATGGTAATGTCAATTCCACTCATATTTGCGGAACCAAGATGATGAACGGTATCGGAGGTTCTGGCGACTTTACCCGCAGTGCCTATATTTCTATTTTCTCTTGTCCGTCGACTGCCAAGGGAGGTTGCATCAGCTCTATCGTACCGATGGTATCTCATCTGGACCACAGCGAGCATTCAGTCAATGTCATTATCACCGAACAGGGTATAGCCGACTTGCGTGGAAAGAGCCCGATGGAACGGGCGGAAGCGGTTATTGAAAACTGTGCACACCCTGATTACAAGCAACTGCTTTGGGATTATCTGAAGATTTCTACGAAAGGACAGACTTGTCACAGCTTATCTGCTGCATTGGGTATGCATCAGGTGTTTATCAATAAAGGTGACATGCGTCTGACAGACTGGGCTGAATTCCAGAAGTAAAGAAGTAAAAATAGTATCTTATAAAAATGCCCCGCACTACCAATTCAGCGCGGGGCATTGATTTTATCTGTAAATGCTTATTTCAGATAGTCTTTCAGGTCGCAGTTCTGGAGCGAACGGATACCTTCTACTACTGATTCTGCATTCAATACAGCACCTTCCTGCGTGTTGTGTACAGAGTCAGCATAGTAAGCGGCAGTCTTTTCTTTTCCCATGGCTTCAAATTTCTTGGCAGTCAGGTCGTTCAAGTCGATAAAGTTTACACCTTCCTGCTCTGCCACTTCTTTTGACCATTTGCCGTAAGTCTTGTCGCAGCGGTTCATGCGGTTGTCGGTCCAGCGATTACCCGGAGTGTGTGACATCACGATGACTTTTGCTCCTTTAGCTTTTGCCTGGCGGATATACATACGGATGTAGTGGCCGAAGCTGTATACTTCTTCCGTGCTTCCGTCTTTTTCCATGACTACTTTTTTAGAGTCATCTCCAGTGCCTGGCAGAGAAGCGCGTGCACGTCCGGTATTCATCGGGCCACCGTCATTGTGTCCGAAATCAATCAATACATAATCACCCGGTTTGATGGCAGGGAGTACACGGTTCCAAAGACCTTCCGTGAAATAAGTACGGCTGCTTCTTCCGCCTAATGCACAGTTTTCAATGCTGATGTGGGTTGTGTCAAAGTAATTTTGCAAGTAGCTTCCCCATCCCCATTTGTTATCTTCTCCGTTACCGGCTCCACATTTTACGGTAGAGTCTCCAATCAGGAAAGCGACAGGACTCTTTTCGTTGATACGGCTTACTCCTGCTACAAATTCACGTGGATTTCCCGGCTCAGAATAGAAGAAGATAGGTTCTTTCGTCTGCTGTTCTGTAGGATAGAAATGTACGGCGCTGTCGTTCATTCGCGGATGCTGGTGCTTCAGTAAATTGAGCATTTCGGCTCCGGCCCAGATGACAGGACCATATCCATGGGCTGCATATACATTTACCGGGCGGTAGTAATAGAATGCCGGGTCATATCCCATACCGGTTCCTACGCAGGTCATTTCTACCTGTCCCTGGGCGTTGATGGCAGAAGATACGGCATGCCATCCCAATTGCACTACCGGACCGTATGCCATGGCGTCAATCCATCCTTTGTTGATGGCATGTGCCATACAGTATACGTAGAGGGCAGTGGCAGAAGATTCCAGGTAAGAATCATTGCGGTCGAGTAACTGGTGCCAGAAACCGTCTTTGCTTTGACAGGCAGCCAGTCCGCGAACGTGTGCCTGCAACAGGTTGATAATCTTATCGCGTCCGGGATAGTCGGTCGGAAGTACATCCAGCACTTCACACATGGTAAGAATAGCCCATCCGTTGGCACGTCCCCAATGGAAAGCCGGATGATCTTTCATACCTTCTACCCATCCATGACGGAACAAGCCTTTTTCCGGAACAAACATGCGCTCTGCAAACTGCAGTACCTGGCGTACGGCTTCCTGATAATATTTGTCATTGTGGTCGGATGCATAGCGTCCCATCAGAGCAACAGAGGGGATGCCCATGAACATGTCGTCCAGCCACAATGTGTTGTGGTAAGGACGGTTACGGGCAAATGTGCCGTCGGCCAGACGATGCTCTTTGTACATGATGAAATGGAAGTAATTGTCAATCATGTCCTGCAATTTCAGGCTTTTGTCTTTCATCTGTGCTTTCATCATTGCCGCACATACGGCTCCTGCATCATCCAAGGCGTGAGGAGTCAGAATCTGAAGCATCTGTGCATCGGTTGTACCGTATTTTTCATATACTTTCTTAAAGTAAGGAGCTACTTCCGATAAGAATTTGAAACGGTCGTATACATATTTTTTGTAGGCTTCGTCACCCGTAGCTTCTGCGGCAGCCAGCATGGCCGAATAAGTAACCCCCCATTCATAACTGGCCAGACGGAAAGTTCCTCTTTCCAATTGTGCATTGGTATCCATGTTCGCATAGTCGGTAATGACTTTTCCGTTGCGTTTGTCAACCACTCTGGTCGGTGTGTTACTTTCCAGGTATCTCAAGACACGGTCCATGTCTTTTTTGATGTCTTCTGCTGATACAATACCATATCCTACCTGATAATCAGGCTGCAAAAGATGAAGTGGAGTATTGGAGTCATTGATGACTTCCTTTTTCTTTTGTGCATGGGCACTAAGACCGGCAGAAAGAGCCGCCAGCAGTGCGAAGTTTAAGACGAGTTTATTCATATAACTAATTTTAAATGTAAGCGTAATGGGTTATTTGAATGTATATCCTCTGAAAGTGCCTTTCAGTTCCGGCCCGATATAGAAACCAGGCTGGGTGGGTTGGTTGTAAGCCACGTTCTGTGTAGCAATGCTGATTCTATATACAGGGTCTTCCAGGAAAGTATGGAAGCGGTATTCGGTAGGAATTGTAGTTACATACAAGCGGAGAGACTTATTGTCGTCCGTACGAACCAGCACTTCTTCTCTCCAATCACCGATAAGATCGCCCTGAAGTGAAGGGTTAGATTTCGTGCCGTTGTTAAATGCGCACCCTTCTAATGTGAAGATAGTGTCGCAGCGTTTGTTTTTCCAGTCGTATTTGCTTACTTTTCCTTTGTCAAGCAGTTCACGGAGCAAGTCGCCATCCCACCATACTGCCATGTTGTAAGACAGTCCGGGAACTTTTTCTGCTACTACTTCTCCTTTGATGTTACGAATACCTCCAGAGGCTAGTGACCACATTTCTACACCGGGACTTGTCGGGTCAATTTCGGCAGCCATACAACGTCCTACATCGGTCTTGTCGGGATATTGAAGTAATACTTTTCCGGTTTTTGCATCGCGGAATGAAGAACCGTCTTTCCGGTTTTCATGGCAGGCCCATACTTGCAGACTGGCTGAAGCTGGATCAAATTGAGTGAGGTGCATGGCGTCTCCGTGTCCCATTCCTGTGGAATAAAGTCCTTTCCCGTCGTGGTCGAATGTGCAGGAACCATATACGATTTCATCGCATCCGTCCTGATCAATATCTCCTACACGGAGGTTATGGTTACCTTGTCCGGCATATTTCTCACATCCCGGGTTGTTACTATCGAATACCCAGCGATTTTTCAGTTCTTTTCCGTTCCAGTCGAATGCAGCCAGCACGGTACGTGTATAATATCCACGGCACATGACTACGCTAGGATGAACTCCGTCTAGGTAAGCAACGCATGCCAGAAAACGGTCACTACGGTTGGCACGCTCGTCTCCCCAGCCTTTCAAATCGCCACGTAATGGAATATAGTCAATGGTTTGCATGGCCTCGCCTGTCAGTCCGTTGAAAACAGTCAGGTATTCATTTCCAGTCAGTATACGTCCCTGGTTACGAAGAGGATCGGTAGGCTTTCCTTTGCTTCGTGGATCATTCGGAGAGAAATCTCCTCCTTTGGGCTGGTTCGGATCTCCCGGTTCGCGATAATCGGCTGTGGCATCTCCAATTACTTTTCCTTTTCCATCTATGGTACCGTCGGAAGTTTTCATTACAATTTCAGCCTTTCCGTCTCCATCCAGGTCATATACCATGAACTGAGTGTAGTGAGCGCCGGCACGTATGTTCTTTCCCATATCGATGCGCCATAGTTTTTCTCCGGTCAGGCGGTAGCAGTCGAAGTATACGTTTCCTGTGTAGCCATCGTGTGCATTGTCGTGTGCGTTTGATGGGTCCCATTTCAGGATAATTTCATAATTTCCATCTCCATCTACATCACCGATGGAAGCATCGTTGGGGCTGTAGCTGTATTTTTCTCCAGCAGGTGTGACACCGTCTGCAGGTCTGTCCAGTGGAATGTCAATGTATCCTGAAGGAGCATTTCCCGGAAGGGTATAGCTCCCTTCATTTGAAGTTTCTTTTCCATTGACCACAGGTTTTACCGTATAGACCACTTTCTGGTTTCCTGAATAATTGTCTGTATAAAAAGTTCCTGTTCCAGCTGGAACTTGTGCAATCTTTTTTCCGTTCCGGTAAACATTGAATGCGGTTTCCATTGGGTCGGAAGAAAGATATCTCCATGAAACGGCTACTTTTTGTGTGTTCTCTCTGACGGCGACAACTCCTCTTCCGAGTTTTTCTCGCTGTAGTTTACTAAAATCATAATTTGTTTGTGCGGAGCTGAATACTCCCAGGCTGCAGGCAGCCAATGCCATGAGCCACTTCCTTTGTGTCTTCATTTTATGTGATATTTGATTATTGATTTATTGTGATTGAAACATCTTCTCCATTCTCCCGAATATCTGTAAAACGGATGTTTTCTACATCTTTGGTTACGAATAAAGGACGTCCATCCGGTTTCTCATAATAGAAATTGATGTGATGAAACGAGATATTCTTTGCATGTGAAATGTAGAAGCCTTTTGCCGGGATAGTACCGAACATCCACGGTTCAGGATATACCTTTTCTTGTTCCGGGAGT
>OODA01000981.1_pt1 | contig 11243 bp, 9 predicted proteins | sample 1671341 | NCBI WGS metagenome assembly OODA01 (sample SAMN06348147, study PRJEB24527) | human gut metagenome | biome: human gut; feature: ankylosing spondylitis patient; material: feces | host: Homo sapiens | place: China | collected 2015-10 | reverse complement strand
TTGATAAAATGGGGATTATGATGTTAAAAAAATTTGTAAAGTATGTCTCGCAGAACATGCTTGGCATGGTAGGTATGTCTGTCTATATTCTGGCAGATACCTACTTTATTTCTGTTGCGGTGGGGACGGATGGTATCACCGCACTCAATCTGGTACTGCCGGTCTACAACATGATCTTTGCCATCGGGGCAATGATGGGTGTCGGTTCAGCGATCCGTCTGGTGATCGAGCGGAATCAGGAACATCCGAATGCAGACGGATACTTTTTCCATGCACTGTCATGGGCATTGATTGTTGGTCTGCTTTTTATGTTTGTAGGAATATTTTTCTCGGATAAACTGATTGCCCTGCTTGGCGGGGATGCAGAGATCGTTGCGGTCGGGAAAAATTATACGCGTATTTTTATGGGTTTTGCGCCGTTTTTTATGTGGAATTATATCTGCAATGCTTTTGTGCGCAACGATGGGAATCCATCGATCGCAATGGCTGCGACATTATTCAGCAGTCTGTTCAATATTGTATTTGACTATGTACTGATGTTTCCACTGGGGCTTTCCATGGAGGGGGCTGCACTTGCAACGGCGCTTTCCCCGGTGGTCGGCATCCTGATCTGCTGTATCCATTTCCGCTCGGAAAAATGTACGGTAAAATTTAAGCCGATGCTGCCATCTTTGCGAAAAATACTTTTCTGCTGTCAGTTTGGTGTGTCCTCTTTTGTGGGAGAGATTTCATCCGGTGTGATCACGGTCGTCTTTAATATGGTCATCCTTGGACTTGCCGGAAATACCGGAGTGGCGGCTTACGGCGTGGTTGCAAACACATCACTTGTTGCAGTTGCCCTGTTTAACGGAATTGCACAGGGCTCCCAGCCGTTAGTCAGCGAGGCATATGGCAGGGATATTCATAAAGATGTGAAAACTTATTTAAAAATGGCGGTTACGACTGCAGTAGGCGTCTCTGTACTTCTGGTTATTTTTATTTACCTGTTTGCACCTGTGGTGACTGCAGTGTTTAATGGCGAACATAACAGGACGCTTGCTGACTACGCAGAAACCGGACTGCGGATCTATTTTATCGGATTTTTATTTGCCGGGATCAATATCGTAGGGACTGCCATATTAAGTGCTGTTGAATCTACAAAATATGCATTTGCAGCGTCGATTTCCCGAGGTTTTGTGGCGATCATTTTCTTTGCATTTATACTGTCCGCAATATTTGGATTAAACGGGGTATGGATGGCCTTCCCGGCGGCGGAATTTGTGACAATGCTGATCACACTGTGTGGATTGCGGAGAATAAAGTTTGTTGATAAAAATTCTTAACACTTAGAAAATCTCTTGACAAAATGCAGATCGTGGTGTAAATTCAAGATACCCAATAGGGGTATATGGTATACAATAAAATAGTAAAACAGTGATAAAAAATCAGGGACAGCACAGACTATACAGACCGGAGGTAGACAGATGGCATGTGAAAAATGCAGCGCAAACGGAGATAATGTGAAGCATAAACAGCGTGAGAGTGCAGAAAAAAAGGCACTGCTTACGAGACTTTCCCGGATAGAGGGACAGGTGCGGGGAGTGCGTGCCATGGTGGAAGATGACAGATATTGCGTGGATATCGTCACACAGGTATCTGCGATCCAGGCTGCATTAAACGGATTTAACAAGGAGCTGTTAGCACGCCATATTAAAACCTGCGTTTCCGAAGACATCAAAGAAGGCAATGAGCAGGCTGTCGACGAACTCTGTGAACTGTTAAAAAAATTGATGAAATAACGGTTTGTATTTAGAAATGGAGATTGACATGAAGGAAAAGTTTGACGTAACAGGCATGAGCTGCTCGGCATGTTCCTCCCATGTGGAAAAGAGTGTTTCCAAACTGGAGGGCATAAAGACAGTCAGCGTCAACCTGCTGACAAACAGCATGCAGGTCGAGTATGATGAGACAAAGCTTGATACCGGAAAGATTATTGAGGCGGTGGAACATGCCGGATACGGTGCCTCGGTAAAAGAAGACGGAAAAGCAGCAGTAAAGGCGGGGGAGACGGAGGATGCTGTTTCCATCCAGCAGAAGAATATCAAAAACATGAAGACAAGACTGATCATATCCGTGATATTTCTGATACCGCTCATGTATGTGTCGATGGGACATATGATCTACAACGCGCTTGGCGTTCCGATGCCGCCGCTTACCATGAAGTTTTTCCATGGAAGTGAAAATGCAGTCATTTACGCATTTACGCAATTCCTGCTTTTACTTCCGATCCTGTTTGTTAATCAGAAATATTTCCGCAACGGCTTTACAACATTAGCGCGCAGGAGTCCAAACATGGACAGTCTGATCGCAATGGGAGCAGCTGCGGCAACGGTATACGGTATCTTCGTGATTTACCGGATCGGCTGGGGATTCCGTATCGGAGACATGGAATTGGTACATCAGTACAGCCATGATCTTTATTTTGAATCCGCCGGAACAATTCTTACGCTGATCACGGTCGGAAAATATCTTGAGACGAAGTCAAAAGGAAAGACGAGTGAGGCAATCACAAAGCTGATGAACTTAGCACCAAAGACAGTGACAGTCGTGCGCGACGGCAAAGAACAGGTCATTGATGCGGCAGATGTGGTGCAGGGGGATATTTTCGTGATCAAGCCGGGAGAGTCGGTTGCGGTGGACGGTGTGATCTTAGAAGGAAAATCCTCTTTTGATGAATCCGCGATCACCGGAGAGAGTATCCCGGTGTTAAAACAGGAAGGCGATAAAGTAATCTCTGCATCCATCAATAAAGCCGGACTGATCCGTGCGCGTGCAACGCGTGTCGGCAAAGATACGACGATCGCACAGATCATCAGTCTTGTGGAGGAAGCATCTTCGAGTAAGGCTCCAATCGCACGTCTGGCCGATAAAATTGCGGGAATCTTTGTCCCGACAGTTATTGGAATCGCGATCGTAACATTTATCTTATGGCTGGCAAGCGGGGCAGATTTTGAGTTTGCAATGTCCTGCGGAATTGCAGTTCTTGTGATCTCCTGTCCGTGTGCACTTGGACTTGCAACACCGGTGGCAATCATGGTTGGAACCGGAAAGGGTGCGGAAAACGGTATCCTGATCAAATCAGGAGAGGCATTAGAGACAGCACATATTGTGGATACCGTTGTAATGGACAAGACCGGAACCATTACTTATGGAAAACCGGTTGTGACGGATATCAGAACCTATGCAGGAATTTCAGAGAACGATCTGCTTAAGATTGCGGGCAGTCTTGAGAAGGGCAGTGAGCATCCGTTAGCGGAAGCGATTGTCTCCGATTGCGGGAAAAAGAACATCGTTCCGGAAAAAGTAAATGACTTTGAAGCGCTGTTTGGAAAAGGAATTAAAGGACGTTTATCTTCCGGCACACTTTACTATGCAGGAAATGAAAAGCTGATGGAAGAGGCACACGTTGCCCTGTCCGGTGAGATAAAAAAAGAGGTGGAACAATTTGCAAAACAGGGCAAAACACCGCTTCTGTTTGCAGATGAAACACAGATCATAGGCGTGATCGCCGTTGCGGATGTCGTAAAACCGACCAGCCGTGAAGCGGTCAGACAGTTCAAAGAATACGGAATCCATGTCATCATGTTAACCGGTGACAATGAAGTGACGGCACAGGCGATCAAAGATCAGGTAGGAATTGATGAGGTCATTGCCGGAGTGCTTCCGACACAGAAGGAAGAAAAGATATCCGCCTTAAAGAACAGCGGACATAAAGTTGCAATGATCGGAGACGGTATCAACGATGCGCCGGCGCTTGCTTCCGCAGACGTGGGAATCGCGATCGGGGCAGGTACGGATGTAGCCATTGAGAGCGCGGACATCGTCCTGATGAAAAATGACCTGATCGATGCGGTCGGAGCGATCCGTTTGAGCAAAGCGGTTATCCGAAATATCAAGGAAAATCTGTTCTGGGCATTTTTCTATAACAGCATCGGCATTCCGCTTGCGGCAGGACTTTTATATCCGATCTGGGGATTAAAATTAAACCCGATGTTTGGTGCGGCTGCCATGAGCTTAAGCAGCGTCTGTGTAGTAAGTAATGCACTGCGCCTTAGATGGGTAAAGCTTGGAAAAAAATCTTCATCCGGAAATGAGACAGGTAACATGGAACAGGAGAGTGCGGTCTGTGAAAACAGAGCGGTCACTTCTGAAATAAAAACAAAAAGTGATGTATCAGAAAGCGAGGAACAAACAATGAAAACAACATTAAGTATTGAAGGAATGATGTGCGGACACTGCCAGGCAACCGTTGAGAAGGCTTTAAAAGGAGTACCGGGTGTGTCTGAGGTAGTGGTGAGCTTAGAGGACAAAAATGCAGTTGTTACCGCAGAGGAATCAGTCGGTGCGGATGCATTAAAAGCAGCCGTTGTAGATGCAGGATATGAGGTAACTAACATTCAGTAAGGAATTGTTACGGGCACAGAAATTGTATTTTGCAGATCAAAAAAGATAAGCATAAAAGAGAAGGGGAGGCCGTGGTTACTCGGCTTCCCCTTCTTCTACGATCTGCTCTAACACGCGGATCAGATCCTGCATGTTATTAAGCTCTACATTTCGCTCCAGGATCAGATTTTTCAGATCCGTTGAAAGTGTCTCGAATTTGTCTTTGATTCCAGGTGCTACATAAGATGCCATATGGTCCTCCTTTTATTTCCGGCAGCAGATTTACCTGCGGGACGTGTAATCTATTGTTTTTGTGTGGTTACCTGTTTATCATGTACAAAAATTTCAAAAAATATGCCGTAAAAAACACTTCTTGTAAAAATCGCCGTTATCCTTTAATATTAAAGAAGGCATATGGCCGTATTGGAACATTATAAATGAAAGAATGGAAACACCATGGATTATTACAGCAGTCAGATCAGTAAATTAATACAGGAATTATCGTCTCTTCCGGGAATCGGTGCAAAATCTGCACAGCGTCTGGCATTTCATATTTTGAATATGCCGGTGGAACAGGTCGAAGAACTTTCGTCTGCGATCGTGGATGCAAGGAAAAATGTCCGTTACTGTAAGGAATGTTTTACCCTGACAGATGATGAACTGTGTCCGATCTGTAAGGATGCCGGACGTAACCACAAGACGATTATGGTTGTGGAAGATACCAGAGATCTTGCAGCATATGAAAAAACCGGCAAATACGACGGGGTTTATCATGTCCTGCATGGGGCAATTTCTCCGATGCTTGGAATCGGACCTGCAGATATCAAGTTAAAAGAGCTGATGCAGCGCCTGCAAAAGGATGTTGACGAGGTGATCATTGCGACAAACTCAAGCCTTGAGGGAGAAACGACGGCGATGTATATCAGCAAACTGATCAAACCTACCGGGATCAAAGTGACAAGGATCGCAAGTGGTGTTCCGGTCGGCGGAGATTTAGAGTATATTGATGAGGTAACACTGCTCCGTGCCTTAGAAGGCAGAACGGAGATTTAATAAAAGGAATAGAAAGGAACATGACTAGACTATGACAAATCTGGAACTTGAAAAAACAGCGAACGAAGTCCGCAAAAGTATTGTAACTGCAGTACACAGCGCAAAAGCCGGACATCCGGGCGGATCACTCTCCGCAGCAGATATCTTTACTTATCTGTATTTTGAGGAGTTAAACATTGATCCGAAGAATCCTAAGATGGCAGACCGCGACCGTTTTGTGCTTTCAAAAGGCCACACGGCGCCGGGACTTTATGCAGTTCTGGCAGAACGTGGATTTTTCCCGAAGGAGGATCTTGTCACACTGCGTCATACAGGCTCTTACCTGCAGGGACATCCGGATATGAAACACATTCCGGGGATTGATATGTCATCCGGTTCTTTGGGACAGGGACTCTCCGCAGCAGCCGGAATGGCAGCAGCCGGAAAGTTTGACAAAAAAGATTACCGTGTCTATGCACTCTGCGGAGACGGCGAGATCCAGGAAGGCCAGATATGGGAAGCTGCCATGTGGGCAGGATTCCGCAAACTGGACAATCTGGTTGTGATCGTTGACAATAATAACCTTCAGATCGATGGAACTGTTGATGAAGTATGTTCTCCTTACCCGATCGACAAAAAATTTGAGGCATTTAATTTCCATACGATCAATATCAATGGAAATGACTTTGATGAGATTCGTGCTGCATTTAAAGAGGCGCGTGAGACAAAGGGAATGCCGACTGCGATCATTGCAAAGACCGTAAAAGGAAAAGGTGTATCTTTTATGGAAAATGCCGTAGACTGGCATGGAAAAGCTCCAAATGATGCAGAGTATGAGATCGCAATGAAAGACCTTGAGAAAGTGGGGGAAGCATTATGTCAGAAATAAAGAAAATTGCAACAAGAGAAAGCTATGGAAATGCTCTGGTAGAAGTGGGAAAAGAGCATGAAGACCTGATCGTATTAGATGCGGACCTTGCAGGCGCAACAAAGACCGGAATTTTCAAAAAAGCGTTCCCGGAGCGCCACTGGGATGTCGGTATCGCAGAGGCAAATATGACCGGCATCGCAGCAGGACTTGCAACCTGTGGAAAAGTGCCGTTTATCAGCTCTTTTGCCATGTTTGCGGCAGGAAGAAACTTTGAGCAGGTGCGCAACTCGATTGGATATCCACATCTGAATGTCAAGATCGGTGCAACTCACGCAGGTATCTCCGTTGGTGAGGATGGCGCAACCCATCAGTGCCTGGAGGATATCGCCCTGATGCGCACGATCCCTGGCATGGTAGTCATCAACCCGGCGGATGATGTAGAGGCAAGAGCTGCCGTACACGCTGCATATGATCATGTAGGACCTGTATATCTTCGTTTTGGCCGTTTACCGGTTCCTGTATTCAATGATGAGGCAACCTACAAATTTGAGATCGGCAAAGGAATTGTCTTAAAAGAAGGAAAAGATGTGACAATTTTTGCAACCGGACTCTGTGTGAATGAGACGGTAGAGGCAGAAAAAATGCTTGCAAAAGACGGTATTGATGCAGAGATCATCAATATCCACACCATCAAACCGATCGACCGTGAACTGGTTGTAAAATCCGCGTTAAAGACCGGAAAAGTCGTTACGGTTGAGGAACACTCTGTGATCGGTGGACTTGGAAGTGCGGTATGTGACGTGCTCTGCGAAGAGGCTCCGACGAAAGTCTTAAAGATCGGTGTCAACGATGTATTCGGTGAGTCAGGTCCGGCATTAGAGCTGCTTCATAAATATGAGCTTGATGCAGAGGGCATCTACAAAAAAGTAAAAGCATTTGTAAAATAATAAAAGAAATCCAAAAGAGAGACTGCTGTCATTACGGAAACGTATGCAGCAGTCTTTTTCTGTCGAAAAGTTTTTGAAAAACTGTCCATAAAACCACAAAAAAATCGGACATGCTGTGATACCATTTCAAAATAAAAAAAGCTTTTTAAATTTAAACAGGGAGGATTGGAATGATTGAGATTATCCGGGAAGAAAATTGGGATGATACGAAAGAAAAAAAGCTGCCAAAAGATATCAGACAGATTGGGAGACCGGATGTTGGGGAGAGAATATACATAGAGGATGAAGTATACAGGTATCTGCATCCATATGAGAGCAGCTGTGAAAAACTTGTATATGTTTTGCTTGGAAGATTCGAAAATTACAGTGGAAGACAGTGCACATTTGTGGAGGCAGCAATACAGCTGGAACATTTGGAATTTGATGCAGAGATTCCAAGATGGAGCGACCATGAATGGGCGTATATATATAAACGGTTAAAAGATGAGTATGACAGCATGGTCATTGTTGGATGGGCATTAGATCACAGAGGATGTCTGCCGAATATGACAAAACAGATCGAACAGTTTCATCAGACGCATTTTGGCGGCGTTCATCAGACATTGTTCTTAATGGATACCCTGGAAAAGGAGGAAACATTTTTCAGCATCCGGAACGGACATCTGTACCGGAGAGAAGGATTTTACATATATTATGACAGGCACGCCGCGGTAAAATTAAAAAAGATGGAACACAGGGAAGAAAAAACAGAAGAAGTAAATTTGCCGGAGACAGACGAGGTTACATTCATGCAGCCGGACGAGCCTGTTTACGACATAAAAGAAAAGGAAGATACGAATGATATCGATATCCTGGAAGAAGAACTCTATATGGAAGAGAGTATGCAGCCGGACGAGCCCGGACTGCAGCCACATCCGGAACGAAAAAGACAGGGGCGTTATCGGAAACAACTGGAAGAAGCGGAAAAAACGGAAGAGGCAAAGATCCCTGCATATTCCTCCCTCGTATTGGCTGTGGTGGTACTGACTCTTGGTTTTACCGCTTATCAGAACCATAAGAAGATGAATGAGATGGAAAATACTCTGGCACAGATGAATCAGGTACATATCGTGACAGAAATGCCGGAAACAGAAAAAACGGCAGATTCTGGGATCGTGGTGGAAAATATTGCAGGAAGTATAGAAAAACAGACGGAGACAAAACAGGCGGATGAACACAGTACGCAGACAGAGGCGGAACAGCTTCAAACAAATGGAACGCAGGCGGCGGAGGCATCCGCACCGGATGAAACGGCAGGGATACAGGCAGGAACGGAATTGTCAGGAATGACAGATACAGAAGAAACTGCAGAAACGTCTGGAACAGCAGATACCCAGAAAACGATGGAGTCCCAGGAAACAGAGAGTATGCAGAATCGGGAGGGAGAACAGAAGGCGGAAGCGGACACAGATGAAACAAACAGCAATAAGGAAAACGTAAAAGAGACGGCGGCACAGCCGGATGAGGCACAGACATATTTAAAACAGGGGTACTATGTGGTGCGGCAGGGGGATAATCTGGCTGCGATCTGCCGGAAAATATATCAGACAACAGCCATGATGGACAAAGTATGCGAGGCAAACGGGATTGATGATCCGGATGCAATCTATGCAGGCCAGTATCTGACGCTTCCGAATTAACAAAGCAGCCGCTTCTAAAAATAAGATGAAACATCCAGGGAATAATGCTATAATATCGAAAGATCAGTGTGAAAAAAAGATTTTTCACACACAGGATTTGTGTTTACGCACAAACTTGAGATGCCCGAAATGGGCAAGAACGAGGTTTAAGATGAAAGAGAGATTGGTATGGCGGAAAAAAACAAGAGAGGATTTCATACGGTAGAAGAACCGGATATGGAAGAGTATGAACGCAAGCTGCGTGAACATCGGGTAAAAGTAGTCAGAAGAACCGTTATTCTGATCGTTACCGTACTGGCAGTTTCTGCGGGACTCTGGGTGTTTATGGCACTGCGCCATTATGAGAATTTTGACGTGGGATCGTCTGTTGACAGGGCTGATACGGAGGCTACAAAGTTTGCAGATTTTGGGGGGAATATTTTAAAATACAGCAACGACGGTGCTTTTTATACGGATACGGCAAACGAACTGATCTGGAATCAGACCTATGAGATGACCGATCCACAGATTGATATTTGCGAAGATTACCTGACAATCTATGATAAAAAGGGAACTATGATCTATATCATGACAAAGGAGGGAATCTTAGGCGGAATAGAAACGACAATGCCGATCCAGCAGGTGCGTGTGGCATCGCAGGGAACAGTGGCGGTTCTGATGAAAAAAGATGCTTCCGGTTATCTTGCAATGTATGATAAAACAGGTGCAAAATTAACGGAAGGAGAGATTCACGGTGCAAAAAAAGGGTATCCGGTCGCGATTGCATTGTCATCGGATGCCGTAAGACTTGCAGTTGCCATGTTGGACATCAATGATGGAAGTATAAAAAGTACGATTGCTTTTTACAATTTTGGAACAGCAGGAGAAAGTGAAATTGATCATGTAGTCGGAGCACAGACGTTTCCGGATACCGTGATCCCGGAAATTGTTTACCTGGCGGATGACAGGCTTGCGGCATTCTCGGATACCGGAGTGATCCTGTTTGAGGGATCTCAGAAATCAAAACAATCCGGAACGATCCCTTTTGAAAAAGAAGTGAAGAGTATTTTCTATAATGATAATTATATTGGCTGCGTGATAAGCAATGAGGATGAGGCAGTGACACATCACATAAGTGTCTATGATCTGGATGGAAAAAGCGTTCTGGAAAAAGATTTTACAATGGAGTATACAGGTGTGGAATTTCTTGCGAACAATGAGATTTGTATTACAAATGAAAACGCATGTGATATATACACCATACATGGGATATATAAATTCCATCATGAGTTTGAACAGACATTGTATAAGATCATTTCGGAGAGTGGCGCGCTGAATTATACATTGATACTGGAAGATACAACAGAAAAAATAAGACTGAAATAAGGAGCATACATATGAACTGGGTTTTGCTGCTGGTATTGCTGATACTGGGATACAATATTATAAGAGGATATAGAAAAGGATTTTTGCGAATTGTGTATTCCCTGGTATCGTGGGTCATAGTACTTACATTTGTTACCGTTGCAACACCATACATTAATACGTATCTGATGGAACACACGACACTATATGAAAAGATTGAGCAGCAGTGCAGTGAACAGATAAAAAGATCCGTAGAGGAAAAACAGAGATCCATTCAAAAGGAAAGCAGTCCGGATAATCAGGAATTGTCACAGTTTGGGATTATGCTGCCGGACTCAGTGGTAAATGATATTTTTGAGAAGACCGGAAATATGGCGGGAGAGATTATAGAACAAAGTGGCCTGTATGATGAGATAGCAAAACAGATTGCAGAATTTGTGGTAGAGGGAATTGCATTTCTGATCGCATTGGTCGCAGCGTGGACCATCGTGCATGTGATAGCGCGGGCGTTAAGAATTGTTTCACGGATTCCGGTACTGAGCGGGGTAAATCGTACACTCGGTGTATTTGCCGGTGGGATATACGGACTGATACTGGTATGGATCGGGTTTTACATGATAGCTGTGACAAGTACGAGCGAAATGGGAAGTGCCCTGGTTGCCTGCATATATCAGAGCAGATTGTTAAAATACCTGTATGAAAACAACGTAATTCTGACACTCATTATGAATTTTTTATAGACAAAAAAAGTGTTGACATATCCGGACAATGATGGTAGTATAAAAGTCCACTGCGAAAGACAAGCACTTTTGCTGGGGCGGGAAAAAGATACTTGATTGTTTATCTTTTGGAAAATAAAAAAGTTATTGACAAACAGAACAACACATGATAAGATATCAGAGTTGTCGCGTTTGAGATAACAGATCGGACAAAACCGATTGAAAGAAA
>OODA01000978.1_pt1 | contig 11315 bp, 10 predicted proteins | sample 1671341 | NCBI WGS metagenome assembly OODA01 (sample SAMN06348147, study PRJEB24527) | human gut metagenome | biome: human gut; feature: ankylosing spondylitis patient; material: feces | host: Homo sapiens | place: China | collected 2015-10 | reverse complement strand
CTCTGCTTCGACGAGCCGACCTCGGCCCTCGACCCGGAGCTGACCGGCGAGGTGCTGCGCGTCCTGCGCGACCTTGCCGACCGCAAGACGACCATGATCATCGTCACCCACGAGATGCACTTTGCCCGCGACGTTGCGGACCGCATCCTCTTCATGGATGGCGGCGTGGTCGTGGAGGAAGGCCCCGCCAAAGAGCTCATCGACCACCCCCAGGAGGAGCGCACAAAGCAGTTCCTCGCCCACTATTCAGAATGACCACATTTGCCCCCGGAGAGGTTGCCTTTCCGGGGGCGGTTTTGCGCAGGTGCGCGGATTCTACTGCTGGTCGGTTGCGGGTCTGCGGAATTTCTGCTACACTGGAGCCAACAAGACCGGACAGGGGAGGACGACACGATGGAGCAGAACTTCGAACTAAACAAGCAGGCGTTCGGGGCGTTCCTGGCGCAGCTACGGCGGGAAAAGGGCTGGACGCAGAAGGACTTGGCCGAGAAGCTGTATGTCTCGGACAAGGCAGTCAGTAAATGGGAGCGGGGCCTGAGTGTGCCGGACGTTTCGCTGCTGCTACCGCTGGCCGAACTGCTGGGCGTCTCAGTGACAGAATTGTTGGAGGGGCGGCGGCTGGAAGAAGCGGCCATCCCGGCCGACGAGGTGGAAGTGCTGGTGAAAAAGGCACTGACCCTCCCAACGGAACCGGCGGAAGTGAAACAGGAACGGGTGAAAAAGTATCTGCCGACGTATCTGGCCTGCAACGTGCTGGGTGCGGTAGAAGCACTGGCCGTCTGGCGACTTGGGTGGGTATCCACGAAGCTCGAAACCATGCTGCTGCTGGGCTGCATCTTTGGCGTAGTGTTCGGGGCGTATTTCTTCTTCTGGACTGAAGAGGTGTTGCCGCGCTACTACGACGAAAACCGCATCAGTCACATTGAACAGGGCGTGTTTCGGATGAATGTTCCGGGCGTCAGCTTTAACAATCGGAACTGGCCGCATATCCTGAAGGGCCTGCGTATCTGGTCGGCGCTGTCGGATCTGCTGATGCCGCTGGTCTGTGCACTAGCAACGCTGGCGGGCAGGGTGACCGGTGTAGACTTTGCAATGGTCGTACTGCTGGCCTATCTGGGTGGGCTGTTCCTGCCAGTTGTTGTGATTGCACGAAAGTATGAATTTGGTGCACCGAAGAAAAAATGACCGCATCTGCCCCCGGAGAGGTTGCCTTTCCGGGGGCAGTTTTGCACTCCATGCAGGAAAAACGCCCGGACGACCGTTTTATGGAGTGAAAGGATGTGGAACTCGATGAAACGGAAGCGTTCTGCGCGGAACCGCCGGGCACGGCGGTGTCTGTTTTTGATCTTGCTGGCTCTGCTGGCGCTGTTGCTGATATGGCCCCGGACGGTCCATCTGGAGGGGCTGGTCAGCCCGTATGCCATTCTGGTGGATGCCGACAGCGGAGAGGCAGTGGCAGAAAAAGAGGCGGATGTGAGCATCTACCCGGCCTCGATGACCAAAGTGATGACGGCCCTTCTGGCCCTTGAGGCAAACCCAGACCTGGAACAGCCGGTGACGCTGCCGGAGGACATCTTCCCGGAATTGCGGGCCGAGGGCGCATCGATGGCGGGGTTTCAGCCCGGTGAGACGGCCACCGTGCGGGACCTGTTATACGGTGCGCTCCTGCCCTCCGGCGCGGAGTGCTGCGAGGCGCTGGCGCGGGAAGTGAGCGGTTCGGAGGAAGCCTTTGTGGAGTTGATGAACCAGAAGGCGGCAGAGCTGGGGATGCGTTCCACCCACTTCTGCAACCCCACCGGCCTGCACGACCCGGAGCATGTCTCCACCGTGCGGGATATGGCCCGGCTGCTGCGGGCTGCGATGCAGAACGAGACCTTCCGTTCCATCCTGAGCGCCGGGCGCTACGCCGTCCCGGCGACGGACCTGCATCCGGAGGGCTTTACAATGACGAGCACTTTCTGGGCAGAGCTGGGCGATGTCTCCCTGTGGAGGGGGCAGTTCCTGGGCGGCAAAACCGGCTATACCAGCGCGGCGGGGCTTTGTCTGGCCAGTGCCGCACAGGTGAAGGGAAAACGATACATCCTCGTCACGGCGGGTGCGCAGGGGAACCACGGCACCGAGCCTTACCATATCGAAGATGCTGTCCGGGTCTACCGTCAGCTGACTCGCTGAGATATGAGCAGAATCACTAATTTTTACGAGGAATCTTTGTTGAAGCTTATCAAAAGGAGACTCTTGAAAAATTACCGCAATCTGATATAATCACATTCGTGAAAACCACAACGTCCTGCCCCTTTTCCGGCAGGGCGTTTTTGTCGGCAAAAAATCGGTTTTGTTGCTTTTGATGACCCCCAAAGGAGGGCACTGACATGACAAAAGATATGACACAGGGCAGCCCGTTCAAGCTGATCCTCGCCTTTGCGGTCCCGCTGATGCTGGGCAGCCTGTTTCAGCAGTTCTACAATCTGGCCGATACCATCATCGTGGGCCGGTTCGTCGGTGTGGAAGCGCTGGCGGCGGTCGGCAGCGTGGGTGGCCTGAACTATCTGGTGCTGGGCTTCGTCAACGGCATCGCCTGCGGCTTCTCCATCCCCATTTCGTGGACGTTCGGCGCAAAGGACTACCGTGAGATGCGCCGTTACACAGCCAACGCCGTCTGGCTGTCGCTCTTCTTTGCGGCGGTGCTCACCGTGGTCACGGTTGCCATGACCCGCTCCATCCTGGTCTGGACCAACACCCCGGACAACATCATCGACCTGGCGGATGTCTACATCCGCACCATTTTTGTGGGCATCCCGTTCACCCTGCTGTACAATATGACCAGCGCCATGATGCGCGCTCTGGGCGACAGCAAGCGCCCGCTCTACTTCCTGCTGGTGGCGAGCTTCCTGAACATCGGGCTGGACCTGCTCTGCATCATCGTGTTCCGGATGGGCGCCTTCGGTGCGGCGTTCGCCACTGTGTTCAGCCAGGCCGTGGCCGGTCTGGGCAGTCTGCTCTATATCCTCAAACATTACGGGGAGCTGCGCTGGTCCAGAGAAGAGGGGCAGCTCAGCAGGACGCACTGCGCCAAGCTCTGCAGCATGGGCATCCCCATGGGCCTGCAGTGCAGCATCACGGCCATCGGCAGCGTCGTGCTGCAGGGTGCCGTCAATGGTCTGGGCAGCGACATCGTGGCAGCACAGACGGCCGGCGGCAAGGCGGCGCAGTTCCTCGCCGTCCCGCTGGAGAGCATCGGCACGGCCATGACCACCTACGCCAGCCAGAACATGGGCGCACACGACCTGAACCGCGTGAACAGGGGCGTCAATACCGCGCTGGGCATCGGCGTGGTGTACAGCATCGCGTCCTTCCTCATCCTGCGCGTGGCGGATAAGCCCCTCATCGGACTCTTCTTGGAGAGCGATCAGACTGAGATCATGGCCAACGCCCAGAGCTTCATTTTCTGGAACAGCGTCTTCTATATCCCGCTGGCAGTCCTCATCATCTACCGCTATACCATTCAGGGGCTGGGCTATTCCAGCCTGGCCATGTTCGCCGGGGTGGCCGAGATGGTCGCCCGTGCGCTGGTGGGCTTCCTGTTCGTGCCGCTGTGGGGTTACTTTGCCGCCTGCATCGCCAGCCCCGTGGCCTGGTTCTTTGCCTGCTTCTTCCTCATCCCGGCCTACATCGTGGTGTACCGCCGCCTGAAAAAGGAAAAGCTGGTGCCTCACGCAAACCTGTAAGGATAAAAAGAAGCGTTTTGCGATGACTGCATTGCAAAACGCTTCTTTTTATATTATACTGATTATAATTATGCCACAGAAAGGGCGGTGGAGCCGATGGAGCAGGAACTGGAACAGATCGAGGGTACGGTCGAAGACATCATCTACGAAAATACGGACAACGGCTACACCGTCTTTGAGATCTCCGGCGGCGGCGTCCTCACGGTGGTGTGCGGCGTGGTGGGGGAGCTGCATGCAGGCGAGAGCGTCGTCTGCCGCGGCAAGTATGAAAACCACGCCACCTATGGCCGCCAGTTCCACGCGCAGGAGTGCGAGACCGACATGCCCAAGGATCTGGAAGCCGTCTATGCCTTCCTCGCCAGCGGCTCGCTGCCCTACATCGGGGCGCGCACGGCCACGAAGATCCTCGACAAGTTCGGGGCACAGGCACTGGAGATCATTGCGAACGACCCGGCCCAGCTGACCACCATCTCCGGCATCTCGGCGGACAAGGCCGACCGCATCCAGCAGGAGTTCAAGCGGATGTTCGGGATGCGGGAGCTCATCGCCTATCTGGCCCAGTTTGAGATCAGCCCCCGCCGCGCGATGGAGGTGTTCCGGGTGTTCGGCCCCAGCGCCATGAACGCCATCTCCTCCAACCCCTATCTGCTCTGCGGTGAGCCGCTGCAGCTGGATTTCCGCCACGCCGACAGCATCGCCCAGTATTATCACATGGAAGGGGACTGCACCCAGCGGCTGGAAGCTGCTCTTCTGCGCACCCTGCGCCACAATGCGGGCAACGGCCACACCTGTCTGCCCCGTGCGCAGCTGCTGGAAACGGCCTCCAATTTCATCCACCAGCCGCCGGAAAAGCTGGCCAAAGCGCTGGACCAGTGCATCGAAACGGACGAACTCAGCGTCCGGATGTTTGAGGGCACACCCTATATCTACCTGCCCGACCTGCTGGCCGCCGAACAGGACATCGCCGACCGGCTGGCCCTGCTGGCCAAGCGGGAGAAGCAGACCGTCCGCGACCTGGACAAGAACATCCAGGTATTGGAGCTGACCCAGGGCTTTGCCTATGCACCGCTGCAAAAAGAGGCCATCCGCAAGGCGATGACCGAGAACTGCCTCGTCCTCACCGGCGGCCCCGGCACCGGCAAGACCACCACCGTGAACGCCATCCTGCAATTGTTGGAACATCAGGCCGAGCGGGTGGCCCTCTGTGCCCCCACGGGCCGCGCGGCCAAGCGGCTGAGCGAGCTGACCGGCCGGAAGGCCTCCACCATCCACCGCCTGCTCGAAGTGGACTACACCGGCGGCGTGGTCAGCTTCATCCACAACGACAAGAACCTGCTCAAGTGCGATGTCGTCATCCTCGACGAGATGAGCATGGTGGACGTCAAGCTGTTTCAGGCGCTTATCGCGGCGCTGCGGTACAGCTGCCGCATCCTGATGGTGGGCGATGCCGACCAGCTGCCCAGCGTCGGCCCCGGCAACATCCTGGGCGAGGTCATCCGCTCCGAGCGGGTGCCCACCGTCTGCCTGAACGAGATCTTCCGGCAGGCCAAGCGGAGCCTCATCGTGGAGAACGCCCACCACATCATTTCCAGTGAGCCGCTGCAAAAAGGCGGCAAGACCGACGACTTTTTCTTTCTGGAATCAGACGGCGATGCAGCCCAGAAGCTGGTCTGCGACCTCGTCACGACCCGCCTGCCCCGGAGCTACGGCTTCGATCCCGTCCGGGATATCCAGGTGCTCTGCCCGACCAAGCTCGGCCCCACCGGCACCCAGGCGCTGAACGTGGAGCTGCAGAACCTGCTCAACCCGGAGCAGAAGGGCAAACCCCAGCTGCAGAGCGCGGCCCGCGTCTTCCGGGTGGGAGACAAGGTGATGCAGGTGCGCAACAATTACGAGATCGTCTGGCAGCGGGTCGGCGGGGAACAGGGCGTGGGTGCCTACAACGGCGACATCGGCATCGTGGAATCCATCAACATGCGGGAGCGCTCAATGGTGGTCCGGATGGACGACCGGCGGCTGCTCTACCCGGCGGAGAACCTCAACGAACTGGAGATCGCCTACGCCATCACGGTGCACAAGAGCCAGGGCAGCGAGTTCCCGGCGGTGATCCTGCCGGTGGCGCAGGTGCCGCCCCGGCTGTGCTACCGGAACCTGTTCTACACCGGCGTCACCCGCGCACGGAAGCTCTGTATCGTGACCGGGCGGCGGGACGTCGTGAACCGGATGATGGGCAATGTGCGCCAGAACCTGCGGTACAGCGGCCTGTGCACCCTGCTGCAGCAGGCCCTGCCCGCCGAACAGCAGAAACTTGAGGAATGACGCAGGAAACCGCTGCTTTGTGCAAGAACGCGGGTGTACTTTTCCGAGCGGTTATGTTATACTATAACGTGTTTGATTACCCGGCCGGGGAGACCGGCATTCAGATAGGAACAGGGAAAGCAGAGAAAGGATCTTCGTATTATGGCACAGAATGATATCGGTATCGACCTTGGTACCACGACCATCATCATCGCGCAGGAGGGCACCGGCGTGGTGCTCAATCAGCCCAGCGTGGTGGCGGTGGATACCCGCAAGAACTCGGTGCTGGAGGTTGGCGACAAGGCGCTGGCCATGGTGGGCCGCACCCCGAACTATATTTCCGCGATCTTCCCGCTGAAGGACGGCGTCATCAGCGACCACACCATGACCCGCGAGCTCATCTGCCGGTTCGTCAATCAGGTGTACAGCTCCCACATGGTCAAGCCCCGCGTGGCGGTCTGTGTGCCTGCGGCCATCACCGGCATCGAGAGCGACGCCGTGGTCGAGGCGGTCATGGCAGCCGGTGCGCGTCAGGTCTACCTCATTGATGAGCCCATCGCCGCAGCCCTCGGCTCCGGCATTGACATCACCCAGCCCGACGGCCGGATGATCATCGACATCGGCGGCGGCACCACGGACATCGCGGTGCTGAGCCTGGGCGGCAAGGTCAAGGCCACCAGTGTCCGCGTGGCGGGCAACCACTACGATGACGAGATCTTGAAGCATGTGCGCAACAAGTTCAGCATCGCCATCGGCCAGCGCACCGCTGAAAAGCTGAAAAAGAACGTGGCCTGCTGCCCTCAGAAGGCCGATTTCAACGAGACGATGGAGGTCAAGGGCCGCAGCCTGCTGACCGGCCTGCCCATCCGGGTGAACGTCTCCACCAGCGACCTGTACGAGCCGGTCATGATGCTGAGCGAGCAGATCGGCACGGCGGCCCATCAGGTGCTGGAAAAGACCCCGCCGGAGCTGGCCGGCGACATCTTCCGCAACGGCGTGGTGCTGACGGGCGGCGGTGCCCAGCTGCACGGCCTGCCGGAGTACCTGAGCCAGGAACTCAAGGTCAACGTGGAGGTCTCGCCCGACCCTGTGAACTGCGTGGCGCTGGGCACGGCCATGAGCCTGAGCGTGCGCGACCGGCTGGAGACCGGCTTTACGGATGCGACTCCCCGCATCGGCCGCCGCTGAGCGAAAAGACGTACTTCACGGTTTGGAAAAAATTGCGATATTTTTTGTTCATCGTTGTTGAATCGGGCCGGAAAATATTGTATAATGTTTTCAAATCGGTTTTTGCGGGCGGAGCCATGCGCTTTGGCCGCAGAAGAATAAATGACTAGGAGGAAGAACATGAATCTGGGTTCTGATGTGGTTATCACCATTACCGGTATCGTATTGGTGTTTGCCATCCTTGTCCTGCTGATGGCGATCATCACGCTGGAGGGCAAGATCTTCGACGGCATGAATGTCAGGAAGGCAGCAGCAAAGGCTGCACCCAAGGCTCCCGCTGCAAAGCCGGCCGCACCTGTTCAGCAGGCTGCTGCTCCTGCTCCTGTGGTGGAAGAGGGCATCCCCGGCGATGTGGTGGCTGCGATCATGGCAGCGATCCACGCAATGGGCAACGGAAAGTACACCCTCAAGGCCGTGCGCCGCAGCAAGAATGGCTGGGGCAAGGCCGGTGTCAACGACACCACCGCACCTTTTTAACACAGGAGGAAGAACATGACACAGTTTATCAGCACTCTGGTCGGTATTTTCCAAAGCTCTGGCTTCGCCCGCTTCGGCGAGCCGGGCGGCTACCTGTACGCAATCATGATTTGCGTCGGCTGCTTCTTGCTGTACCTGGCCATTGTGAAGGAATTTGAGCCCCTGATCCTGCTGCCCATGGCGTTCGGCATGATCCTTGCCAACCTGCCCGGCAGCGGCATCATCCACATGCAGTATTTCGTCGGCGATGGTCTGGAGCACCCGATGTGGGTCGAGATCCTGAACAACGGCGGTCTGGCCGATATGCTCTACATGGGCGTTAAGCTGGGCATCTACCCGCCGCTGATCTTCCTGGGCATCGGCACCATGACCGACTTCGCACCCCTGATCTCTAACCCCAAGAGCCTGCTGCTGGGCGCTGCAGCCCAGTTCGGCATCTTCGGTACCTACATGGGTGCCCGCCTGCTGGCAGCCACCGGCCTGGTGGACTTCACCCAGAAGCAGTCTGCTGCCATCGCCATCATCGGCGGTGCAGACGGCCCGACCGCGATCTTCGTCACCTCCCGTCTGGCACCGGAGCTGCTGGGCAGCATCGCCGTGGCAGCATACAGCTACATGGCGCTGGTGCCTGTCATCCAGCCGCCCATCATGAAGGCTCTGACCACCAAGAAAGAGCGTACCGTCGTGATGAAGCAGCTGCGCACCGTGACCAAGACCGAGAAGATCGTCTTCCCCATCATGGTCACCATCATCGTTTCCCTGATCGTTCCGGATGCCGCCGTTCTGGTCGGTATGCTGATGCTGGGCAACCTGATGAAGGAGTGCGGCGTTGTGGATCGTATCCAGAAGACCGCCGGTAATGAGCTGATGAACATCATCACCATCTTCCTGGCTCTGTCTGTTGGCTGCACCACCAGTGCAAACACCTTCCTGAATACCCGCACCCTGTTCATCATCGTGCTGGGTCTGATCGCCTTCTCCTTCGGCACCGCAGCCGGTGTGCTGTGCGGCAAGGTTATGTACAAGCTGACCGGCGGTCAGGTGAACCCCCTGATCGGTTCCGCCGGCGTTTCCGCCGTGCCTATGGCCGCTCGTGTCTCCCAGAAGGTCGGCCAGAGTGAGAACCCCTCCAACTTCCTGCTGATGCACGCCATGGGCCCCAACGTGGCCGGCGTTATCGGTTCTGCCGTTGCTGCTGGTATCCTGATCAACATCTTCGGCTAAGCAAAACCTGAAGCACCATCTCAAGAGCCATCGCACAGCCTTGTGCGGTGGCTCTTTTTGTGCAGAACGATTTCAAATGGCCCCCGCTGCGCTTTGGCCATATTCAGCGGAATTATGATTTATTATTTCGGGATAACGAAGCGTCTGCGGACGCTCCGTTATCCCATTTTCACGGGAGAGGACGTAAGAGGTAACAGCAGCCGTTTCCAGTTACGACCCCTTCTGTGAAAAGAGGTTCTGAAACGCCCGCAGGCGTTTCAGAACCTCAAATATTAAAATATACTTTCCTTGAACAATGGCCAGAGCGGCAGCGGAGGACATTCAAAATCGTGTTAGCATTAGTTTTTTTCTGTTTGTGTTTGGCTGTTGCTTGTGCTATCATAGAGAAAACAGGGCGCAATGCGCCCCAAAACAGGAGGGAGCCGTTATGGAAAAAATCAAGCTTGAGATCGCAGGCATCCCGGCTGTCCTGTACGGCAAGCGCAGCCGCCGGGTCTATCTCTACGTCCACGGCAAAAACGGCAGCGCAGCCGAGGCTGCCCGCTTTGCCCGCACAGCCTGCCCGGCAGGCTGGCAGGTGCTGGCTGTCGACCTGCCGGAGCACGGCACCCGGAAAAATAGCCTGGAAAAGCTGGTGCCGTGGGTGGTCACCCGGGAGCTGCAGGCGGTCTACGCCCGGATGCAGCCGGTGTGGAAGCATATCCGGGTGTATGGGGTCAGTATCGGGGCATGGTTTGCCATGCAGGCGTTACAGACGCAAACGCCGGAAAAAGCACTGCTTGTCTCCCCGGTGGTGGATATGGAAAAGCTGATCCTTGACCTGATGCAGCAGGCAGGGGTAACGGAGGAGCAGCTGCACGCGGCAGGGGAGATCCCCACCGCCATGGGCGAGTCCCTCTCGTGGCCGTACCTGTGCTGGGTAAGGGAGCACCCCTTGCACTGGAAAGTGCCCACACAGGTGCTCTATGCCGATACGGACCCCCTTACTGGGCACACCGCTATGGAGCGGTTCCGGCAGCAGACCGGGGCACACCTGACCATTCTGGAGGGCGGAGAACACTGGTTCCATACCGAGACCCAGCTGGCCGCTCTGCAAAGCTGGGAGGAACACAATTGCTGAACCTTACCGAACAGAAAGCCACGCTGGCAGAGCTGGAATTGCTGGTAGCGGTGCGCTGCCGGGTGCTGCGGGCAGCCAATCAGCTGCCGGAAGATACTCCGCTGCCGGAGGTGGAGAGCCAGACACGGACCTATTACCAGAAGGCCTTTGCCGAGAACACCCACACGGCGTATCTCCTTTGGGACGGTGAAACGCTTGCAGGCACCGGCGCCGTGAGCTATTTTCAGGTCATGCCCACCGTCCATAACCCCACCGGTCGGAAAGCCTACCTTATGAATCTGTACACCGCACCGCAGTACCGGCGGCAGGGCATTGCGACCCGCATTCTGACCCGGTTGGTGGAGGATGCGCACCGGCGCGGGGTGACGGCCATCTCGCTGGAAGCGACCGCAATGGGCAGGCCGCTGTATGAAAAGTTCGGCTTTGTACCCATGGAACATGAAATGGAACTGCCGGAATAAAACAAAACGCCGCTGACGGCTTTGCGCATCGTCAGCGGCGTTTTGTTTATTGAAAACAGGATTGTGAATGGCAGAATCAGACGTTTGCTTCGCTGTTGTGCTCAGCCTTCTTGTAAGCGGAGAAGGAGTGGAACACGATGTTCAGGCCCAGCACGATCAGCAGCACGGCAAGGATCAGCTGCAGGCCGTTTGCGATGAACACAGCGCCCCAAGTGGTCTCACCGGCAGGGATGGTAACAGAAGCGGCGGTGCTGATGGCCTTGACCATAGCGATCAGGCGCTGCACCAATGCGGTAAAGGTAACGCACAGCATGATGACCAGCGGGGGGAACAGCATCTTGTTGCTGCGGCCGGTCACCTTCAGGAACACGCACAGGGTAGCCAGCACCAGTGCGCTCAGCAGCTGGTTGGCAGAACCGAACAGAGGCCAGATGTTGGCGTAGCCGATCTTGGTCAGGATAAAGCCGAACACCAGCGTGATGAAGGTGGAGAAGTACACATTGCAGAACAGTTTGCGCCAGCCCTCAGCGTGCTCCATGTCGTCCACGCTGAACAGCTCCTGGAAACTCATGCGGCCAATGCGGGCCACGGCATCCAGACTGGTCAGTGCCAGTGCGGAAACGCACATGGTCATGAACACGGTAGCAGCGTAAGCGGGCACGCCGAACATCTCAAAGAAACCGGCAACGCCGCGGCTGAAGATCTGGAACGGAGTACCGGCAGCAGGGGTACCGTCGGCAGCTGCGGCAGCACCGGCAACGCACAGAGCCAGAACCGCCAACA
>OODA01000976.1_pt1 | contig 11339 bp, 10 predicted proteins | sample 1671341 | NCBI WGS metagenome assembly OODA01 (sample SAMN06348147, study PRJEB24527) | human gut metagenome | biome: human gut; feature: ankylosing spondylitis patient; material: feces | host: Homo sapiens | place: China | collected 2015-10 | reverse complement strand
AGCTTTATATGTAAGATTACTATAAGCCATCTTTATATCTGCATCAGAGGGCTTATTATAAACATCATCTGGATTATATAATCCCATTTCTATTGCAGCTGTAACAAACTCGTGCCAGGTTATTTCTTTTCTATTATTAATCTTAATTCCGTGCAGAGCGCAATCATAACTAAGTTTATATTCACTATGTCCGCTATGTGTACGTCCTTCTTTGTCCTTAAAACACTCCTCTAAAGAAGAATATCTGTTTATTACATTTGCAGGATATATAGTATCGTTATACATTGCATTAAATGCAGATTTAATTTCCGACATCGAAGGGTTTCTTATTATCCTTACTGCTTCTTTTATATCCTTTGTTTCTGTAACACCTGTTGCCATTACATTTTTCTGTTCCTCTGATGAAAGACCTGCTAATGTTTTGGCAGACTCTTTTGTTATCTCGTTATTCTTAAACTTTTGCATAGCTTCATCTGAAAGGTTATTGGAAATTGTCTTATATTCCTGTACTGTAGTCTTGGACATATTCATTATCTTTGCAAGCTTCTCAACAAGCCTTCCGCTTGCAGCTTCGGGAAACAGCTCTGGATTTTCTTTCAATAACCTGGACATTCCCTCAACTTCACGCATAATCTCATAATCAGTTTTTCGGTTGTATCCGTTTGTGCTATATACTGCAAATTCTGCCTGTGCATCGGACATTGTTTTTATATAGCAGGGAATTAATGAGAACTGTTCTAATCCTTTAGAAAACAATAATTTGCAAGCCCTAAATCTTTTATGACCAGCGAGAATTTCATAAGTATCCGCACCAGATTTTCTGACTAGCAATGGCTGTAATACTTCTCCATCAAGTTCAATCAAATCTGCTAACCGCTCTGTATCTTCCTGTGGAATATCCCTATACTGGAGCTTAGACTCTTCAAGCTTCTTGATTGATATAAGCTGTGGGTGCATCTTTTTAGTAAGTATCTGTTCGATTTTCTCTGATTTGTTATTTGAAAAGAAATTATCTAGCTTTGGCATACTATCTCCCCTCCATTCCGTTGAGAATATCTGATACTTCGTTGGCAAGGTCTGTATAATCTTCATTAACTAAAGACTTGCTTCTGTGCATATACAGAGGCTTATGCCTTAACAGTGCACTCTGTATCCCTGAATATTCTGACACGCTTGTCTCCAGCATAGGGTAATCGTGATTTTCAGCTAAATCTTTATAGACGAGCCTCTGGCTGCGCAGGTTCTTTAATTTATTAACTAATATCTTAAAATTAATTTCTCCACATTTTGCCTCAAGGTCAATTATTTCTTTAATTACAAGGTTCAAATTATCTCTTGAAAAGCCGTCTAAGTTAATAGGTATGAGAACTAAATCAGCTATTGCCAGTGCATTTTCAGATAATATAGAGGCATCTGGGTGGCAATCAATAATACAGATGTCATATTCCTGTGATATTTCAGACAAACGGCTTCCTAATACACTAATATCCTCTAAATGTAATTTCATAACATCATTAGAACCTTTGATATAATCAATATTTTCAAATCTGGAATGATATATGCCTTTGTTTACTGCTATACTGTCATTATTAAGTAACTCGGCAATATCCGATCTGTTTGTTTTATATTTTTTAGTGTCACAATCAAAAAATGATGTTAAGTTAGCCTGCATATCAAGATCTAATAATAATATTCTGTTTCCGTTTGACAGATTAGCAGCTAAATTAAATGCTGTTGTAGTCTTCCCTGTTCCACCCTTTAAATTCCAAATTGTTATTATTTTCATCATTGACTCCTTTCTGTGACGGATTCCGTCACACCGCCAACCCCTAGCGATATTTGTTATTTTTATTTCTATCAGTCTTGTATAATTCGAGATTGCTTGATGCACTGTAATACATCTTCAATATGTTATCTATTGCTGTCTTTCTGATCCGCAGTGCTGTACGTTCGGGAATGTTATGCTCTTTATCAAGAATAACTTTTCCCTCTTTGAAATTGTGCTGAATATATAACATATCAAGTACAAGCTTCTCTTTCTGTTGCAAGTTGTTATAACACGCTATTATTCTGTTAATAGACTCTAATTTTTCTACAAGCTCCCTTGCATATGATTTAACACTCATATCCCATTCGTAATTGATTTTACGGTATTGCTCGTATACATCGTGCAAATCGTGTTTTGCATTTGTCTTAGAAGTTGCTTCGTGTAATTCTGAATGGAATGTCGCAGCTGTAATAAGATCATCATTACCAGACGAACTAAATATCTTAAGCAGCTCCTTATGAATTTGTGCTATCATTTTTGTCTGGGTCTTAATGACATTTACTACAAATTCCTCTGTTACATCTTTATACATTTGCTCCTCTCCCTTTAAGCAGCTTGTACTTTTGTGCTGTTTCTGCATTGTATGTTAATGCAGTCATATTGTTTTTTCGTAACTCATAATTAATTGTATGTACGGATATGTCCAGTTCTTGAGATATTTCAGTTTTAGAAATTCCTGCTTTTAGCATTTTTTCAAGCTGGCATCTCATTTCGTAGTTAAGACATACATACTTTTTATGTTGCTTCATTTTTACCTGCCTCTCATATAAACGTCTTTTATCACATCATTATCATCTGTTCTAAATAAAAACTGTGTACTATTCACTTCATCTATATAAGCAATATAATCATATTCGTCATTGTGACTATCACCTACATATACAGAACTTTCTCCGTTCTCTTCAAAGTTTTCAAAAGCACATATGATATCATCATAATCAAATGTCTTTCCCTTTAATTCTTTTAAATTATTTAACACATCATTAGCTGTCATAATCACTTCTCCTTCCAAATAAAAAAAGATACCAAAGGCTATAATTACCTCTAGTATCTTTCACACTTAATATTCAATTGTTATTTTATAAAATTTTAATGTGCGTGAAACATAGATAATTACTAGCTTTTGTAACTATATGTTAACGCTTACATTTTTTATTCAGTTTTATTCATCTGTATAAGAAATGGCACATTTTACGGCTCTTCTCCAGCCTGCGAGAAGGTTATCCCTGTCTGATGGTGCCATACTGCTCTCAAATGTGGAAGCCAACTGCCAGTTATCTCTTATCTCATTCAGATCCTTAAAGAAACCAACTGCCAGACCAGCAAGATATGCCGCACCAAGTGCAGTAGTTTCTATACACTTAGGACGTCTTATCTTAGCTCCAAGAATGTCTGCCTGAAATTCCATTAGGAAATCATTGGCACTTGCCCCGCCATCTACTTTTAACTCTTTAACTATATGTCCTGTGTCACTTTCCATTGCCTTTAACACATCATATGTCTGATATGCTATTGACTCAAGCGATGCCCTTATAAAATGTTCCTTGTTAGCACCTCTTGATAAGCCTACAACGCAGCCTCTTGCATAAGGATTCCAGTAAGGTGCACCCATTCCTGAAAATGCAGGAACAATATATACTCCATTGGTGTCATTTACCATTCTTGCATAATCTTCTGATTGTGAGGAGCTTCTTATAAGCCTCATCTCATCACGAAGCCATTGCACAATTGCACCGCCTGTAAATACACTTCCCTCAAGCGCATAATGAAGCTGGTCATCACTTCCTGCCGCAATCGTAGTTATAAGACCATGCTTAGAATCCACCGGCTTGTCCCCTGTATTCATAAGAAGAAAACAGCCTGTTCCATATGTATTCTTTACTTCTCCCGGCTCAAAACAGCACTGTCCAAAAAGTGCCGCCTGCTGGTCACCTGCCGCACCTGCTATTGCGATATTTCCGGCAAGAACAGAAGGGTCTGTATAACCATATATACAACTTGAAGGTTTTACCATAGGAAGCATAACCTCTGGTATGTTGAACTTTTCAAGAAGTTCTTTATCCCAGCACCTGTTATGAATATCAAAAAGCATAGTTCTTGAAGCATTAGTATAATCCGTGACGTGCACTGCCCCGCCTGTAAGTTTCCATATAAGCCATGTATCAACCGTGCCGAATAACAATCTGCCTTCTTCTGCCTTTTTCCTTGCTCCTGCTACATTACTAAGTATCCACGCAATCTTAGTTGCACTAAAATACGCATCTGGAACAAGCCCTGTCTTTGCCTTGATTACATCTGCATAACCATCTTTTACAAGCAGATTAATATCCTTGGCTGTACGTCTGCACTGCCATACAATTGCATTGTATATAGGCTCACCAGTTTCTTTATCCCACACAATTGTGGTTTCACGCTGGTTGGTTATTCCAATGCCTGCTATATCATTAGGCTTAGCACCCAAAAGTGCCATAGCCTCAGACATAACTGCATACTGTGTTGACCATATCTCCATTGGATTGTGTTCCACCCAGCCCGGCTTAGGATATATCTGTTCAAATTCCCTCTGTGCCATTGAACAGATATTGCCAGCCTTATCAAATAATATACATCTTGAGCTTGTCGTTCCCTGATCAAGCGCCATAATATACTTTGCCATATTACTCCTTATTTAATGCCTCATCTAATGTATGCCAGCCAAGTACAGCACATTTTACTCTTGCAGGCATATGTGATATATCTTTAAGTGCTGATGCCTCGTCTAATTCTTCAATCTCCTCATCGGTTGCTTCACCCTTAATCATCTTAAAGAATAAATCTCCAAGCTTTAAAGCTTCTTCTTTAGTCTTTCCAATTATCATCCCAAGCATAATATCAGCCGATGCCTGGGATATAGCACAGCCATCTCCAATAAAAGCTCCGTCCTTAATAATACCGTCTTCAACCTTAAGCTTAAGCCATATATCATCACCACAGTTAGGATTTACACCCTCAAGGACGATATTGGCATCTTCTAAGTCGTGTTTAAATTCCGGTCTTATATTATGTTCTGTAAGTATCTCATTATAAAAGCCTCTATTCATCATAACCCATTCTCCTTCTTACGTTAAGCACACTCTCAACAAATGCTTCTGCTTCCTTCTCTGTATTATAGAACATAAAACTTGCTCTTGTCGCATTATTAACTCCTAGAAATGTAAGCAATGGCTGTGCACAGTGATGTCCAGCCCTTACATCTATTCCATCAGAAGATAATATCTCGCTTACATCGTGTGGGTGAACCCCATCTATTGTAAATGCTGCTATTCCTGTATGATTCTTATAATCATCAGAGCCTAATATATGAATGTGCTTATGACCTTTAAGTCCGTTAATAGCAATCTTTGCAAGTTTTTCTTCTTTCTGCTGTATATAATCAAAGCCTATCTCATTAATGTATTTAATTGCTTCTGCAAGACCAACAGCTCCTGCCGCATTTACCGTTCCTGCCTCGAACTTGTGTGGAAGTTCTGCATAAGTTGCACCATCTCTAGTAACTGAATTAATCATCTCACCACCTGTAAGAAATGGCTGCATATTTTTAAGTATGCTTTCCTTACCATAAAGCACACCAATTCCCATAGGTCCCATAAGCTTATGTCCTGAAAATGCAAGAAAATCAGCATCTAAGTCTTTTACATCAATCTTCATATGTGGCGCACTCTGTGCCGCATCAACGACCATAACAGCACCATTATCGTGTGCTATTTTGGCTATCTTTTTAATTGGATTGACACATCCTAATACATTGGAAACCTGTGCAACTGCAACGATCTTAGTATTAGCATTTATTCCCTCTTTAAGAGTATCATCTTTTAATGTTCCGTCCTTCTCACATTCCAGATATCTTAAAGTTGCACCTGTCACTCTTGCAACCATCTGCCATGGCAGAAGATTGCTGTGGTGTTCCATTATTGAAACTGCTATTTCATCTCCAGCCTTAAGATTATTAATACCATAGCTGTATGCAACAAGGTTAAGGCTTTCTGTTGTATTTCTTGTAAAGATTATCTCCTTATCAGAGTCCGCATTAAGAAACTGTCTTACAACCTCCCTTGCATCCTCATATTCCTTAGTAGCAGCAAGACTTAATGGATAAAAGCCACGGAGAGGATTGGCATTATTAACCTCATAAAATCTGCTTTCAGCATCAATTACGCACTGTGGCTTCTGTGCTGTTGCCGCATTATCAATATATATAGAAGAATTATTATTAAGAAGTGGAAAATCTTTTCTATAATCTTTCTGCTCTTTAATCTCCATTACTGCCTCCATTACTGCAACACTTCTTCAAGCTGCTCCTCTGCAAGCTTTTCTGTGTCCTCGTCATTAATCTTTCTTATAATAACTTCAATTCTTCCTTTAGTCATTATATCCTCCGCGTTCTTCTTATCAATGCCTCTTGAAGCATAATAGAACAATGTTTCCTCATCGAGCTCACCGATTGTAGCTCCGTGTGAACCATTAACATCTTCCTCTGCACAGAGTATAAGAGGTATTGTCTTATTTCTGACATCTTCGCCAAGTAAAAGTACATTTTCTGTCTCTGCACCAACTGAACCAGAAGAACCATTTTTAAAATCAATAGAACCTCTGAAAAGCTTAGAAGCTTCGTCCTTTAATGCACCATCAACTCTTATCCCGCTGTTAGTCTTCTTTCCAATATGATTAGATATAAGGTTAATATCTATATTCTGCTTCTTAGCTCCAAGGTATCCAATATCTGCTGTAAATGCAGAATTATTGCCTATAAGCTCTGTCCTTATTCCATCATAAAGGCTGCCCCTGCCTACGAATACCTGAACAATCTCAAATGAGGCATTATCTGAAAGCCTGCATCCTGTATCGCTTAATACATCAATGCTTTCTGGCTGCATATATACCTGAATAAGGCGTACCTTGCTGTTAAGACCTGTATCTATAAGTGTTCTTAATGCTACCCTGCCTTCCGTACTGCTCTCACCTTTAAAGTTCTCAATTATTGTAAATGTAACATTATCCTCTACATTAACTATAATCTTTCCTGACTGGCTCTTATCATTGCCATTGACATTAATATATAATGTCTGGCCGTTAGTTTCTTTATCTGCATTTACAAGTAATGTATTAGTTACGCCTGCTTCAAATAACACATCTGCTTCTTTGCCTGCACCTGTAAGAACTGCATTTTCTATATCACTGTAATCTTTAGCATTAACATCTGAACATACCTTATCACAGCCTTTTGTATCCATATTACAAGGTACTAAATTATCATCCCATAAAAGACGTGTATCATTCATATTAAGCTGGTACCATGTCTTTGCTGGAAGTGCATTTATTCTATATTCATTATTATTCATAAATTTCTCCATTCCTGCTCATCTTATCAGCACAATTAACCTATACTGCCTTTCATTTCAAGTCTTATGAGATTATTCATTTCAATTGCATATTCAAGTGGAAGCTCCTTAGATACGTTATCTGCAAATCCACTTACGATACAGGCTCTTGCATCTTCCTCTGTCATTCCTCTTGACATAAGATAGAATACTGCTTCATCGCTTATGCTTCCAATCTGTGCTTCGTGTCCGACATCCGCCTTGCTTGTCTTAATATCCATTGCCGGGATTGTATCTGAACGTGATATGCTGTCAAGCATAAGTGACTGACACGATACAGAAGCCTTGGAATTCTCTGCCTTGGAATTAACTATAACTGATGACCTGAATGTACTAATTCCACCATCCTTTGATATTGACTTAGTATTAATATATGAGCTTGTGTTCTTTCCTGTATGGACGACCTTTGCACCTGTATCAAGATTTTGTCCTTTTCCTGCAAATGTAATTCCTGTAAATTCCATTTTAGAATTATCACCCTTAAGAATACTCATAGGATAAAGATATGATACGTGTGAGCCAAATGAGCCTGATACCCACTCAATTGTACCACCTTCCTCAACAATAGCTCTCTTAGTATTAAGGTTATACATATTCTTAGACCAGTTCTCTATAGTTGAATATCTAAGCTTGGCATTCTTTCCTACAAATAGCTCAACACAACCGGCGTGAAGATTGGCTACATTATACTTAGGTGCTGAACACCCCTCTATGAAATGCAAATCAGCTCCCTCATCTACAATAATAAGTGTATGCTCGAACTGTCCGGCCCCCGGTGCATTAAGCCTGAAATATGACTGTAATGGTATCTCAACTGATACTCCCTTTGGAACATATACGAAAGAACCACCAGACCATACTGCACCATGAAGTGCCGCAAACTTATGGTCAGTAGGCTTAACAAGCTTCATAAAATGTGTACGCACCATATCTGCATATTCACCCTTTAACGCACTCTCCATATCTGTATATACAACACCCATCTCAGCAACTTCCTGTCTTACATTGTGATACACAAGCTCTGAATCGTACTGTGCTCCAACACCAGCAAGTGACTTTCTTTCTGCCTGTGGAATACCAAGCTTTTCAAATGTATCCTTAATGTCTTCTGGTACTTCTGACCATTTAGCTTTCATATTAGTATTAGGTCTTACATAAGTTACTATATTGTCCATATTAAGACCTTCTATAGATGGTCCCCAGTCAGGTACTTTCATATTATTATATATCTGTAATGACTCAAGCCTGAAATTCTGCATCCAAGCAGGGTCATCCTTCTCCTTTGAGAGCTTCTCAACTATCTCAGGAGTAAGACCAGCATTTAACTTATATGTGTCCTTATCATCATTCTTGAAATCATATATGTTTCTATCTATATCATCTACATATGTCTTTTCTTTCATAATTCGATGTAAACTCCTTTCATATATCAACGTATGATTATGGCTGACTATTCTGCTTCGTATTCTGCGAAACCATTTTCATTAATCTTATCAACAAGTGAAGCATCACCTGTGCTTATAATCTTCCCCTCAATCATAACGTGTGTATAATCAACTGATAAAGATTCAAGTATTCTTGTGCTGTGTGTAATTATAAGAAGGCTTCCCTTGCAGGTCTTCTGGTATTCTTCTATACCTGCTGATACAGTCTTTACAGCATCAACATCAAGTCCTGAATCTGTTTCATCAAGAATTGCAAATGATGGCTTTAACATAAGAAGCTGTAATATCTCTGCCTTCTTCTTCTCACCACCTGAAAAGCCTACATTAAGATCTCTCTCTGCATAAGACTTGTCCATAGATAAAAGCTCCATAGTCTTTTCAAGTTCTTTCTTGAATTCCATATATCTTGTTCTCTTGCCGGTCTTTAATTCAAGGGCATTTCTTATAAATGAACTGAGTGTAACACCCGGAACTTCAAGTGGGTTCTGGAATGATAAGAACATTCCTGCTTTAGCTCTCTCATTAACTGGTTCATCAGTAATATTCTTACCGTCAAACCATATCTCACCACTCTTTACTGTATATCTTGGGTTGCCCATTAAAGCATAGCCAAGTGTTGACTTACCTGTTCCATTAGGTCCCATAAGTACATGTGTTTCACCCTTGCCTATTGAAAGATTAACACCATGAAGAATTTCCTTATCTTCTACATCTACATATAAATCTTTAACATTTAATAAATTCTTATCTGACATAATACTCCTCATTTCTGCACACTCATTTAAACGCAGGACTGCTTTGTGCCAAGTGTGCCAGCACAATGCCGCATATATTATCAGGCATTATATGCCGTCTTATTACCCGCCTTATCAATTGCTGTTGCCGCAACATCTGCGAGTGTCATATTATCAAGATAGTTATTAATTACATCTGCAAGTCCCTGCCATATAGGAAGCGTATAGCAGGAAGACGAATGTTCACACATTAAAGTCTCCTCATTAAGACAGGTTACAGGAGCAAGTGTTCCTTCGGTAAGCTTTAATATCTCACCAACGCTGTAATCCTCTGGCTTTCTTGTTAATCTGTAGCCACCGCCGTGTCCACTTGCTGCTTCTATAAGATTTGCTTTTGATAACATTCTTGTAATTGTCTCGAGATATTTCTTTGACAATTCTTCTTTATCTGATATCTCCTTTAATGGTATATACTCATCACTATGATGAACTGCAAGATATACCATTACTCTTAGGGCATAACGCCCTTTCGATGATATTATCATTTCCTTGCTTCCTTTCTTATTATCATCTTTTTGTATGATATTATACCTATTCGCCTACCGTGTCAATGGGTGAATGTGAAACATTTTCTTCTGACAATATAATAAGCTGTCATCATAGCAATTCCTGTGATTACCCACGATATTGGATATATAATCATAAGCACCCAGAATACGTGTACAACCTTACATACTGTTGATATCCATATAAGTCTTATAACACACGAACCAACACAGGTAATTACCGCTGGAAGCAGTGAATATCCCAGACCTCGCATAGCTCCTGCGCTTATCTCATATACTGCTGTTAATAATTCCAGCGTTGTTGCAATGATAATTCTCTGCCTCGCAAATACAAGAACATCTGCATCGGTCGTATATATACGAAGAAAGAATTCCCTTCCCATAACAAATATACCCGAAAGAATACCACACAATACAAGCGCAAACACTAAAGATATGCGGAATATTTTCTTACATCTGTTATATTCCCCTGCGCCATAATTCTGGCTTGTAAATGTTACTGCCGCCTGAGCGAACGCATTTACAAGGAAATATGCAAAGAATTCATAATTAAGTGCCGCCGCTGAACCTGCAACTGCACTTGAACCAAAGCTGTTAATTGTGCTCTGTATACACACATTGGCTATTGAGAACATCATTCCCTGAAGTCCTGCCGGAATACCTATAACCAATATTTTCTTTAATTCCTTAACAGATATCTTAAGCTGTCTTAATTCCAGCTTTATAGGCTCTGATTCGTGTGTAAGAATATATATAACCATTGAAGAACTTACTATATTAGAAATAACTGTTGCAATCGCAACTCCTGACACACCTAATCTGAACACTATAACAAGCACAAGATTAAGAAGTGTATTAATAACTCCTGCAACAATAAGACAATAAAGAGGTCTTCTGCTGTCGCCCGTACTTCTAAGAATTGATGAGCCAAAGTCATACAGCATAATAAATGGCATACCTAGAAGATAAATTCTAAGATACAACACGGCAAGGTCAATAACATCCTCCGGTGTTCCCATAAGAAGAAGCACAGGTTTTGCTATGAACTGACCTGCAATCATAACAAAAAATCCGCTTATAATGGCAACAAGTATTGCTGTATGTATTGCGGCGTGTATGTTTTTTTCTGATTTCTCTCCTATATAACGAGCAATAACAACATTTGAACCTAATGATATTCCTATAAAAAGATTAATCATAAGTGATATTAAAGAACTGTTGCTTCCAACAGCCGCCAGTGCCTGACTGCTTGCAAATCTTCCGACTACCGCCGTATCAACAGAGTTAAACAACTGCTGTAATATACTGCTTGCCGCAAGTGGAAGAGCAAACAGAAGTATTTTGTTCCA
>OODA01000975.1_pt1 | contig 11351 bp, 10 predicted proteins | sample 1671341 | NCBI WGS metagenome assembly OODA01 (sample SAMN06348147, study PRJEB24527) | human gut metagenome | biome: human gut; feature: ankylosing spondylitis patient; material: feces | host: Homo sapiens | place: China | collected 2015-10 | reverse complement strand
AGGAAAATATATAAAATTATCATAAGTACAACCACACCTTTCCTTTTATTTTATTATATTATACCATATATTATAACTAAATTGAATACTTTCTTATATAGAAATATTATTTTCTATATAAAAGAAAAGAGGACTCAATATTGAGTCCTCTTCCCTTAAAATATTAAACCATGATTAAAGTAGTTAATATCAAATGTTATCTGTACTCCCAGTGACCACCGTCTTTGACTTTCTCGTCATAGGCTTCTTTCCAATAGCCGTCTTCTACTGTTTTAGTGCCAACCTTAATCTTCTGTTTCTCAGTACGATATGAACCTTTACCACCATTTTCTTCTGCTTCCCAAAGGAGATGCTGTTTTCTCAGGTTAGCATCTGCTAATTGCATACCGCAATCATTGCATACATATACCCAATCATAATCATATACGTCTTCCTCATGAGTACCTGTTACAATCCATTTTCTTTCGTGGTGAACTGTTTTATAGTCGTCTACCCATACCTTCTGCGTTGGCTTTTCTGTAGGTGTTTCAGTCTTTGATGACTCACTCGGCTTAGCTGGCTTCTGGTTATTACTTGAAGAGTTACTTGGCTTCGCTGGCTTCTGATTATTACTTGAAGAGTTGCTTGGCTTAGCTGGCTTCTTGTCGTTATCAGATGTATTTGTCTTTGAAGTGTTGTCTTTCTTAGTATCTTCTTTCTTTTCGGTGTTACCCTTGTTGCTGTTATTGTTGTTAGATACCGTAGTTTTTACATCGTCAACCTTAACTGTAACTGTCTTACCGTCATCGGTTTTTACTTCTACTTTGCCGTCTTTTACTTCGACTTTCTTACCATTCTTATCAGTGATGTTGCCGTCTTTGTCGACCTTGATTTCACCCTTGTCTACCAAATCTTTAACTGCCTTTGGTACTGTAGTCTTAGGTACAGTTGTTGGAGCAGTTGATGTCTGTACGGTTGAAGATATTACTGACGGTTCTGTCGGTTCTTTCTCAGCGTTACAGCCTGCAAGAATGCTTATGCCGACTGCTGATATGCCTGCAAGTATTGTAGCACCGCAGACAACGGCAATTACCTTTGTTTTTACTGTCGCAGTTGCTGTTGCCTTTACGATAGATGAAACTGTTGACTTTGCACCTGTTGCAATGCCTTTTGTTGCAGAGGTTGCAAGTGTCTGTCCGTTCGGGAGCTTGATTGTAATGTTCGGTACTGCAAGGCTCTTTGCTTCTTCCTTGAAAATAGTTGTAAAGAAAGGTACAACAACAACGCCGTGAAGCTTGTCACCGCTCTTTTTTTCATAATCTTCAATTGCGGTTTTCATCTTTGCCCTTGATGAATTTAGGCGAGATTTTACTGTTCCCTCTGAAATTTCAAGTGCCTGAGCAATTTCGGCAATTGACAGCTCGTTGAAATAGAACATCAAAACAACCTGATACTGATTGAATGAAAGTGTGTCTTCTATAATCTGTAAAAGCACCTTTCTTTTTTCGGCTTTGTTTATGTACTCTTCGGGGAGCATTAACTCATCTGTTTCAGTTTTCGCAATCAGAACTTCATCGTCAATCTGATATTCCACCTTTCCTTTCAATTTATTTTTGCTTTTGTTTGTTGCTATTGCCGTGAGCCAACCGCAAAATTTTTCTTCATCTTTGAGTGTATCAAGTTTTAAGAATGCGGTGATGTAGGTTTCCTGCATTATGTCTTTTGCGTTTTCTTCGTCTTTGAGCAAAGAAACGCAAGTGAACCATACATCATTGCTTGTAAGTTTATACAGCTTATCAAATGCTTTTTTATTGCCGTTTTTAGCACTCAATACAAGCTCTTTGATTGTTTTCATAATATTTCCTCCTTTATAATTTTTTTGCGTTTCTATATATTAGACAATTGAAATGTCAAAAAGGTTCATTTTCTGCGAGAAAAAATTAAATTTTATTAAAACTTTTTATTTTTCATTAAAAAAAGGGTACATAGACAAGCTACGCACCCGAAAAACACATAGCCCTTTTGTCGCCAAACAAAAATTTCAATAGTCACCTTAAGTGTATCAAAATAAGAGCCTGTATTTTTACCGAAATAAAAATACACACTTAGGTGAACTTGAAATTAAATTTTTGTTTGGCATTTTTATTTTAGCATACAATATGTGAAAATTCAATATTTTTGTAAAATAACTTTCAAAAATTATATGAATGAAACTGTAAAATTTGAAGTAATTTCAATTTTAGGGGGAACAACTTTTCAGCTGTTCCCCTTTTTTGTCAGCTGTGTAATGTTGGAGTTTTGTTTTCGCTTTGATTATACTTTTCAGAACCGAACATATCACGGATTTCATCAAGCGTTAATTCTCGTTTGCTTTTCTTGCGGTACGGCTCTGTGTGGTAATACCAAGCCTGTTTTTTGTGAGCGTATCGGAATTTTAATTCTTTCAACACTTCTTTGTGTGCTTTGGTGTTTCCCGATACCCACAACCAAGTACCGCAAATTTCAACCTCAATGTCCGAAAGGCTTGTAAGCACATTGATTATATTTATAAATTCCTGCGGTGTTTCCGTTGTTTCTTTGGTGTAGGTTTCGCCCTCTGAATTTGTATGTATATTTTTCAGGCGTTCCCACATAATCTCATATTCGTTTTGCATTACCTTAAATTCTTCTGTATCACCGCCTAAATCGGGGTGAAGCTGTTTAGCTAATCTTCTGTATTTCTTTTTGAGGTCTTCTGCTGTGTTACAGTTTGTAAAGTATTTCATAATGGTTTCTCCTTTGAAAGTTAATTTCAATTAAAATTTATATTCGGTAATTCTGAATTGGTGGGCTTTTAATAAGTCCGATTTAGATATTCACGCTGTATTTTTCACTCCTTTCTGATTTTTTATATTCGTTTAAATCGTCATCGTATGGGCTTTATGAGCATTAAAAGCGTAGCGAAATTTCATAAGTCAAGAAGCAAGTTTACGATACGCCGTAGGGCAATTCTTTACTTATAAAATAAGCGGAGCAAAATGTGAAATTAAAGCCTACGGTGACGATTTGAATATAGAAAACAGTTAAGGCTTGTGAGCGTGAATATCGGCAAAAATCGGACAAAAAAATAACGCTATGGCTTTAACCATAGCGAACCTTATAAAAATAAACCGCAGAAAATATAAAATTCCCTGCGGTTTCCTATTATCAAGTATTTTCCTTTGCTTGCATATCTTCAAGAACAGAAATTAATGTATCTATTTCCTCTTGATGTTTAGCTGTATCAAACATTTTTTCATAATCTGCATATACTTCTTTGGTTTTATCATCTACCTTGTAAAATACACAAATATCCTGTTCATTATAAATATTTTTCTCTATTAATTTCTTTTTAAAATCAGAATCACTTAAATTAATAATTTCTGAAATTTCATCTACTGTATCTGTAGTTTTCCAAACTCCATAAGATTTTCCTGTGCCACACTTTAAAACATCCTCTGATACAAGCAAAATCCTTGACAATCTTTTAATTTCAGTTCTTGTCAATTTTGGAGTTTCACTTTTTCTTAAAGAAGAAATACTGCTTTGAAATTTATCTTTACCAACATAAAGCAATTGTTTTATGTTGGTATCGGATAAATTTTGTATATTAACAATAGCAGTAAATATATCACAAAATGATTTTGGTATTCTGCTAATGAAGTCATAAACAATATCCCTGTATTCGGCTTTTAATTTGTCTATTCTTTGGTAAGAGAAATCCCAAACAGCAGAACCGTCATATTTCTCAACGCAATTCAAGAAATTTTCGCATTGGCAATTTCTAAAACGGCTATCATTTGAACTTGAGTATTCGTACTTTAAAGAATTTATAGGAGTATTACAATATTCTGTCAGAATATTTTTATATTTATTATATATACTGTTGAGTTGATCTAATGAACAATTATCCCCATTATCATAATGATCTTTTAATTTTTTAATTCTCGACCATGCTGCATTAATACATTTATCCGAACAGTAACTCTCATCATCTTCTAATAAAGACTTAATTTTTCCGATTACTTCAACTGTATATTTTTGCCAGTCTTCAATAAAAAATTCTCCGTCACTTGAATCATTAAATAGTACTGCCACAGACTTAATAATTCGATGAAGATTTTCTACGCAATCAACATATTCAATATCTAACTTTTTATGTATATCCCTATTTCTTTTCGCTAAAATTGAGTATAAAACTTAGTTGTTCATCAAAGTTTCCTTTGAAGTTGAACATCTCGGATATATTCCGAACTTCTGATTTAAAATCTTCGTCATAAGGGTTCTTATTCTTATCGTATTTTACATAATCTAAATAAAATAAGGAATAGTCACTGATAACCTGATGAGCAAAAGGACAAGACATACACTGATTAAATTTGATTTCTACATTTGTTTTCATTTTGAAAACTCCTTTTTTAAATGATTTTTTTGGATAACTTCTTTTTATTTTTTATCCGTAACTTAATATACACTATTTCTCTATTTTTTAAGTTACATTTGCAAGTGTAACTTAGTGAAATTTAAATATATGCTACTATATAGGCGTCAAAAGAAATTAATAAAGCAGTTTGGATTTTCAAAATATTACAACCATTCTACATTTTCATATATAATAGTAAAATTTGAAAATTTCACTATTATATATAGTGAAATCAATCACAGTTAATTATACCATATTAATTGCTTATTTTACATAGTTAAATGTAGAAATGCTATTACAGTATTAGTGGTAATATAAAAGCAATAAATAGGTAGCATACCGCTGAACAAATTAGAGGTGATATTCTTATGGTACGCAACAAATCTCCTAGTAAAGCTATTATTTCTTTATGCAAAAAAACAAAATAAATTATATGAAAGGTGTAGTTTTCAATGAAAAACTTAGCTAAGAAAAGAATATTCGGGCTTTTACTCTTTGATATTTTCCGTGATGACGGCAGTGCAGAAATAAACGGTCAGCTTATTAAGTGGCAGGCTGGGTATGTTATCACGGTATTGCCTTACGGTGAAAGGCGTGCTGAATCTATCCGCAAATACACGGTGGCTTCAGATATCGAACAAAAAGCATCTGAGCTTCTGTCAACAGTAAGCTGGGGTGCATTGCTTGAGCTTCGCCTTGATAACAACAAGGTTATTGAACTAAATGTTCTTTCTGACTGGTCGGCTGATATGCCTATTGATTAATTTTAATATCATTGTGGTAGAAGGTAGAAAATGTCATTTTATTCAGCTTTTTTCTGTCCCTACCGCCCGATTGGGCTTGTCCATCGGGCGGTAGAACGGTAGAAAAGTTGTAATGGCAAAAGAAGTATATCTAGGAGGTATTTTTAGATGAAAAAATATAAATTCAAACTGGATAAACGCTTAGTTGGTTATTCAGTTATTTCGGCAGTTCTTGGATTAATTGCCGTGCTGATAATTAACATAGCACAATATCAACAGGAAAATAATAACGAGGTACCTTTTCTCGCTGACTTTACTATTCTAATTTCAGCACTAGTAATTTTTGCTATAAGTATATTACCGCTAGGTACTATATGTTACATATTAGTGCGTTTCTTCGAAAATCCTGCTTATAAAACAGGGGTGAATTTGTGGGTGCAGAAAAAAGCTCAAGAAAAAGCTTTTAAAAATTCGCAGTATATCTCCTATTATTTAAAAAGCTTTTTGTATGATGTTATAAAAAGCAATGATATTATTGATATACCAGTTAATGAGGCATCAATAAATCTTAAAGGTTATGCTATGAGAAATCGTTGTGTTATATACCGTTTCGTAATCCCAATTGCAGAAGTACCTCACATTGACGAAGCTAATCTTCGGACAATTCTTCAAAATACGGTGATTGCACAACTGAATCATTATGGGATTGTTGGGTTGTCAAGTGTATATCAAGATTCAACGACAGTACAGTACTCTGTGTACATAGATAAAATCACTTACTTTGAAGATGAACATATTATTGCTATAGATGTTCTGTATGTTTGCACACAGAATGACTTATTGTACCTCCAAAACGCTGTTAAGAGAGATACAGTTAATGCAGTAAATATTGAAAGGACGGTATATGATGAAGACATTTAAAACTACGTTTAATATAGGAATAAGTCAAAAGGCACTTTCTAAAGGATTTGTAGTTCCTTTAAAAATCAATTTTAAAAGCACTCCTCATATTATTTTGGTTGCTCCATCGGGTGCAGGTAAGACATATGCACTCAAATACATATTAAGACAATTAGCTGAGGCTGATTCTCTTATTTATCTTTGTGATTTTAAAGCAATTGACTTCTCTGCGATGAGTGATTGTCCAAATTATTTTAAGCATAGTGATGTTAATAAAGGATTAGAAGTTGTTTTTGAATTAATGCAGAAGAGAATTAACGGCGATGTGGGGTGTGAGCAACCTTGCTATCTTGTGTTTGATGAATGGGCAGGTTTCTTAGCTTCGACACCAAAAAAATCACAGGAAGAGTACAAGCAACGATTAGCTTCAATCCTTATGCTTGGTCGTGGACTTGGGATATATGTAATTCTTACCTTACAAAGAGCTGACTCAAGTAACTTTTCATCAGGAGCAAGAGATAACTTTGGCGTTGCTCTTGGTCTTGGCAGGCTTTCAAAAGAATCGGCTCGTATGTTGTTTCCTGATGAAACAGATGTAATAGAAGCAAAGCCGAGGGGGAAAGGTTATTTAAGGGTTGATGGAAAGCCTTTGACAGAGATTTCAATACCAACCATTAAAGATATGTCTAAAACAGATTTAATAATCAGAAGGGCGTTATTGTCATCTGATGAAGGAGGTCATTAAAATGCCAAATGTGCGGTCTTGTGAGATAGTGTCAAGACTTCTTGATGATGAAGGGCAAGTGCTATTTGATATAGATAAATTGTCCGAAGTGTTGGAAGCTAAATCACATGTTATTAAAGATTATGCGTTTATTATTCACGATAAAGATTTATATACTACCGTGGATGAAAGCAGAAATCCTGAGCATAAAGCAGGAAGATTCAAGCCTGCTCATATCCACCTGTTGCTAAGATTTGAAAGGTCACAGCCTCAGAGTACCAAATATATAGCTAAATGGTTTAATCTTGGCGAAAACTTCGTTTCAAAAATAAACGGTACATTTGATGACGCTATTTTATACTTAGCTCATCTTAATGCACCTGACAAAGCTCAATATGATGTCAAGGATATAACCGCTAATTTCGATATTCAGGAAGCTGTAGATAATGCCAACAGCAAGGATAAATTAGGTGACATAATTGACCGTATTCTAAGTGGAGAGATAAGAGAGTACAACAAAACCACGAAGATAGATACAAGGTTGTTAGTCTATCCCGATTCGTTAAGACTCATTGAAAACGCTTTTAAGGTCAGAGCCGAATACTTGCTTAGTACTCAATCAGAGCGAAATACGACTTGTATTTATATTTGCGGACAGGCTGGTGCAGGAAAAACAACACTAGCAAAAAAGATAGCTGATACACATAATATGGACTATTTTGTGTCTTCGGGTAGCAATGATGTATTGGACGGTTACTGTCAACAGCCTTGTATAATTTTGGATGACATAAGACCGTCCGCACTCGGTCTTTCAGACCTTCTTAAACTGACTGACCCACATACACCTTGTTCTGTTAAAAGTCGGTATAAAAACAAGTATGTTAATTGTGAATTAATTATACTTACTTCTGTTTTAAAGATTGATGAGTTTTATCATAATGTATTCGAACACGAAAATGAACCTATCAATCAGTTAAAACGTCGTTGCAAATTTTATATTCGAATGGATTCTGATTTTATAAGAATAAAGCAGTGGGATAATCTTGCTATGAGATACGGAAAAGAAAAAACATATATTAATGATATTTTGCTTCCCTTCTTTGAAGATAATTCAGTTGAGCAAAACAGTACCATTGAAAAAGTTTTTCCGTTCCTTACTGGAAATGAGATTGTTTCACAAAATAAGTCTAAACAATCTAAGGAGGTAGTAAAAGCAGATACAACTCAGTCCGAAAAAGAAAAAAGATTAGATGAGGAGGATTTTTTTCATCTAATCCGTGGCAATGATATTTAGTTTATTCAAAAGAATATGAAGTGAAATATATTTCAAAACCAAAAACTATTTCCTAAAAACTAACTAATTCAAATAAATAAAACCGAAAACCCGAAAAACCTAAAAACTGATTACCATAGAAATATGATTACCTTACTTCATATTTTTTATATTATAATTTTCTATAAGGAGAATGATTATGAGTGATAATTATATGCTTAATGAAGTAGTAAAGTATTGGAAGAAAACAAATGACCTTTTAGTAGCTTTTGAGGACTTTAACGGTCAAATACAAAAGCATACGGTTCATTTGCCAAAAGAGGACATTGACACAATTCTTAATATCGGAATCACAACAGGTATTAAAAATTGGTGCGACAGAGTTGATATTTTAGAGGACAAACCGCTTGGGACTTATTATAGTGAACAAGTGTCAAGAGGTGGTTCTCTGATATTTCATGACAAAATTTTTGATAGAGTCGGAGTTATGACTCTTTCGAATTTTCTCCAGTCATATAGCTGTATATACAGTGCGGCAACCTCATACGGTCTTAGTGAGCATTGTATTGACGGTTACTTTTACAATTCACCTCGCATATGTGATTACATCATTCAGTTCGCTTTGTTTGAAGATATACCCTATTTTCACGCAGAAGAAACGGAAGGTGGTAGCATATGAATGATGAGAAAAAGAATATGTGTGATGAAGATGATTCCGATGAAATTCTCGAATATACAGGCGGTAGCGAGCTTAGCGATTTAACTTTCATCACGACATATGATTATTATTCCAGTTGGCGTATTAAGGAAGTGTTTCGAGAAGCTGGGTATGAATTAAAGCCGGTGTTCTTGGGTTATAAGGCATTACGGTACAGAGCGTGTCAGAGATATTGGATAATCGACATGAGTAACGGTCAAAAAATGGGTACATCTTATAACGGCTACAGTTTTGAAGACCTCCGTTACTTTTTGGGTGGACTTGGTATTCCTCTTCACGGTGAAAATTACCACCCCACCAGAGATAAGGACGGCAGACGGACTTCTTGTAAGGAGTTTCTTGAGCTTGTAGAAAGCCTTCCTGATGAAAACTGTTGAAATTTAGGGCAATTATGAATATAATAAATATTAGGTAATTGCTGTCACACAAGGAGGATTTCATTTGACAGCAAAGCATAAAAGAATTACAGCTGTAATTTCACAGAAAAAAGGCAGAGATTATTATTATATAATCGTCAGCTACTACCTTTCAAACGGTAAGCGTGTTCAAAGGTGGATTAAAACAGAGTTTCCGATTAACGGAAATAATAAGCGTAAACTTGAGCAAAAAAGGATTGAAGTTCTTCAAGAGTGGCAAGACAAACTTGTACTTGATGAATCTGAAATGTTATTTTCTGATTATCTCAAGCAATGGCTTGAAGAAACCAAATATACCATTTCAAAGAATACATATTATAGTTATAAGCAAGTTATTCACAATGTGATATGTCCTTACTTTGCAGAACGCAAAATTAAAATTTGCGATTTAAAACCTTATCATATTCAGGATTTTTATACTTATAAGCTGAACAATGACAAGGTAACTTCAAACACTATACACCATTATCACGCTAATATAAGTAAGGCTTTACGCTATGCTTATAAAATGGGGCGTATAGAAAGCAATCCTGCCGACAAAGTAGATTTGCCTAAAAAGAACCGTCACGTAGCAAACTTTTACACAGTAGAGGAACTTAAAGCGTTGCTAAAAGCCGCTAAAGGTTTGCCAATTGAACCTGTTGTATTGCTTGCTTCTTGGTTTGGTTTACGCAGAGGAGAGATTATAGGTTTAAGGTGGCAGGATATTGATTTTACAAATAAAATACTTTATATTAACGGTACTGTTAAGGATAAAGGCGTGTCTGGTTCTAAAATCAAAAATCTGTACTACGAACCTACTGCTAAAACCTCTTCCTCTATTCGCTCATTTCCTATGTCTGATTCAGCCTTAAAGTATTTGTCTGAATTAAAGGCAAAACAGGAAAAACGAAAGCAAGAAAACAAGTTATATATACACACTTGGGACGATTTCGTTTGTGTCAGACCTGACGGTAGTTTGTTACCTCTTAAGTATGTTTCAAGAGCAATACCGAAGTTATGTGAAAAAGCTGGTTTAAAAAGAATTAAGTTGCATGAACTAAGGCATACAAATATCAGCATACTTCTTGAAAGCGGAGCAAGTATGAAAGAATTGCAAGAATGGGCAGGTCATAGTTCCTATAGCACAACCGCTAATATCTATTCTCACATTCAAGCAAAGTCAAAAACAAGGCTTACAGAGTCGCTTGAAAATATGCTTAGTTAGCGTTATGTTAGACAACTGTTAGACAAACAGATTTTCAGAGGGGTTTTATCTCTGCTGAACGCAAAAGAAAAACGCCCTAAACTTTAGCGTTTAAGGCGTTTTTTAAGCTTGGTGGGAGAAGATGGATTCGAACCATCGAAGCGAAACGCAACAGATTTACAGTCTGCCCCCTTTGGCCACTCGGGAATTCTCCCCTATCAAGTTTTTCAAAAATCAAAGCCTACTGCCTAAACAGTAGGCTTCAATGGAGCTGGTGGACGGACTTGAACCCCCGACCTGCTGATTACAAATCAGCTGCTCTACCAACTGAGCTACACCAGCGAATTTAGCTTTCGCTCTTGCATTCACTCTTTAATTTCGAGTGCTTATATAATATATCACATTCTTCATCATTTGTCAACACTTTTTTCAAATTTTTTTAATTTTTTTGAAGCATTTTCATTTTTTGAAGATGTCCTCGAATGAGTCAGCTTGACTATTATATCATCCTCAATCCTATTCGTCAAGGGTTTTTGCAAAAAATTTTTCATTGTATTTTTCAACAAAATATCCTATGAATTTTTTGTCGCTCCATTGCTAAATTGCAAACCTTTCGGTTTACAGCTAAATTAAATTCACTTTCAGCTGTCCGTCAGGACAATTTAGCTATCCGCAGGATAATTTAGCTGAAAAAAGCACGCCCCCGTAGGGTGTCACACTTTCATCTTATCACTACTTCTGCCCGAAGTACTTTGTACAGACCTAAACTTTCCGCCTCGCTTGTTGCGTCCTGTGCACAGCTATGCCTCCATAAACGCTCCTCCCTAAAAATGCCCCACAGGGGCATTTTCTTTACGGTCGGCTTCAAATCCCTTCGGTTTCTAAACAGGCAAAAAAAGCACGCCCCCGTAGGGTATCACACTTTCATCTTATCACTACTTCTGCCCGAAGTACTTTGTACAGACCTAAAC
>OODA01000973.1_pt1 | contig 11374 bp, 6 predicted proteins | sample 1671341 | NCBI WGS metagenome assembly OODA01 (sample SAMN06348147, study PRJEB24527) | human gut metagenome | biome: human gut; feature: ankylosing spondylitis patient; material: feces | host: Homo sapiens | place: China | collected 2015-10 | reverse complement strand
AATTCTAATAAATAAAAGATATCCTATAGTTTTCAAATTTAAAGAATTATATCTATCTATATTCTTTAACATAAATTATATTCTCCAATCATCTCATCAGTAATATATTTCCATTATATACCAATAATCGACAGAATACTACAAGAACATATATTTGTAAATCTGATTTATTAATCAATATAAGGGCATACCAACATAAAGCTAGTACGCCCATAAACCTTATCTAAATGTCAACATATTAAGTGAATTACGTCCTAACACTTGACCCAATGTACCTTCCTGTACTGCTTTTAAAAACCTCTTATCACTTACCATCTGTTTCATAAAATCTTCATAATTTTTAACATTAGGTAATGATAATGTGACATCACCAAATTGTACATCCATCTTATTTGACATACTCTTTGAATTAACAGGAATATCAGGAAGTTTACTTGCGATATTACTTAATCCCATATTAGGAGTAAGAGCTGTAATACCCTTAGACATATCCCATAACTTCTGAACCTGTTCCTTACTAAATACAGTATCACCTGAATCAAACTGACGAAGAGTACCATACTTTGTAACAATAACTTCTGAACCAAGACCATCTTCGTCAGTAAGATGAATACCAGGCTTTGCTGAATTTGTACCTTTGCGGTAGCCGTGAGATTTCATCCAATCTAACATAAAGATATTTTGGTCATAAGTGCCATAATACTGACCTTCGCCGCCCATCTGATCATAATACTGACTACGAGCTGCAAAAGATGAATCATAATCATGCCACTTAATTCTATCTACGATCGAGCTTGATATATCCAATTCGTCCTTCGGGAAATCGTCAGGCGAGTATATCCAATTAACTCCATCAGACCCACTATCATCAGATGAGCCACTATCAGAGTTATCCCAATTATCAGACCAATCATCACCACCACCAGATGAACCACCACCGCTATCAGAATAACCACCATCGGTATTAGCATTTTGTTCTGCCTGTTGTCTTGCAATCTCATTAGCAACTCTTTGTGCTTCATCATTACTATTCTTCAATAAACCTTGTACAGCAGCATTAATATCACCACAAACCTTATTAATAGCATTGTTTCCTTCAACAAACTTGTTGCTAAAGTCACCTAATACACTATTAATACCATTTGTTATATTACTAGCGTTTGTACTCCATATAGAAGACATAGATTCACTAAGCTTATAACCATAATTCTCAGCAGTAGATGTAATAGTCTGTGAGATATTAGAGGCATTTTCATTAGACTGGTCAATAATTTCCTGCATAGTTATATCAAACGAATCAAGTCGCCCATCGAGCCACGTTTTTGTAGTATCGGCAAGATTATCAAGAATAGCTTGAGTATCGCTTATAAGCTTTTCATACTCAGTATCTTTCAAATCATCTTTAGCAGTATTAATTTGGTCTTTAAGCTGCTGAATATTCTTCTTACCCTCTTCAGAATTATCTCCTTGAACGGCAGAGTATTGCTTCTCCAAAGCATTAAGAGCCTTTGTTTTTTCAACGATAGATTTTTCATAATCATAAGCATCCTTTTGTTGACTCATAAGGTCTTTATACTTTTGGATAACTTCATCAAGCTTATCAAGAAATGTATCATAACCTTCTTGAACCAAGTCCTTAAGAGTATTCTTTTCAGATATGCTTGAATTAATAGCATCCTGTTGAGCCTTAATAAGTTCTTGCTTTCTGTCAAGCAATTCCTTATCATATGGATCTTTAGACAACTCTTCATCAATCTTAAGTATCTCGTCCTTATAAGCTTTTGCCTGATTAAGATATAATTGATACTTCTGTGCAATTAATGCTTGTGCAGCATTACCATTGTCATTCATATTGCCATTATCATCGGTAATATCTTCATCCTTTAGCAAGTCAACAAGGAACTGAGTTTCGTCTATAAGATTATTAACATCATCTCTAGTTCTATCGAAAGCATCCCAATTAATCTGTCTGATAGCATTATCATACTCAACTAATGCCTTTTTAGCATCATATATACTTGAAGTACAATCATCTATGGCAGACTGCATAGAATACCAATCCTCAGATTCAGCTTCAATCTTGCCTGAAGCCATAGCAGAATTAAGAGCCTTTGTAAGTGCGTCTCTTTCCTGTTCAAGCTTTTCAAGATTCTTCTGTTCTTGTTCCATCATAGAATTATTAAGCAGAGTAGAAGCGAACCAACCCTGTTCTTCTAAGAGGTCATTATCTTTGCTATATAAATCCTTAATAGAATTTACTTTATCAAGAACTTCTTCAAACTGTGATTGAATATTATCAAATCTACTTTTAGCAAGCTGTCTAATCTCAATATTTAATGATTGTACAGAATCAGCAGCGTCTTGTGCCTTATCATATAAATCCTGGCAATCTGAAATAGCATCCTTGAGGTCTTCATCATAGACAGTTTCTATATTAAATGAACCATTTGCAATCTGATCTTTGTAATATCCGTCAAGGTCATATGAATTGAATCTATCCATATAAAAATCATAAGCATTTGACTGTGCATTAATCTCTGATAACAATGTTTCCATAGAATCAGAGAGGGCATTATTACGATTAAGCCATGTACGTGTTGTATCTGCTACTTTATTCTTTAATCGGTCATAGGCTTTAGAGATTTTGGATAAGAGACGTTCTACCCAGTTGAATTTTTCGGGTGTTGGTTCAGAGGATGAATCACTTCCGCTAGATGAAGATGAGGAATCTTTACCCAATCCCTTCCAATCAAGATTGATACTAGAACTAACCTGTTTAAAACTATAATTATCTAATGCATCTACTGCAGCGTTAGCACCATCAACAATACTTTGGAAATGGTTGTACATATTGTTGTATTCTTCATCCATAGCTTCTACTTCATCTGGATCTGCCGAATACATACCTGCATCATACCAACCAGTTGTCTGTACCATCAATTTACCATTTGCATCCTGAACAACTTTGAAATAGTCAGACCAGACACCTGCTAATTCCTTAATAGCTTTATTGGTAATTTCCAGCTTAGCTTGTTCCATATTTGACCAGTTATCAACGTCATTGCCATACAAACTAGAAAGTTGATTATATAATTCTGGGTAATTAGTCATAACTGCATTAAAGAATTCTTCATCGGTCTGTGACTTATCTACTACAGATTGTATGTACTGATTTTTGTCATTCTCATAAATAGTTTCAAGCTGTGAAAATAACTCTTGTTCAGATATTATACCTTGCATATAATCTGAAAGTGCTTTGTTAGCTTCTGGATATTGTTTTGTGATTTTCTTCATAGAATCCACACCAATATTTCCAGTTTCCTCTAATTCACTTTGAATTTCCTTAATAATATCTGCTTCATTCTTAAGGTCTGCAAGATTAGTAGTAGTAGTATCTTTTCTGTCTTTATCCGTTAAATCCCTCAACATATCTGTTGGGTCATCAAAGTTAGAAGATGTTGTACCACCTATTCCATCCTGTGTCTCTTTAAGCTTGTTAAGATACTTAATAAATAACTGTGCTGCTGATTGTCCATCTTCTAAGATTAAATCAGTATCATTCAGCTTATCATTAAGAACATCAATCCCCTTAATATTGTCCTCAGTAAGAGTACCTTCATTAAGTGCTGTTTTAAGCTTATCAACTATTGCCTGATAACTTTTATCATCTATAATAGAATCTAGTTTGACTGTATTCCATTCAGCAGACCTACCAGTATATCGGTATAAGTCCATTTCCTTCTTCTGCATATCATCCCACATAGCTTGATATTGTGGATTGTCAAATGTACCATCAGAATTCATAGAGTTCATCAATGTCTGTTTGAACGCTTCATACTTCTCTATCTTATCTGAGAAGGTTTCTTCTGCCATCTTTTCAGCAGATTCTTTTAACTTTTCATTGGAGTTTGTATAATTAGAAATAAGATTATTATTGAGATCAATACTATGTTGGTATTGAGCTTTAAGACTTTCATCAGAAGTGGCATTTAATTGTGCCTGTAATTCTTCATTTTGTTTCTGGAATTCCTCTAATTTCTGTTCATTAGCTTTAATAGCATAATCAAAATCAGATAATTCACTCGCTCTATCCAAGAATGAGCCAACGTGGAAACCATCTGTATCAGATGATGCTTGATAATACTGTTCCTGTTTACTAGCAGTATCGTCAGTTTCCATGCGATTTTCTCTTGTGTATGTTTTATATGCTTCGTCAGAGGCTTCTTTTGCTTTCTGCTTTTTAACCTCTTCCTGGTTCTGTATCATAAGTCTTAACTCTTCATTAGTGAGTTTCAACTTATCAAGTTCAGACTGTTCTACTAATGTAATAGTACCATTATTAGACTTGTCGATTAATTCAGCTATTCTACTTGTAGTCTCTGATAGCTTAGTTTTTAACTCATCAAGCTTTGTACAGGCATCCGTATAGTCCTGTTGTGCATTTTCAAATGCTTCACGCTGTTCTTTCATAGATGTTGTTAATGCATCTACTATCTTAACTGCTCCTGCAATAGCACCTAAAGTTACTGTTATAGCAAGTAATACTGGATGTGCAACTGCAAGTGCTTTTAATGAAGCACCAAGACCTTTAATAGCCGTACTAAATCCAACAGTGGCAGTAGTAGCAGTACCTTCGGCAACAGCTACGGCATTAGTAGCGGTTGCGTTGGCAAGTTCAGCCGTAGTGGTTTCAAGAATATTACCTGTAAGACCTTTTTGACTCAATATTGCCCTAATCTGCATTTCGTTAAGAGTTGACTCAGCAATTGATGCTTTGACAGCTTCAATAGAATAACCTTTGAGGGATTCAGCTAATTTATTGGCAATTACCGCTTCATCACCAAATCCTTTACCCAATCCTGCATTTGATAAAGATTGTAATGTATTAATTATTGTTTTTGTTGCATCTAAAGACTCTCCAACAGTTTTTAGTTGCTAATCAATAATAAATATAATACAATATTTATAATAAATTTAATAATCGGAGGATTAAAATATGACTTCTCAAGATTTAATGAATAAACTTTCAGATGATACAATCGCTAGAAGTGAATTTTATAAAGAATTTAGTAAAGTTGGTGAAACAAAAAATAAGTTAAAATGTATCGAATTATTAATGAAACATTATAATTGTGGATTTGATGAGGCGAGAGAAGTAATGGATTTTATATTAGATGGCAAACCTCTTCCTAATCCCGACCTTACCCCACAGCAAATTGCTCAAGCCAACGCACAGGCACAAGATTGGTTGAATAAGGTTCATTGTCCATATTGTAATTCAACAAATTGTAAGAAAATATCAGGAGTATCAAAAGCGACATCAGTAGCAATGTTCGGTATCTTCTCACAAAAGGTTAAGAAACAATGGCATTGTAATAATTGTAAGAGTGATTTTTAAGAATGGGAACTAATGTTCCGAATGGTAAAATATTCCTCAAAGTAGTATGATAGTGTTATCAAATTACGGAGGGGTATCACAATGTACACATTTAAAATTAAAAACAAAGATGGTAAAGTTCAAGAGTATGAACATATCAAAAAAGTATATTATGGACATAAGGGTATATCCGAACATACTCTTGAAGGTGATGAAATATTCAATCATCAATACTCTACGGGATATGATTTACATTTATATTCTGAGAATAATGCATTTACCATCGCTAGGTCAGAAATTTCAGTTATAGAAGTAGTAAAAGAAAATTAATTACCATACCCGAATTCAATTATCACTTCTGTATTGAGTTCGGGTATTTTATTAAGATCAAGAGCCTTTATATATTCAATAGCTGATTTTAATTCCTCTAATTCGTTGATTTTAATTTTAATATTTAAATTTGTCATTATTTTTTACCTCACATCATAATAATTTAGGTTATTCCGTCCAAATAAATAGATATAATAAAAGAGTAGTCAATTATGCTAAAAATTCATTATTGTCCAAATTGTCACAGAGTTACATATACACATTATCTTACAAATGTATGCCGAGTATGCAATTGTAATTGCATAAAACTCGATATTGATTTTGAAAAATTCTTCTCAATGAATGAAGTTGAAAGAAAAGAATATATATCGAAACACATTGTTTTATAAAATACAAACTGCTGTTCTGGATTGTATTTAATTTTGTACAATGGTAAAATATAGACATTGGAGAAACAACATAGATGTGTGCCATAACACTCTATAACCGAAGGTTGTCCCAATGTCTATTTTTGTGGCATTCGGAATAAATATCTGCCCATTCTGGGCTAAAAGAATATTCCCTACTTATTTATATTCTTACTAAGAAGGGAGGTGAAAATACATATTGAATATATTATATGCCGAGATAATCGGTTCAATAATTCTTGGAATATGTTATGTAATATGCCACATAGCTTCAATCGTTGGCAAATGTTACATTGCTAAAATCTGCAAAGACTACAGTGATTCCAAAACTGGAAGTTTAGCAGAAATGACTTCTAAGGATATCAATATCAATCTTCATCATTAATGTTCTTCATTTATATATTTATTCTCCTTTATTTCATCACTAGGGCTGTCTCACGACAGTCCTATTTTATTATTAAGCTGTTAAGTACCAATCTTATAATTAATATCAATATACATAAAAATTCTCTTTTGATATTATACATTTTGTTCAAAACTTATGTTCTGAATTGTATAAAATTAATAAGATGGTATAATATATTTGGGTGGAACATTTATCCAAAAGATAAATGTTGGAGAGCCAGATAATATATAATTAAAAACATAGTCGGTCGCCTAACGGGTGTTGCTTGGGCAATAAACCCCTTCAGTGTTTCTGTTGTATGCAAGGCAGAGGAAACTAATAAAAAGGAGGAACGACATTATGAATTGCCATATTAGAATGAGCACATCTTTTGTTATTGCGCTTATAGCGTTGTTTATTGTCATTAAGTTATGTTTTTAATTATTGAATCTGGTGGGAATATTATTATCATTTTTATATAGGAGAGTAGATTTTTCTACTCTCTATTTTATTATTCTCTTTTTTATATTAAATTACCAATTTCTTTCTTCATATTTTACCATAATAAAACCTCCGTAAAATTCATTTTGTTTATAAGTTATCTTTTTGGAATTTTCTAGTTGAGTTAAACACACACTCAAGTACACTACTGAATTCCGAAATCGCAATGTACACTATGCATTATAAGCGAAATGTCATACTTAAGGCGATGACTCACTTAGAGGATGGGTATGTCGTTGGGGATTGCTCTCTTATATAGTTATTCTCTATATATGACCTTTCATTTCTATATATGGTCAACATTAAAAATGTAGAGTACCGTCCTGCTCGTTGCCCGTTGTTAATGATACTTAGACACCTATCAAGTCTCCTCGATATTCTCATATATCCACATATACAATTTTTTCTGCTTTCGCAACCTCATCCAATATAACCATATGGATTACGGTTTGTTATGTGATCCGTGGGTAGTTTGTTAAACTACCAAGCATTCAAGCATTTACTCCTCCATGTAATAGTTTATACTCCGCTAAAGTGTTTGCAGAGTTTTTATTAAGAATCCCATGTATCCATAGACTTGATTACAACGCCATTATGTTATTCTCTTATCTATGATTGACCAACTAAAAACTGTTGGAGAGTTTTTGTGTAAGGTTTGAAAACCCAATCAAAATTCTTAATAAATTTAAAGATACCTGTACCAGCACCACCAAACAAGCCAATAGTGCCAACTAAACCTAATTTATCAATTACAAAACCTATAGCTGACGATAAATCTGTTAAACCATCAACAATTTTACCTAAATCATCACGATTAGCAATATCCTGAACAGTTCCAACCCAAGTTTGTTTTAATTCATTAAGCTTGTAGGTAATTGACTGTTTTGCTGTTTCCATTTCTTTGTCTGCACTGCCAGCAGCATTATCCATAACATCAAGGGCTTTCTCAACACCTTTAAAGTTCTGAATAAGAGCAGCACCAGCTTGAGCCTGTGTACGACCAAAAGCTTTAAGAAGGAAATCATTCTGCTGTTTTTGCGACATCTCATCCCAGATGTCGGCAATTTCCCTAAAATAATCTACTAAACTCTTAAACTCTGTTGTAGAGCCAGGTTTAAAAACAGATATGCCTTGAGCATGTTCAGCAGTTTTTGTTAAATCAGCTAATTCGCCTGTAATATTTGCTAAATCAGAAGAGTATTCTTCTGTAGATTCATCAAACGAACGTAGCCTTAGAGCAACGCTTCTGAGGGACGTACCGCTTTTTTCTGAGTTCTGAAGGACTTCTTGTATACCTGAAAATAAAGCAAAAGCATCTTTTGTAGAAGTTCCAACAGCGGCAAGAGCAGCAGCAGAACGTTCCATACCTTCTACTATATCTTGATTGTCTTCAGCCATTGCATTACCAAGTGCATTTATATCATCCATTATTTGAGATTTAACATCCTGATATCCGATATTCCACGCCTTCATAATGCTGACGAGTCCTTCCTGCGATGTTGTGGTGTCCATACCAGGAGAAATTAAAGCAAATTGCGAACTTAACTTAGCCATCTCAGTTGCGGCTTGTTTCGAGTTGTATCCAAGACGACTCCAACTACTTGCTTGATCAATGATTTCTTTAGTTGTTACACCCATCTGTTTTGCAACATCATTAGAATCGTAATAGAATTGTTCAAGTTCAGACGAGTTCATTGCTGTAGTTTTCTTTAAATCAACTAAAGCATAATCAAGTTCTTTTACAGTGCTGAAAGCCTGTTTTCCAAGATTAATAACATCATACACACCAAACATACCTGCCATCTGTGCAGCAATCTGATGGAATCCACTATTCTTTAATGTATCCCATAATGTTTTGCCAGCACGACCAGCTTCAACTTCGGCATTATAAATCTTTAAAATTTCACCATGAATTTTATCCAAACTCATGCTAGGATTTCCGCTTTCAATTTCAGCATAGTAAGCTCTAATCTTTGCTTTCGCTTCAGAAGACATCTTACTATTCTCTGCTAAAAGCTTATGAATCTTGTCTAATTCTTTCTGACCAGAAACAAAGTTATATCCCTTTTCAGAAGCCGACATATTAGTAACAGTAGCGATAGTATCTTTGATTTTCTTTTCATAACTGTCTAATTTGTTGATATCTTCACTCGTCACCAAACTAGCGTCTTTGCCCTTTAATTCATTAAGCAAATTTTTATAGTCTTTAACAGCATTCTTAACGGCTTGCACATTTTTCAAATATGTGCCACTTGTCCAACCACCATCTTCAAATCGAGCAATAGTTGCATCATAACCAGATGTTTTCTTATTATAAGATTCGAGACGAGTATTATACTTCGAGAGATTAACATTAGATGCTTTTTTATCAGCATTAACAATTTTCTCTTTAGCTTCAGCGTTTTCTTTAGATTTCTGAGTATTCTGTTCTAATACATTATTCTCTTCTTTGATTGAATTAGTAGCAGTCTCTACAGATACAGAAATATCTTTGTCAGGAAATGCGTCTTTCAAGTCTTTTTCAGGAGTGGTAGAAGAAGATTCATTTACAGCTTGAGCAGTCTTTTCAGCTTGTGATTCTGTTTCTTTTAATTCAGATTGTAATTTATTTTGCTGTTTGACAGCAGAATTAGAGCCAGCTTCTATATTAAATATTTTTAATAAATCATTAGCATATTCACTAGCAGTTTTTCCACCAATTTGCATATCTGATATTAATGATTTAATTTCGTTTGCTATATTTTCATTAAGAGATACGCCCTCAAGTTGATTGAACCAACGATATGTTTCTGACAACTCTGTGTTGATTTTATCTATTTCTTCAGCTTTTTGAGAATCAACACGAATATTATCAAACAATGAATCGTTTGAAAATTTTTTATTCTGATAAAACTTTTCTTGAGATTTATTTAGGTTAGGTGATTCACCTGATCCTTTTAGTATGTCTAACAGATAAGTAGCTTCTTGAATATCATTTTCATCAATTAAAGATATTTTACCATTATATTTTGTATAAATTTCTTTTAATCTATCTGATATTCTATTAATAGTACCTTCCGTATCACCAGCCCAATTGATATCATTTTTGTCATATAAATTTTGGTAGAGTTTCGTATCATCAGAAGTTTTACTTAATGATTTTTCTTTTTCTTTAAGAGATACGATTGTTTGAATTTTATCAATTATTTCATCATATGTAACTTTTCTCTTTTCTAAATTATGATATAGGTCAATTTCTGTTGATTGCTCTTTAGAGTCACCCAATGAAATATTCGTTTCAACCCCAATATTTTTCTGAACATTGGATAATCTGGTCATTTCATCAACTAAATTAGAAACCTTGACAGATGTAGCCTCAACTTGCGTTTGAAGTTCAAAGAATCTATCAGTAGGAACAGTATAATCGTCAAGTAAACTCATATGAGTTTTTAAATCATCAAACTGATCTTTTAATTCAGATACTTCTTGTGATAATTTCTTAAATTCATCATTGTCAACAAGATTAACTTCTTTACCAGAAATACCGCCAGTAGCAGATTTCTTTTGTAATTCGTCATATTTCTTATTTAATTCTGAGATTTTATTCTCTAGTTTATCAATTTCCTTTGACGATTTATTAACATCAACAATAGGAGCAGAAGAGTTTCCAATTCCTTTTGATAAATTAATAATCTCATTTATCTTATTCTCTAATTTGTCAAATGTTTGTAACTGTTCTTTTAATCCAGAATTACCAAACTCGAATGTGAATTTATCTAATTTAAGTTTCTGTAATTCCTTAATTTTATCAATTACCTTATCATCTTTTGCATCTAACTGAATTGTAATTTTCTGTTTACCAGCCTTAGAACTAATTCCGTCAAATACACCATTTGTATCTTTTTCAAATTGTGCAAGACTGGATCTGTAATCAAAACCAATCTTGATAATATCTGAACTTGCCATAATTCACATCCTTTCTAAATTGTGCAACGTTTTCTATACTCATCCTTTAATCGTTCATGATACTTATGCATTTCTCTATACACACTGAAACTAGCAGGAATGTTATACCAACCATGATAAGTACCTTTTGGATTGTAAATAAAATCTGACATAAGATCTGAAGGTGTGATTTGATCATAGTTATCAAACATTCTTTCAGGTGTTACTTCTACACCACCATAAAAAATAGTACCGTGGCTATTTTTATAAAATTTGTTATAAGATCTATATAAGTTATGCGTTCTTACATATTGTTGTGGCGTGTAATCGCTATAATATAAATCAATAAATGACACGTAACCATCTGTTAATCTCTGTTGAGCTTCATGTGCTAATTCAGAAGCTTTTTTCTGAGCCTGTTTTCCCAAATATTTAATAGTGTCTTTATTT
>OODA01000966.1_pt1 | contig 11489 bp, 9 predicted proteins | sample 1671341 | NCBI WGS metagenome assembly OODA01 (sample SAMN06348147, study PRJEB24527) | human gut metagenome | biome: human gut; feature: ankylosing spondylitis patient; material: feces | host: Homo sapiens | place: China | collected 2015-10 | reverse complement strand
ATAGCAGACTGTCATTAATATATACAGAAAGACTGTCTCCAGTGAAAGAATCGGCAATTTCTACCGTGTAAATTCCGGCGAATGTTTTTTCCTTGTCGTTGCTTTTAGACTGATTACGAAAACCTAAATATAAAAAAAGGCATACTATGAAGAATACCCCGAAAGCGAGTATCCCGTTTCCTATCATGAATTGTTTGTTGCTGTTGATACTTTTGTTGTTCATAATTAAGGTAGTTATAATGTATATTCCTTTGCAAAGTAAGTTATTTTCAGTTTGTTTATCGTGTATGTTATAATTTTTTTTCTACATTTGTCACGGAATTATATAAAAACGGAATACAGAATATCATGCAAAATAACCTGGTCATAGTGGAGTCTCCGGCAAAAGCTAAGACTATTGAAAAGTTTTTGGGGGAGGGTTATAAAGTATTGTCAAGTTATGGTCATATCCGTGACTTGAAGCAAAAAGCGTTCAGTATTGATATAAAGTCGCATTTCAAGCCGATTTACGAAATACCGGAAGATAAGAAAAAACTGGTGGCAGAGTTGAAGGAAGAAGCTGCCAAGGCCGACATGGTATGGCTCGCATCCGATGAGGACCGCGAAGGAGAAGCCATTTCCTGGCACCTGTTTGAGGTATTAAAACTGGACCCGGAAAAAACACGAAGGATTGTATTCCACGAAATTACGAAGACGGCTATATTGAAGGCTATAGAGCATCCGCGTCATATCAACATTGATTTGGTCAATGCCCAGCAGGCTCGTCGTGTACTCGACCGCATTGTGGGATTTGAACTTTCACCGGTGCTCTGGCGTAAAATCAAGCCGGCTCTTTCAGCCGGACGAGTACAGTCAGTGGCTGTACGCCTGATTGTAGAGCGTGAGCGCGAAATCAATGCCTTTACCTGCGAAGCTTCTTATAAGGTAGTGGCTACCTTTAAGGATGCGGAAGGGGCTGTGATTCGTGCAACTCTTGGCAGACGGTTCAAAACCAAAGAAGAAGCACAGCGTTTTCTTGAAAAATGCAAGGATGCTACCTTCGAAATCAAAGATATTACTACACGACCGGTTAAAAAATCACCGGCACCTCCTTTTACTACTTCTACACTTCAGCAGGAAGCAGCCCGTAAGCTTGGTTTTACCGTGGCACAGACGATGATGCTTGCACAGCGTCTGTATGAAAGCGGATTGATTACCTACATGCGTACCGACTCGGTAAACCTTTCTGAACTGGCCTTGTCTTCAAGCCGGGATGCCATTCTTTCTTTGATGGGAGAACGTTATGTACATACACGTCAGTATGCTACAAAGACAAAAGGGGCTCAGGAAGCACACGAGGCCATTCGTCCGACGTACATGTCAAATGAATCCATCGAAGGGAGTTCACAGGAAGTACGTCTGTATGAACTGATATGGAAACGTACGCTAGCTTCACAGATGGCTGATGCAGAGCTGGAGAAGACGACAGCTACCATTTCGGTGAGTGGCTGTGAGGATGAATTTCAGGCTGTAGGTGAAGTGGTCACATTCGATGGTTTCCTGAAAGTCTACAAAGAATCATTTGATGAAGAAGTAGAACAGGAAGATGCTACCGGACTTCCTAAAATGGAGGTAGGAGAGGTTCTGCAGCGGGAAGAAATTGCTGCAGTGCAACGTTTCAGTCAGGCTCCGGCACGTTATACAGAAGCAAGCCTGGTGCGTAAGCTGGAAGAATTAGGTATCGGTCGTCCGTCTACATACGCTCCTACTATTTCCACAATCCAGCAAAGAGGATATGTAGAAAAGGGAAACAAGGAAGGAGTGAAGCGTGAATACTCATTGCTGAAACTGACGGGAAAAGAAATTAAGGAAACGGTGCAGACGGAAATGAGTGGAAGTGAGAAATCCAAATTGATTCCTACCGATGTAGGTTGTGTAGTCAATGACTTCCTGATGCAGTATTTCCCGAAAATTATGGACTATAACTTTACGGCCAGTGTGGAAAAGGAATTCGACGAAGTGGCCGAAGGGGAAAAGAAATGGACCGATTTGATGGAGGTGTTCTATGAGAACTTCCATCCGCTGGTGGAAACGACACTGGCGACGAAGACAGAGCATAAAGTGGGTGAACGTATGTTAGGTACTGACCCGAAGAGCGGTAAACCTGTTTCGGTGAAAATCGGACGTTTTGGACCTGTGGTACAGATTGGTTCTTCAGACGATGAAGAAAAACCAAGATTTGCCCAGCTGAACAAGGAACACTCCTTGGAAACAATTACACTGGAAGAAGCGCTTGATTTGTTTAAACTACCGCGTGTATTGGGCGAACTTGACGGAACAACCGTTTTGGTAGGAGTCGGACGTTTTGGCCCGTATGTGCGCCACGGCAATGAATATGTGTCTATTCCGAAGGAGATGGATCCGATGGCTGTGACTTTTGAAGAAGCCGTACGGATGTTGTCTGAGAAGAAAGAAAAAGAGGCACAGAAAATCATCAAGCAGTTCCCCGAAAATCCGGATATGCAGATTTTGAATGGTCGTTACGGACCTTACATTGCTTACCAGAAGAAAAATTATAAGATTCCTGAAAACGTGAATCCGGCAGACCTGAACCTGGATGCTTGCTTCAAGGTAATAGAACTGCAGGCACAGAAAGCCGAGATGCGCAAGGCGAAAGGAGCAAAGGCGAAGACAAAGAAATGAAAAGAGTTTTCCTGATTGGCTATATGGGTTCGGGAAAAACCACACTGGGCAAGGCTTACAGTGCGGCTACCGGACTACAGTTTGTCGACCTCGACTGGTACATCGAGGAACGCATGCATAAATCCATTTCCGACTTGTTTGCGGAAAGAGGAGAAGACGGTTTCCGCTTGCTGGAGCAGAAGATGCTGCACGAGGCGGGAGAGTTTGAGAATGTATTGATTGCATGCGGAGGAGGCACTCCTTGCTTTTTCGATAACATGGACTATATGAATCATACAGGCGAAACAGTATTTCTGGATGTATGTCCGGAAGTACTGTTCCGTCGTTTAAAGATAGCAAAGGCCAAACGTCCGCTGTTGGCGAATAAAACGGACGAAGAGCTGATGCAGGTCATTACTTCGGCGTTGGAAAAAAGACTTCCTTATTATTCTAAGGCTAAATGGCGTTTCAACGCAGAAGAACTTGAAAGTTATGCACAGATTGACAGAGCGGTAAGCCGCTTGAATGAATTGATAAATTAAAGAAGTATAAATCTAGACTTTACGTAGTGAAATGAGAAAATGGCGTATTGAAGACTCTGAAGAGCTCTACAACATCACGGGGTGGGGCGTTTCATACTTTAGTATCAATGACAAAGGTCATGTGGTAGTAACTCCACGAAAAGACGGAGTAGCCGTCGATTTGAAGGAACTGGTGGACGAGTTGCAGTTGAGGGACGTAACCGCTCCTATGCTGGTACGTTTTCCGGATATTCTGGACAACCGGATTGAGAAAATCTCCAATTGCTTTACACAGGCTTCTGAAGAATATGGCTATCAGGCTCAAAACTTCATTATTTACCCGATTAAGGTAAATCAGATGAGACCGGTAGTGGAGGAAATTATCAGTCATGGAAAGAAATTTAATTTAGGACTGGAGGCCGGTTCAAAGCCGGAACTTCATGCTGTAATTGCCATTAATACGGATTCTGATTCACTGATTATCTGCAACGGCTATAAGGATGAAAGCTACATTGAACTGGCTTTGCTGGCGCAGAAAATGGGTAAACGTATTTTCCTGGTGGTAGAAAAGTTGAACGAGCTTCGACTGATTGCCAAGATGGCCAAGCAGCTGAATGTACGTCCGAATATTGGTATCCGCATCAAATTAGCTTCCTCTGGTAGCGGAAAGTGGGAAGAAAGCGGAGGCGATGCCAGCAAGTTCGGATTGACTTCCAGTGAGTTGCTCGAGGCACTTGATTTCCTGGAAAAGAAAGAAATGCAAGATTGCCTGAAGCTGATTCATTTCCACATAGGTAGTCAGGTGACTAAGATACGTCGTATCAAGACAGCATTGCGCGAGGCTTCTCAGTTCTATGTGCAGTTGCATCAACTGGGCTTCCCGGTAGAATTCGTAGATATAGGCGGAGGACTGGGAGTGGATTATGACGGTACCCGCTCTGCTAACAGTGAAAGTAGCGTGAACTATTCCATCCAGGAATATGTGAACGACTCTATTTCCATCATGGTGGATGCCAGCAACAAAAACAATATTCCGCATCCGAACATTATTACAGAAAGTGGCCGTTCATTGACTGCCCATCATTCGGTATTGATCTTTGAGGTGCTGGAAACAGCTTCACTGCCTTCTATGGACGAAGACTTTGAGGTGAGTGCAGACGATCATGAACTCGTACAGGAACTTTATCAGATTTGGGATAACCTGAATCAGAGCCGTATGTTGGAGGCATGGCATGATGCCCAGCAGATTCGTGAAGAATCGTTGGACTTGTTCAGCCACGGTATTGTCGATTTGAAGACACGTGCACAGATTGAACGTATGTACTGGTCGGTTACACGTGAGATTAACCAGATTGCATCGGGTTTGAAGCATGCACCGGATGAGTTCCGTAATTTGGACAAGCTGTTGGCTGACAAATATTTCTGTAACTTCTCTCTGTTCCAGTCGTTGCCGGATTCCTGGGCGATTGACCAGATTTTCCCCATCATGCCGATTCAGCGTCTGGATGAACGTCCTGACCGCACGGCTACTTTGCAGGATATTACTGGCGACTCGGATGGAAAAATTGCCAACTTCGTGACCAGCCGTAATGTGGCACACGACTTGCCTGTACATACCATCAAGGCAAAGGAATCGTATTATATCGGTGTGTTCTTGGTGGGGGCTTACCAGGAAATTCTGGGAGATATGCACAACTTGTTCGGCGATACCAATGCCGTACATGTCAGTGTGGATGAGAAAGGTTACAGCATTGACCAGGTGATTGATGGAGAAACTGTGGCCGAAGTACTCGACTACGTGCAGTATAACCCGAAGAAGCTGGTACGTACCTTGGAAACCTGGGTGACAAAGTCTGTGAAAGAAGGCCGTATCTCGCTGGAGGAAGGAAAGGAATTCCTGGCAAATTATCGTTCCGGATTGTATGGATATACTTATCTGGAGTAATTTAAGAAAGTAGCATTATGAAAGAAAAACTGACAGTTATAAAAGTAGGAGGAAAAATCGTAGAGGAGCCTGATACATTGAATCAGTTGCTCGATGATTTCTCATCTCTGTCTGGCTATAAGGTGCTGGTGCATGGAGGAGGCCGCTCTGCCACTCGTATTGCTTCACAGTTGGGAATTGAAAGCCAGATGGTGAACGGACGTCGTATTACCGATGCAGAAACTTTGAAGGTGGTGACAATGGTTTACGGCGGACTTGTCAACAAGAATATTGTGGCCGGCTTGCAGGCAAAAGGGGTGAATGCCATAGGTCTGACAGGAACGGATATGAATGTAATCCGTTCTGTGAAACGTCCGGTGAAAGACATTGATTACGGCTACGTAGGAGATGTTGAGAAAGTAGACGGAAAGGCCCTGGCTGACCTGATTCATCGTCAGATTGTACCTGTGATGGCACCATTGACGCATGACGGGAATGGAAACCTGTTGAATACGAATGCCGGAGAAACCGCAAAAGCTTTGGCGGAGTATTTTGATGTGACACTGGTGTACTGCTTTGAAAAGAAAGGGGTGCTACGCGATGAGAATGATGATGACAGCGTAATTCCGGTGCTGACCCCAGATTTGTTCAAGCAATATGTGGAGGAAGGAATCGTGCAAGGTGGTATGATTCCTAAACTGGAAAATTCTTTTTCAGCCTTGGATGCTGGTGTGTCACAGGTCGTAATAACCTTAGCATCAGCAATTTACAAAGATTCCGGAACAATTATCAGAAAATAATTCAAAAAAATTGGCGGGTGGGTGTAACTTTTATGAAACTCACCCGTCATTAGTATAGAGAGCCATGCAAGAGATCAGTTTTCGTGACAATATTCTGCCGCTGAAAGATAAGCTTTTCAGGTTGGCCTTGCGCATTACGTTCGACCGGGCAGAGGCGGAAGATATTGTTCAGGATGCACTGATTAAGGTGTGGAACAAGCGTGACGAGTGGGGAGAGTTGGAATCCATAGAAGCCTATTGTCTGACGGTAGTTCGGAATTTAGCTATTGACCGAAGTCAGAAAAAAGAGGCCCAGAATCTGACCTTGACACCGGAAACGCAGGAAATGCCGGATGCACAGACTCCCGAAAGCCAGTTTGAACGGAATGAACAGTTTCAGTTGGTACACAGGCTGGTGAATGAACTCCCGGAAAAGCAACGAACCATTGTTCAGCTTAGGGATATTGAAGGTAAGAGTTATAAAGAAATTGCTGATGTGTTGGGGATTACGGAAGAGCAAGTGAAAGTAAATCTTTTCAGGGCCCGACAACGCATCAAATTAAAATACAGTGAGATTAACGATTATGGACTATAAGTACATTGAACAACTTCTGGAACGCTATTGGAACTGTGAAACCTCGGTAGAGGAAGAGCAGATTCTTCGGATTTTCTTTCAGCAGAAAGAGCTTCCCGCCCATTTGCGCCGCTACCGTTCTTTGTTTACTTACCAGGAAGAAGCTGCCGGGATGAAATTGGGTGATGATTTTGACAAGCGTGTGCTTGCGGAAATTGAACGTCCGGTAGTAAAAGCCAGAAAGCTGACGCTTTATTCACGTTTTATGCCTTTGTTTAAGGCTGCGGCTATGATGTTGCTGCTTTTTACATTAGGAGGAGTCGTGAAACATGCGACAGAAGAGGGTGGTACTTCGGGTATTGTATATGTGCATGATCAGTTTGAGAACCGACAGGAGACTCCGCAAGTTGCCTACGAAGGTGATTCGGTGAAGACGCTGATTCGGGAAACATCTTCCAAACCCAGACTGGAAGAAAACAGTAACAGATAGAACATTTTCATTTGCTTTTATATAAATAGTTAGTGCTTATTAAAACTTAAAACAACAACGAGGCTGTGAAGTTTCAATTCTCTCAAAATTAAATTACTAACTAAATAAAAAAGGATTACCGCGTGAGCAGTAGTCCTTTTTTATTTGGAATATTTCACTATTTTTGCCGCAAAATTTGGATAAGAACACATGTTTACAGTCATTGGAGTTATGCTGGGGGGGATGTTGATAGGCTTTCTCCTTCGCCGTCAGGAGTTTTCGTGGATTGGTAAAGTCATTACCTTGTTAATTTGGGCATTGTTGTTTCTGCTGGGAATAGAAGTCGGAGGTAATCGCCGGATTGTAGAGGGGCTTGCCACTTTGGGAGTGGAGGCTTTTGTGATTACATTAGCTTGTGTGCTGGGCAGCTGTATTCTGGCTTGGGGATTATGGTATTTGCTGTATAAAAAGAAAGGAGAAAAGGCATGAAAGGAAGTTTGATTATTATCGGCTTTTTTATTTTGGGCACATTGTGTGGCTTTTTTCATCTGATTCCTTTTGATATAAGTAAAAGCAATATCAGTTTTTATGCCTTGTGTGCCCTGATGTTCAGTGTAGGATTGAGTGTGGGGCATGACCCGCAGACCTTGAAGAATTTTCGTTCGCTGAATCCACGCTTGATATTTCTTCCGGTAGCTACTATATTGGGGACTGTTTCTGCTGCAGCTTTGGTAAGCTTGATTCTTCCGCATCGTAGTGCTCCTGATTGTATGGCTGTAGGAGCAGGGTTCGGATATTATTCCCTTTCCAGTATTTTTATTACGCAGTATAAGGGGCCGGAACTGGGTACCATTGCTTTGCTTTCCAACATTATGCGTGAAATTATTACTTTGCTTTGTGCTCCTCTGTTGGTGCGCTGGTTTGGTAATCTGGCTCCTATATCGGCTGGAGGAGCGACTACTATGGATACTACGTTGCCCATCATTACCCGTTGCTCAGGACAGCAATTTGTGGTAGTTTCCATATTCCATGGTTTTGTGACGGATTTCAGTGTGCCGTTCTTGGTCACTTTCTTTTGTTCTATTTGATGAGTCGTTTTTTTAAGAATAAAATACGGCCCTCGACGAAGAAATTAACCATCTTACGTCGAGGGCCGTATTGTTATGAACGAGATAGAAGATTAATCTTGGTAGTAGACTCTCTTTACACGGTTTGATACGCTGGTCAGGATTTCATACGGAATTGTTTCCAGTATATCGGAGAGTACTGTTACCGGGAGATCATCGCCGAAGATAATGGCTTTGTCACCTTCCTTACAATCAATATCCGTTACATCAATCATACATACATCCATACAGATATTTCCTACGTAGGGGGCTTTCTGTCCGTTCACCTGACAGTAAGCATGTCCGTTACCCAGATGGCGATTTAATCCGTCGGCATATCCGATGGGGATGGCCGCAATGCGTGAATCCCGTGTCAGTACACCTTTACGGCTGTAGCCTACAGTTTCATCTGCTGGTACCTCGTGGATTTGCAGGATGGTTGTTTTCAGGGTAGTGACATTGTGTAGCATCTTGTTGGTAAACGGATCTATCCCATATAATCCGATTCCCAGGCGGACCATGTCGAATTGTGCACCCGGATAACGCTCAATACCTGCTGTGTTACAGATATGGCGAATAATTTTGTGCTTGAAACCTTCCTGAAGCGTGGTCGAAGCTGCTTCGAATGTTTCTATCTGATGGCGTGTGAAGGCATCAAAGCGTTCTGCATCACTGCCTACTAGGTGAGAGAATACGGAACGAGGGATGACTGCACTTTGTTTCTGCAGGCGCTGTACGAGTTGCGGGATTTCGCTTGGAGCAAATCCTAACCGGTGCATACCTGTATCAATCTTGATATGAATCGGGAAATTGCTGATTCCTTCACGTTCCGCGGCTTTGATAAGTTCTTCCAGTAGGTGGAAACTGTATACTTCCGGTTCCAGGCGATAATCAAACATTGTTTTGAAAGCCGTGATTTCCGGGTTCATGATGATGATGGAACTGTTGATGCCTGCTTTACGCAAATCGGCTCCTTCATCGGCCACAGCTACTGCGAGATAGTCTACTCGCTGGTCTTCCAGTGTCTTGGCAATTTCAAATGAACCGGCCCCATAGGCTGAGGCTTTTACCATACAAACGATTTTAGTCTCCGGTTTCAGTTTGTTACGGTAGTAGTTCAGGTTGTCTACCAGTGCATTCAGGTTGATTTCCAAGATAGTTTCGTGTACCTTCAGTTCCAACGCATCCGTAATGTCATCGAAGTGGAATACACGTGCCCCTTTTATCAGAATATCTTCGTTATGCAACTGGTTCAGCAAACCGGAATTCAAAAGTTCGGAAGTGTTGGCAAAGAAGTCTTTCTGTATTTCAAACCGGTTGGCTGCGGCAGAGATTTCTTCACCGACTCCGATAATATGGTCTACTTTCCGGCTATGTACCAGGTCGGCTACTTGTCTGTATAATAGTTTGCTTGTTTGTCCACTTTCCAGCATGTCCGACAGGATGAGTGTACGCTTCCGGTTCTTGTCTTCCGAGCGTCTCATCATAAAATCGAGTGCGATGTCGAGTGAGGCAAAGTCTGAATTATAACTGTCATTAATTAACGTACAACCGTTCTTGCCCTCTTTTACCTCCAGTCGCATAGCTATAGGCTCCAGATGAAGCATGCGTTCGGCAATCGTTTCAGGGGGTACCATAAGGTAAAGTGCTACGGCCAGACAGTTGAGTGAGTTTTCAATGGACGCATCGTCAATGAATGGGATACGGTATTCCTTGAAGAATCCTAAGTAGCGGTATTTGATGGTGGTTCCCGTATCGTCTTTCAGGATTTTCTCAATGAAGAGCGGGCGTTCGGAGTCTTTGGTTGACCAGGCAATTTCACGGGCTGTGAACAGTGATTTGGTTACACAGCTGGTGATAAGTTCGTTGTCACCGTTGTACACAATCACGTCGCAGTCCTTGAACAACTGCAGTTTCTCCATACACTTGTCTTGTACGGAAGAGAAGTTTTCCTGATGTGCTCCTCCGATGTTGGTCAGAATACCGATGGTGGGTTGGATGATAGGACGTAATGCTTCCATCTCACCCATTTCGGAAATACCGGCTTCAAAAATACCCAATTCCGTATGTTCATTCATCAGCCATACGGAAAGAGGCACTCCGATTTGTGAATTATAGCTTCTTGGAGAACGGGTGATGGTACGGTCCGGACTTAGTATCTGGTATAACCATTCTTTTACCACAGTCTTTCCATTACTTCCCGTGATACCAATGACCGGCACCTGAAATTGTTCTCTGTGTCTGGATGCCAGACGTTGTAAGCTTTTCAGCGGGTTGGGTACAATCAGGAAATTAGCATCTGTATATGATGAGGCCGTTTCCGGTATTTCGTTGACAACGAAATTACGTACCCCTTTCTGGTAAAGATCCGGGATATATTTATGTCCGTCATTGCGTTTTGTCTTTAAGGCAAAGAACAATGTCTCTTCCGGAAAACACAATGACCGGCTGTCAGTTAGAATCCAGTCGATTGTAGAGGAGGTAGTTCCTATGCGTTGAGCTCCTAAAATGGAGGTTATTTCTTCAATTGTGCTTGACATAACTTTATTTCCTTTTGAACATCTAAGTACGGTAATTTTTCTTTTAAGTCCTCTATCTTTAACAGTATTTGACTTAAAAAGGTTTGGTAGGCTTCTGATTCAGGATTAAAAGGACGGTGAGCCAGTCCCTGACGTATTTTGTTCCATTCTTTCAGGAATGAGAGAGTAGAAGGTGTAAAATAGCAATTGCAGAAGCATTCCCAGATGTATTGAATGGCAAGCGGACTGGGATGCATCATATCGTCAGCATAGAAACGATAATCACGCAGCTCATCTATCATGATTTCATAAGAAGGGAAATAGTGGCAGAAATCCATTTGACTACAAATCTGGTCAATTGCGATGAGCAAATTCGCCTTACTGAGCTGGTTGCCATGCAAACCGTCTTTGAGGTGACGTATCGGGCTGACAGTAAATAGACATTGCAGATTCGGACGTACTGCTTTCAGCTCTTGTAATAAAGGTAAATATATGGCAGTTATTTCATCGGCGCTGACCATCTTACGTTCAAATAACCGGGAAGAAAGCTTATGGCAGTTTCCTACAATTTCCCCATTTTCTTTCCAGGTATAGACGAAGGATGACCCCCATGTGAAAATAATCCAGTCGGCTTGCTTCAGATTTTTATGCCCTTGTGCGATGCGTTGATTGATTTTCAGCAGACAATCTTCCGCTTTGTGAGATGAAAAGGTACTGTGGTGCATCAGACTGTACCATTCTCCTTGTTCCTCACGTAAATCTTCTTTCTGATAGAGAGCTTTTTTCAATAAGCATTGTATGGAAGTCGCTATTGACATGGGGTTATATAACACCCCGAAAGGGTTCACATCGCAATTGAATTTATGTTCGGCCAGCAAGTTTCCGATATGTTCGGAAAAACAGGAGCCCCATATCATCAGCCGGTCGGTATGCTGA
>OODA01000959.1_pt1 | contig 11525 bp, 16 predicted proteins | sample 1671341 | NCBI WGS metagenome assembly OODA01 (sample SAMN06348147, study PRJEB24527) | human gut metagenome | biome: human gut; feature: ankylosing spondylitis patient; material: feces | host: Homo sapiens | place: China | collected 2015-10 | reverse complement strand
TCTGCCAAGAGCGTCAGAGGCGGCTGTCTTCAAGTGTAGGTTATAGGTTCCATAGGATAAATAGCCGCCTGTCTTCAAGTGTGGCATAAAAAGTGTGCTTTTAATTCCATTTTCAAACATAGCCTCTTTGCGCCATAGCCGCAGCTTTTTGATGAGTGTGAGCAATTCCGGTTGTATATGAATATCTCGAATCGAGTCCTTGGTCTTAGCGGACGTAGCATGCTTAGTAGAGGGATAGTAAGTCTTTGTAATGTGGATGGTCTTAGACTTGATATCCACATCTGAATCTTCAAGTGCCACAAGCTCCCCAATCCTCATGCCTGTAAGAATCAGAAAATAGGATATATAGTAGTCCTGCCAGTGGTAATTGTCTATAAAGTAATTAAGTAATTTTGTTATCTCATCATGTTCCAGATATTCATTGCTGATGTCATATACCTCTGGTATTTCGTCGGAGCTCTCTTCGCTGATATAGTCGAGTTTTAATAGTATATCATGATTTGAGTGATAGTCGTTTTTCACCCCCCATTTTAGAGTGAATTTCAGATATTTTATATATCCGTTTATTGTGCTGATTTTTTTACCGGTAGCAAGAAGTTGATCATATATATAGCGGGGAGAAAGTTTGTCAACGAGTACATCATTACCGATTGTGCTTACACAACGATATATATATGATTTCTCAGTTACAATTGTACTTTCTTTCCTCTTGCACTGCCGTAATGATGCTATATAAGCATCAGCCAGCTCCCCTAGCGTTGTATCAGATCGGACAGGAGAGGAAGTCTCGGCCTTCTCAATCTTCCCGGCAAGGATCCTTGCCGCCTTGTTTCTGTTCTGAGGTGATGCCTTAGGCATCGTCACAGTTACCTTCTTCACCTTCTCTGTGAGCGGATCTGTGTACCTCTCACAATACTTTACGGTTCCATTTTTTTGTATTTCTGACCACATAATATCAACTCCTATCTAAAAATAGGCATAAAAAATAAGCCTATCAAAAGTGGAAGGCTTATGGTATAATGTAGTTTGTTAATTGTGAGTACCTATAAGCCTTCGGTTTGTGGGTAACTTCCCTCAGGTGTTCCAGCACCTGGGGGATTTTTATTTTTGAACTATTTCCAAATTGGAATAGGTTCATACAACGTAAAAGACCCCGGGCCCGAAGGACACCGGAGTACGTTCACAACGAACATATCACGATGTATCTTCTAAAGTCAATATTGAATTGGTTGGTTGTTGCAAAAAATGCAATAACCACATAACGTAAAAGACCCCGCATTTCTGCGAGGTCTAAAATATTAAGAAAATAACTACATAAAATTCGTGCCCTATAGGCGGCTTAATATAGTTATTATAATCAAAATATATCTCGCATTCAAGTTAATATGTCAATTATGATTCGTTTCTGAGTTTTTCACTGAGCCTATATTGCTCGGCTTCAGGAACATCAACAAATTCAACTGTTTTATCATAGTTTCGTTTAACAACTTCCTTTATTTCATCAAGAGTCACATGGAAGAACTCTCTTCGCTGGTTTATCATATTAACCTTTCTATCCTCAAACTCTCTGTGTAACGCAGCCTCCAGAGCAGGAGCATCATCTGAGAATATCATTGCATGAACATCAAATTTGAACGGCACTGATGCATCACCAAGCTCATCAACACGATCTTGAGGATCCAATCGGCGAGTCATTCCAATTTTGTATATATTCTTGCCAAAGGAACCAATGTTGGAGATTATATATACATATCCAGCTTTCATATTTGCCTGACGATAATCTATATCGACAAGAGATTTATCAATGCTTTGCAACTTCTTTTCAAGTGCCTCTTTCTTTTCAATCAGATCATTGTCATCAGGCTTGAAAGCAAGCTGTTTTTCAATCTGCTTGAAAGCATTCTGGTAATGCGTTTGCTCTTTCTCAATGCGGGCACGTTCCAATTCCATTTCTTTAGCAGCCCTGGCTTGTTCTTTCTGTTCAGCCCTAGCCATACGGAGATCTTCTTTATCCCGTTCTTTTCTTTCGGCATATTCAAAAGCCAAATGCAATTCGTTTATCTTGGCATTGATATATTCCTGAGTTATAGATAATCCCAAATTAGATCCGAATTTTGAAATATTCTCAGCAGATTTGTAAATACGCTCGTTTGATAAATCGTAGTTAGTGTATTTCACATTGGAGATTATTTCATCACATTCCATGTTGAAAGTGCGAAGAATAAGTTTTTTCATGTCTGATATAATTCTTCTGTCTTTCCGAGGATCATCAGTTATCTTATTGTCACCATTTTGTGTAACTGCTTGACCTGTGGAAATTAGCTCTTTCTGCTGTTTCCGGGTTATAGATAACTCATCTTTATACTCTAATGCAGAGGCAAAAGCGTATTCAGGTGTAAATAAACCGCACTCTTGATATAGCAGATCAGCAGTAACATTTATAAGTTCTTGTTTTTTGCTTTGTATTTGGCAGTTTAATTTGTCTATCTCCAGTTGTAGTGCAGGAGTAAGAGTAGCTTTTAAATCAGCATATTGCTGATTTGCCTTTAGCAATTCATCGGAAAGAGTATTTACCTTATCAGATAAAGCTGTATGTTCCTCGTTCAAAGAACTGTTCTGATTTTGCAATTCTTTGTTCTGCACATATAACTGCTGATTGGAATTGAATAAATTTGAATTATCAGAAAACATTCTCTGATTTTGAGCAATTTGAAAGTTGTTGTTCTGTATAAATAGGTCAAATTGCTTTTTCCGTTGTTGGTAATCAATGGTTTTCATTATTAAAAGAATGACTCCACCTATTGCTGGTATAATAAGAAACCATAATGCGACTAGTAGACATATAAACCATGTATTGTAATACCAAGGCTGTTTAAGTATATCTCTAGGATCTTGTACTTGATTATTCATAAATCTCCTCCCCTTAAGTGTAATTTAAAATTTCCCTCTTAATTCTACTACCTTGCCAATTATTCGAACTGGCTTAGTCTCTATAGTTTCTTTGTCAAAGAACATCGGAGCATAGGCAGGATTGTTGGATATAAGCTCTAGCCCATCTCTATACTTCCTGAGACGCTTGCAAACGGCATCATCACCATTCACAAGGGCAATTACAGTGTCACCATTCTCGGCATCTTCCTGTTGCTTAACGATGACCACATCGCCATCCACAATACGAGGCTCCATACTGTCACCCTTTATTTTAAGTGCGAAGAAGTCTCCAGTCTTAGCAAGATCCTCGGATATTTCCTCAGTATCTATAATCTCCGTGATAGCATTTATTGGTATGCCAGCGGCGACACGACCGAGAACATTGATTGCAACACCAGCACGCTGTGATTTTGTACGTTCTTCTACTAAATCAGATTTTTCTATTCCAAAATAGTTAGCCATTAACTCTATTTTATCAATTCTAGGATATGTACGAGCATGTACCCAGTCGGAAAAAGTAGACATGCTAAACCCAAGTGTTTGGCATATTTCAGTTTGGGAGATGCCGTTTTGACTAAGATAAAATCTTATGTTGTTTGCCATAATTTCTTTATTTCCAAGTGAACTCATGAGATTCACCTCCTCATGAATTCATTGTACGGCAAAAACGGAAATAAATCAACGAAAAATGAAAAAAATTCGGAAAAACCGTTGACAATTCGGTTAAACCGAACTATACTAGCCTCATACAAAGTCGAAAGGAGATGATAAAGTGTGTAAAATTCCTGATAAGATGAAAGTATCTTTAAAGATGGCAAGAGAACTCAAGCACTATACACAGGATGAGGCAGCCAAGCTAATCGGCATAAATAAAGATACATTGGGTAATTATGAGAGGGGGAAAAGCTATCCAGATATTCCTATCTTAAGAAAAATAGAAGAGGTTTATGGGATACCATATGATAGGCTTATTTTTTTGCCTCTCGACTTCGGTTTAACCGAAAATAAGGAATAAGAGAAAGGAGAGACATGATAAAGAAGGTATACACAGAGCTTGTACAGATAAGAAAAGAGCTCCATACAATCAGAAAGCTGCTGGAGCCAAAACCGAATCCTGTTGTCGTAATTCAGAAAGAGTATGGAGAGGAACCAAAGAAAAGATGTTGACCACGATCATTGGCATAGCCATTGGGACATTTGTCGGAAGGTTGATTTTCGACATTTGGAAATCAAGAAGGAAAGGAGATGGGAACGATGCACCATTACATAACAAAATACACGGAGAAGGGGATCAGATACGCTGAATCATGGTTACAGATCGATTTGCCATTTGGTAGATGTATTTGTTTCAGCAGAAAAAGGATAAAAATACAGGAGCACTGAGGCTGGTCATAGAGAAAGGAGAGTGAGAGTGATGAGCAGAGCGGTCAAAGACATACAGGTAATAGGTGTCAGGGAGATTGGCCGGTTGCCGTACATAAGCAAGGCGAAAATGATGAAGATATTTGAGATGTCATTATCTACAGCAACCAGACGTATAGCAGATCTTGACAGATATGTCCAGTCTGGCAGATATGGACCATACACCATACTGGATGGTGCCGGAGTAACAAGGGTCAATGTGCTTGCCTTGGTGGATTATCTGAAGTACAAGAAACAGCTTGACGCTGGCAGACGAGTGCCGCCGTTCGACATAAATAAGGTAGCAAAAGAAGCCGTCATAAACTGGGATGAATTAGATCCCTGACAGTAAAAAAACACCTTTGGAATAGCAGTTCCGCCGGTGCAAATAAGAAATAACTCAAGAAAATCATAGCAGAAAAGGGGAAGAAAAGCAATGAAGAGGAAGAACTTAGATACAAAGGCTGTCAAGGCCGTGAGCCTTGTAATAATGACTATTTTATTTTTGCTGTTGACCTACAACATCTTATTCAACGTAGAAGTGCTGCTTGCACTGCCGGCGGTAGGATTGGTGGCGTACTTGCTTGGAACCGTGTTTACGGAGCTGGGACTTTATGGCGTGCTTGAACTTATGAACAGCATTGAAGATGCCAGAGAGGAATAGAACATGGTTGAGATGAAAGTGCTTGGAAGCCACGAAGAATGGCTTAAGGCAAGAACCAAGATAGGCGGGTCTGATGCCTCGGCGATCTTTGGGATGAGCCCATACAAGACCAATGTGGATTTGTTCAAGGAGAAAGCCTACGGCATAGAGCCTGAGGACATATCAGACAAGCCTTATGTCAAGTATGGAACAGAGGCAGAAAAGCATCTGAGGGAGTTATTCAAGTTGGATTATCCACAGTATCAAGTTGGATATGTGGAAAACAACATGTTCACGAATGATAAGTACCCATGGGCGCACGCAAGCCTTGACGGATGGCTTATGGACCGGGATGGACGCAATGGTGTGCTTGAGATCAAGACCACAGAGATACTGCAGTCAAGTCAGAAGAAAAAATGGGATAACAGAGTGCCAGATAACTATTACATACAGGTGCTTCATTACTTGATGGTGACAGAGTTTGAATATGCGGTACTCAAGGCACAGCTCAAGTTTGAAATTGATGGAGAGGTATATTTGCAGACCAAACACTATCCGATAGAGCGGTCGGAGGTAGAGGATGACATCCAGTATCTTATTGATGCTGAGAGAGAGTTCTGGGAGAGCGTACAGGTGAAGAAAGAGCCGCCGCTGATACTTCCGGAGATATAGGAGAGATGCAATGTATTACAACGAATGTCCACAGTGCGGTGCTTGCCTGGACCCGGGCGAACACTGTGACTGCGAGGAAGAGAGACAGCGACAGACAGCACGCATCATGGCAATGGTGCGAGAGAACAAGGAGAGTCACCAGATGGAGCTGGTGCTGAATTAGGGGGTTGAAAATGGAATTAAGAGTTAATGAGGTAGCGATACCACAGGAGATCAAGATCTTAAACTTTGAAGAGCTTAAAACTGAACTTGAGGCCAAGGCTGATTATTACAGATCCCTGGCATATACAGATGAGCAGATCAAGGATGCCAAGGCGGACAGAGCAATGCTGAACAAATTTAAGAACACAGTGAACTCTGAACGTATCAGAAAAGAGAAGGAATACATGGAGCCATTCAATGAGTTTAAGTCTCAGGCGAATGAGCTCATAGCAATTGTAGAAAAGCCTATGGCTGCGATAGATGAGAGAATTGCTGCTTACAGTGATGAGCAGAAAGCCAAGAAGCAGAAAGCCATTGAGGAGTTGTTTTCTCAGATAGGCTTTCAGAACTTCGTCACTCTGGAGAAGATTTGGGATCCGAAGTGGCTTAATGCATCCACTTCTATGAAGAGTATTGAGACTCAGATGAAAACGAGGATGTATGAAATCGGTAATGATGTACTGAGAATAAGTCAGTTCGCCGAGTTCTCATTTGAAGCTATGGAGGCTTACAAGAAAAAACTGTGCATGGATGACGCTTTAGTCAAGGTTGAAGAAGAGCGTGATATGGCACAGAAGAAAGCCGCCGCCAAGGCTTCACAGCAGACATCAGTACATGAGCCTACATTCCCAGTAAGGTTTGAAGCAATCGTTACAAAGGAACAGGCAAAAGAGCTTGCGGCTTGGTTCGCAGAGAGACACATACAGTTTAAGCAGATTAGATAATGGAGGTAACAAGATGATTAAAGTAAAAATGGACTCAGTAGAAATGAGGGGAACAACACCGGTTCTTATAACGGAGTTGGTACTTGCAATGAAGAGTTTAAGGAAGTCACTTGCTGGAAGATATGGAGAGGTTGCTACAGAAGAGATGATAAGCAGAGCCATGGAAGCGTCCAAAGCTGAGGGAGACATTAACGAGATTATGAGTGACCTCATAGATGATGTTTTATTTAAGATATTGCCAAAAGCCAATATAAACAAGGACAACATAAGGGAAATGCCACAGGCTCTGAAAGAGGTACTGCGCAAGATGTTAGAAGATACGATTATGCATTAGGAGGATATGTAGATGGAACATTACAACATAAGTGAGGCAATAGAGGCACAGGAAAGATATTGCAAGAAGAACTGCCTCCCCTACTTTGCACCGGATGATGGCATCTGTTATCGCTGCAATAAGAACATATATGAAAAGATAAAAAGAAATGGTACATCGATAGAAAGAGGAATATCAGTAGAGGCGGCAGGAACAAACCTTATAACAGGATGCCCGCATTGCAGTTGGTCGTTCTGCGAATAGGAGGTGGTCAAGATGATTGTATTAAACAAAGGTTCAGTACAGTTGGAAGGGTCAACAATAATGCTGATCGCTGAAATGATAACAGCCATAAGCGGAGTGCGATCTATCGTTGAAGAAGATTTTGGAACAGATGTGGCAAATCAGTTTATAGACAAGGCTGTAGAGATTGCAAAGCAGAATAACAGCAAGATTGATATTTTAGAATTGGCAACCGAGTTAGCGGAGGTAGAAAATAATGGCAGTAAATAACAGTTTAGTAGCAAAAAGTAAAGCACAGCAGAATCTGGGAATTACAGAGTATCTTACAAAAGATGCAATCAAGAATCAGATCAACAAGGTGGTTGGTGGAAAGAATGGACAGAGGTTTATATCTGCTATCGTATCAGCATATAATACCAACCCTACACTTCAGGAGTGCACGAATCAGTCGATTCTTTCAGCTGCACTTCTCGGCGAGAGCTTACAGCTTTCACCATCCCCACAGCTCGGACACTATTACATGGTCCCATTCAACAATACAAAGACTGGTGTCAAGGATGCTCAGTTCCAGATGGGATATAAGGGATATATTCAGCTGGCTATCCGTTCTGGTCAGTATAAGAGACTGAATGTTGTCGCAATCAAGGAAGGGGAGTTGGAATACTTCGACCCACTCAACGAGGATATCAAGGTCAATCTCATGGTTGATGACTGGGACAAGCGTGAAGAGGCTGAGACAATCGGCTACTATGCAATGTTTGAGCTTGTTAATGGATTCAGAAAGACGATGTACTGGAGCAAGGCTCAGATGCTTGCTCATGCAGACAAGTATTCACAGGCATTTTATAAGGATGCTGGAAAGATCAAGACAAAGTACGGAGAGAAGCAGAGAGTATCATATGCTGACTATGAAGCCGGTAACTATGATCCTCGTGATTCCTGGATGTATTCATCGTTCTGGTATAAGAATTTTGATGGCATGGCTTACAAGACAATGCTCCGACAGCTGATCAGCAAGTGGGGAGTGATGAGCATAGAACTCCAGAAGGCATTTGAGGGCGACATGGCAACCTTGGACGCTGAGGGACATCCTACATACGTTGAGAATGACAATGATGAGTATGTGGAAACCACAGCAACAGAGATGAATGAACCAGAAGCACAGGCTCCACAGGCAGAGCCACAGGATACTCAGAATAATGCTCAGAATACACAGAACAGTGTTCAGGATCCACAGCCAGAGATGAACGCTGCAGAAGCGGCACTGTTCGGAAGTTTCAAGTAGAGTTCATGACATGCGTTAATACATCACACAGTAACGCAGAGGTTTAAGCATATATCCCTGTCACTCATTTGGGTGACAGGGAGAAAGGAGTAACAATGGCTTGGAACAGATCACGAGCTAAATACGGCAACAGGAAGGTTGTTGTAGACGGCATCACATTTGACAGCAAGAAAGAAGCTCAGAGATATACAGAGCTGAAATTGCTTGAGAAAGCTGGCAAGATAACAGGCTTGCAGCTTCAGAGAGAATTTGAGCTTATACCAGCTCAGAGAGAACACACAAATGAGATATATGAAAAAGGACCCAACAAGGGCAGATTCAAGCCAGGGAAGCTCTTGGAGCGTAAGTGCTCATACATAGCGGACTTCGTTTACTGGGATGGATTTGAAATGGTTGTGGAAGATACAAAGGGCATGAGAACAAAGGAATACATCATAAAGCGCAAGTTGATGCTTTATAAGTATGGAATCAGAATCAAGGAGGTGTGACATGGGTGGCAGAAGCAAAATGGATAAAGCTGGCAACAGATATATTCACAGATGACAAGATTATGCTTATATCTGCTCTTCCCAAGGGAGATTCAATAATCCTCATATGGATTAAACTGTTGTGCCTTGCGGGGCGCATGAATAATAGCGGTGTATTTGCTCAGGGCGGTGTGGCATATACCGCTGATATGCTTGCTACATTGTTTGGCCAGAAGCCAGCCATGGTAAAACAGGCCATAGATATATTTGCAATGTACGGCATGATTGAGATTGTGGATGGAGTGATCACAATTCCAAATTGGGGTAAGTACCAGACGCTTGATCAGCTTGATAATAAAAAGGCTTACATGAAGGATTACATGAGAGATTACAGGGAAAAACAGAAGAGGTTAACAGGTGATGTTAATAATAAGTCTGATGTAAATGGTTGTAAAACTAACTGTAAAACTAACAGTAAAGCTAATGTTAGCCGTACAGATATAGAAATAGATATAGAGAAAGAGAGTAAAAAGAAAAATACAAAAGAAAAAGGCGGGGAGACAGCACCAAAGTCTGAACCAGTGTACAGCGATGATCCAGAGCTTAACGATGCCATAGTAGAGTTCATCAAGTTTCGTAAGGACATCAAGAAGCCTATGAGTGACAGGGCCATAACGCTGATGATGAACAAGCTTGAGTCGTTATCTCACGATAAGCAAGAACAGGTACAGATTCTCAATCAGTCGATAATGCAGGGATGGACAGGCCTATATGCGCTTAAGGATGACGGTAAGAGCCGAGGGCAGCCACGGAACGTGAATCCAAATGGATTTGCAAACTTCAAACAGACAGATCATTCTGAGCAGCTTGGACAGCTTGAGAAGATGCTGGCTGATGAGCTGAATAATAAATAACACACGAAAGGAGCCGAACCTCCGGCCGGGGTAATGCTATAGCGGGTTCCTGAGAAGTGAATGACATACAGAGAGTTTTTAGAGAGCAAGATAGAGCTTGCTACTGACAGCGGCTTTGAGGTCGATAAGAGCCGCATAAATAAAGCCCTAAAGCCACATCAGAGTGATTCGGTGGCATGGGCGCTGAAGGGTGGACGTAGAGCCTTGTTTGAGTCGTTTGGGCTTGGCAAGACTGCACAGGAAATAGAGTTTTGCCACCTTGCAGCAGAACATACCGGCGGTAGAGCGTTGATTGTATTACCACTTGGAGGTAAGCAAGAGGTTACCCGGGATGCGGTGGAACTGCTCGGATATGAGAAGCCTGAATATTGCCGAACCATGGAAGAGGTTGAGGCAAGCACAAGTCAGATCGTTCTGACGAACTATGAGAGAGTGAGAGACGGAGATATAGATCCATCGTATTTTGTGGCAACCTCACTTGATGAAGCATCCGTGCTTAGATCATTTGGATCTAAGACATACCAGACGTTCCTTGACAAGTTCAAAAATGTACCTTACAAGCTCGTAGCGACCGCTACACCATCACCGAACAAGTACAAGGAGCTTATACACTATGCTGGATATCTTGAAGTCATGGACACAGGACAGGCACTTACAAGATTTTTCCAGAGGGATTCAACAAAGGCAAATAACCTGACACTGTACCCAAACATGGAAGATGAGTTCTGGCTGTGGGTTTCCAGTTGGGCATTGTTCATCACAAAGCCATCGGATCTCAATCCAGATTATTCCGATGATGGTTATGTACTCCCGCCATTGGATGTGAGGTGGCATGAGATACCGATACACTACGGAGATTCAGTTGACAGGGACGGCCAGATGGAGCTTTTCACTCAGGCTAGTACAGGACTTAAAGAAGCCGCAAAGATCAAGCGTGAGAGCATAGATGCCAGGGTTGAGAAGATGAAGGAGATAGTTGACAGTTCGCCGGAGGACCATTTTATTCTATGGCACGATCAGGAAGCAGAGAGACACGCTATTAAGAAAGCTCTGCCGGAGACAGTGGACATATACGGATCCATGGACTACGACCTTAGGGAGCAGAGAGTCATAGACTTCAGCAATGGCAAGACAAGGCTATTTGCCACCAAAAAGTCAATCAGTGGTTCAGGATGTAACTTCCAGCGGTTCTGTCACCGGGAGATATTTGTTGGCATTGACTATGAGTTCAATGACTTCATACAGGCGGTGCACAGGTGTTACAGGTTCCTGCAGCAGGACACAGTAGTAATAGACATCATCTACATGGAGAATGAGCGGGAGATCAAGGATGCACTGATCGAGAAGTGGAAGAATCACAATCACATGGTTAAGAAAATGATCGAGATTGTGAAGAAATATGGCCTTGATTCGGCAAACAAGACGGAGAGATTGGAAAGGAAGATGGGTGTGGAAGGCACAAGAGAAGAGAGAACGGTAAGAGGCAAGCATTATGAGGCTGTGTATGGCGACTGTGTGGAAGAGACACGTGTCATGGCAAGCAACAGCGTTGATTTGATACATACGTCGATACCGTTCGGCAATCACTACGAGTACAGCGCAAATTATAACGACTTCGGACACAATCAGGATACAGAGCGGTTCTTTGAACAGATGGACTTCCTGACACCGGAGCTTTTGAGGGTGCTGAAGCCGGGAAGAGTGGCGGCCATCCACGTTAAGGATAGAGT
>OODA01000954.1_pt1 | contig 11571 bp, 8 predicted proteins | sample 1671341 | NCBI WGS metagenome assembly OODA01 (sample SAMN06348147, study PRJEB24527) | human gut metagenome | biome: human gut; feature: ankylosing spondylitis patient; material: feces | host: Homo sapiens | place: China | collected 2015-10 | reverse complement strand
CAAAGATCGAATGTTAAACTAACATAACCCATGAAGGGACTTTTTCAGTGCCCTCCCTGGGCTAAGAGCTTTTGGGCTTTCAGCCCGTTTTAACCGTATAGTTTGTTTTTTTTATTGTCGAATAAGCCCGAAAAAACGACGTTTAAACGCATTTGATAACAAACAGGCACAATGACCCGAAAAGGGAGGTTGCGAATATACATTTTTTTATATATCTTTGCAATCAATAAGATTCTATTTGTTCAATCAATAAGATTCTATTTTGTATTAACTGATAAACATGTAAGGCTTATGAGACGGAAAATTCACAGCTTAACTTTTGTGTTCATGGCATTGTTGATGATGTTGATGACGTTCGCTTCATGCAGTAAAATTCAGGATTTGCTGAATGAGGGAGATGATGATGACGACGACGATGGAGGCATTAATCCACCGGAACTCGTAGAAGGAAGAATGGAAGACATCGCTCTTTCGGGTATCGTGAGAGATGCCAGCGGCACTCCAATCGAGGGCGTGAGCATCGTGAGCGGCTCTTCTGCTGCTACTACCAATACCGACGGATTCTTTGAATTCGACCAGATTCAGGTAGTAAGTGTCCCGAACGACCGCTCGGTAGTGAGATTCAGCAAGGCGGGCTATTTTGATGTGGTGCGTTCTATGGATGCTGACGATGATGCTGCCGATGGCGCAAGCTGGGAGGTGGTGATGTGCAGGAAGGAGAATAATGATTTCACCAGCATCAAGACCTATTCCTCTTCATCCGACCAGACCCTGCAGGCTGGCGAAATGAAGATTGATATGCCGCAGGATGGATACAAGGTGGATGGCACCGGAGCCGGCTATACTGGAAAAGTGAAGTCGGAGATGGTGTATCTGGATCCTAACAATGAGCGATTCTCTGAGATGATGCCGGGTGGCGACCTCGCCGCTGTGCGTTCCGACAACTCCAGCGCCCAACTGATTTCCTACGGAATGACCGACCTGAACATGTATGCCGAAAATGGCGATAAATTGCAGCTCAAGGAGGGCAGCAAGGCAAAGCTTACCTTCCCGATACCAGCCGGAATGGGTGAGAATCCACCTGCCAGCATCCCTTTGTGGAGCTTCAATGAGAAAACGGGTCTCTGGGAGGAAGAAGGAAGTGCCGCATTGCAGGGTAATGTATATGTAGGAGAAGTGGCTCATTTCTCTTGGGTTAATCTGGATGATCCTGAACAGCTGGCCACCGTGTGTGGATATGTTAAGGATGATACTGGCAAACCTCTGCCTGGAGTAAGATTGAACATAGGTCAGTTACAGTCTCCTACGTTAATAGGTTCTGATGGATATTATGAGCAGAAAGTTCCTGCAAATACAAAGTTCAATATAATCGTGAAATCACATTACTATGGTAGCAGCGGTCAGAACTCTACTGCGAAAGTATCGGCTATCTCTCCGGGTGTAAAACACCAAGTGGACATTATCCTGCCTCACATGGTTCGTGTATATGGTCAGGTAACGGATGAGCAGGGCACTGGTATTCGTGCTTCGGTATGGGTGAAGACTGATAAGTATAAGTCGCAAGTATGCCAGACCGATAAAGATGGAAATTTCTATATCTATATACCGAAGGATGTAAGGGGAAATGCTACCGCTTATGCACGTAATTATAAAGGAGAAGAAGTTGCCAAGGATATCATCATCACTGACGATGATATATGTGTATATCACCAGATTAAAGGTTCAGGATCTGCTGGTGACAATATGATTCATATCTACTCCGATGTCATGGGTGATGCAGAATGGTCTGTACCTACCTATACAAGTCTTCTGAGTGGTGTCATTGTTGTAGATGATACCTTGACGCTGATGTCTGATGAAACTGCCGCTGTAAACCTGAATATCACAGTACCTCATTATGATAAGGAGAAGACTACTTATACGGATGGTGTATCGGCATGGGTGGAAAATCCGAAAGCAAAGCATCTGTTCGTTTCTCCTCAGGAAAAGGAAATGAAGTGTACTGTACAGAGAAATGGCAGCAATTTCGTGTTCTCGCTTGAGGGATATGGTGTCTATATGAAGTTGCCTTCTAATGATAGTGATGCGGATGATGACAATGAACAGGAATCTGCAGAAGAAGGTGATGAAAATGCTAAGTTGATAGGTAAGGATATGAGTTTTCAGCTTTATGCCATTGCTAAGTCTCTTAGCGCCATCAAGCCGGTAGATGCAGGGTTCCCTTCTTTCACTCCACAGTTGGAAGCGAAGGCTCCTTTTGCGTTATTGTTTACAGAATGTGGTAAATTCAGCAAGGGTGGTGAAATCTTTTATAACGGTGGAAGCAGCGACTATCAGACGCTGAAGAATGCTGCAGCCAAGCAGGGCTTCACCAATCTGGGCGAGGACAATGAGGATGGATATTTGTCTGTTTACTTCTATTCTGCAAAGAAGAAAGGCTTGGTTTTGCTGGAATATAACCCTAAAGCCTCAGGCATTACAGGCAAGACCTGTTGGACTAATGCTGAAGAGCAAGCCCCTATCTACATAATGGTATTGGATGGTGTTACCGAGGATATGCTCGAAAAGATGTTTGAGGAGGATGACGATGATACCCGCAGCACCCGAGTAACAGCCCGCAGGCATCTCAATCCGATATCAAAATGTAAGTTTGATGGCTTTAAGAAGAAAAAAATGTTCCAAAAGCTTGCTCATTTGCGTTAATTTGCCTATATTTGCAAGGTAAATTCGTAGAAAACTCAGAGGGTGTGTCATAAGCCTAGATAATGACTGCCGAGGACGGGCTGAAAGCCCAAAAGCTCATAGCCCAGGGCATCGCCCTGGGTATAGTAGCAGTCAGTAAGGCGCCCTGTAAGGGCAAAAGCCTTATAAATAGCTTGGTACTTGAAAGCTTTTGCCCTTACAGGGCGGCAGGCTTGCGTCCATCTTAACCCAGGGTGTTGCCCTGGGCTAGGAGCTTCTGCCCTTTCAGGGCGTGTGGAGTATGGAGCTTCTGCCCTTTCAGGGCGTATTGACTGTGACTGATGACACTCCCTCCCTGTAGAAAATAATAGAAATGATGAAAAATGATAAGTTTAACCTCTGGCAGGTTCTCCTGCCTCTCTTGCCTCTGCTGATGATCCTGGCTTCCTGCCGGAAATCGGCAGAGGAAACTGCTGATAACCTGCGTATCGAAAAACTGCATCAGCTTGATGAACTCCTCAATGCGCAGTCGCCGCAGGCTAAGACGGAAATAGAAAAAGGTATGAAGCTGGCGAAAGACAGTCTCACGTTTTATGAGTATTATGCCAGGAAGGGAAGATGGTTCTGCCAGTCGGCAACGCCCGATTCTACGGTAGGTTACGTGGACCGCACCCTGCGCTTCGCCCTCCGTCAGCCCGATACTCCGCGCCGCAACGGACTTCTTGCCTATACCTACAACTGTCAGGGCATCAACTATCATAATTTTCATCGCAAGGCAGACGAGGTGGTTTCGCTCTACCAGTCTGCCTATGCCTATTCCATGCGTAGCGATGTGCAGCATCAGGCGCCTAGCATCTGTGCCAACCTGGGTGATGCCTATCTCTTCAAGAATCAGTTGCCGCAGGCTGCCTCCTGGTATCGCCGTGCGCTCTTTCTGGTAGATTCCCTCCAGCTGCCCAAGGAGGAGAATGTCTCCCTCTATGTGGGTCTGGCTACCATCTACCTGAAACTCAATGATTTCGATGCATCGCTCCAGTGCTATCAGCAGACGGAAGACCATCTCCCGCAGATGTCGCTGGCTATGCAGGCGTATTACCTGAACAATTACGGCAACTACTACTATTATAAGAAAGACTATGCCCAGTCGCTCCGCAAATTCCTGCAGCTGAAACAGTTGCTGGAGAAGCACAAGAAGGGCGACTGCTTCGACATGTATCTCTGCAAGCTGAATATGGCAGATGTGTATCTCAATCTGGACAGCATTGCCCAGTCGGAGAAATATCTTGCCGAGAGCGAGCCTTTCATGGTGGCCAACCACGATCGAGAGGCGGTATATTACTGTAATACGATTCATATCGGCCAGGAGGTGAAGAAGGGAGATATGGCGGCTGTTACCCGCATTCTGAACAGCGAGAGGCAGCAGTTCGGCGAGGATCTCAGCAATCTCGTAGCCTTCAACCTGCGCCAGATCCGCAATCAGTATCTGCAGCGATATTACCTCGCCAAGGGCGATTACCGCATGGCATTCGAGAATCTGCGCAGGGATATGCTGAAGAATGATTCGCTGGAGCACAACAGAATCAAGATGAGAGCTTCTGAAATCATGGACCGCTTTACCCAGGATACGCTGAAACTGCACCACGACCTGGTGCTTGAGCACAAGACGGCACAGCTGAACCAGACCCGCTCTATCGCCCTGGCGGTGGTGCTGCTGATTCTGCTGCTGTGCATGTTCTTCGTCATCAAGAGCATGCGCTCCGGCAAGCGGCTCGAAGAGAGCAGGCATCGCGTACTGCAGTTGAAGCTGGAAGGGGCAAGAAACCGAATCTCCCCTCATTTCGTGTTCAATGTCCTCAACAACAAGATCCTGCATGCCGGTACGGCGGAAGCCGATGAACTGATGGGGCTTGCCCGGTTGATACGCAGCAACCTCGACCTGTCCTGCCAGTCGAAAGTATCGCTAGCCGCAGAGATCGGTTTCGTGAAGCAGTATCTGGCGGTGGAAACTCCGCTGATGGGCGATGATTTCGATTTTTCGCTGCAGATAGATTCCGAAGTGGATGTGGAGAATACGTATATCCCGTCGATGTTTGTCCAGATTCTCGTAGAGAATGCCCTGGTTCACGGGCTGAGAGGCTGGGAGGGAAGGAAGAGCTTGCAGGTAAAGGTAGGCAGAAAGCAGCCGGGCTATACCGTGGTTTCCGTGCTGGATAACGGCAGGGGATTCGATATCCGCCAGAAGGGGAAGAAGCGTACCGGACTGGGTATCATCACCCAGACCCTGGCAGTGGTGAACGAGCATAATCGCCACAAGATGACCTTCTCGCTGCAGAACCGGAAGGCAGAAGACGGCAGCGTGGCAGGATGCCTGGCGCAGGTATGCATACCCGATGGCTTCGTGATGTAGCAGGACTTGCGAAATTTGAATATAAACAATATAATAAGGTGTATGAAAGTTGTAATCATAGACGACGATAATTCTTCAGGCAAGGCTTTGGCTGATTTATTGGAAACGAAATACGATATGGAGGTGCTGGGATGCGCGCTCTGTGGGCTCGACGGCTTGGCGATGGTAAACAAGTACCAGCCCGATGTGCTCTTCCTGGATGTCCAGCTGCCCGATGTGAATGGCTTGGATTTCCTGGATAAGCTGTCGGGATTCGTGCACCGCCGCTGCCAGGTGGTGATGTACACGGCATACGATGAATATATCCTGACAGCCTTCCGCAAGCAGGCATTCGATGTGCTGCTCAAGCCTATCAATCCCCAGGAGCTGGATACCATCGTCAGACGCCTGGAGAAAGAAGCAGAGAAAGAGGCAGAAAAAGAGCTTGAGGCTGAAAAAGAGGCTGAAAAAGAGGCTGAGAGAGTGGTAGGGGCTGGCGTGAAGAATGCACCCGTTGCTAACGGCAAACTGCTCTTCTATACCAACTCCGTGGATTTCAGGCTGGTGGATAAGGAGAATGTCTGCCTCTTCCAGTATAATCACGAAGTGAGATGCTGGGAGGTGGTGGTGGCTGATAACAGAAAGCCTATCAGGCTGAAACGCAGCGTGAAGAGCACCGACCTGCTTGCGCTCGCCCCTCATTTTATGCAGGTAAACCAGAAGTTCATCGTCAACATCAATTACCTTATCGAGGTGGTTGACAATGTGTGCCATTTCTATCCCCCTTTCGATGAAATCGACTATGTAAAGGTGGGAAGGCTCTATAGAAAGAAGCTGATAGATAGATTTTTAAGTATTTAAAAACATAATAATTATGATGAAAAATAAGTATTCGGTCATCATCATGATGATTGCCCTCTTCGGAGGACAGACAGCCCTGGCGCAGGAGAAAATCGTGCCAGAAACTCCTCCCGTTCCGCAAGACCGGCTGGATACCCTCTATTACAACAAGAGCTGGAAGGTAACCCCTAACAAGGCTTTCGCCAACTATTATCGCCTGGCGCTCTATCCTGCTGATTCTACGGCAGCCAAGGAGTTCCGCACCTACTATATGAGCGGCGAACTGCAGGGCGAAGGCAGCTTTGTGGTCCTCGACAAGAAGGATGATGCCAAGAGCCAGTTTGCCGGCACCTTTACCACCTATTTCAAGGATGGACAGGTAGAGCAGAAGAAAACCTATCAGGCAGGACAGCTCTCGGGCGAATATACCTCTTATTATAATAACGGCAACGTGAAGGAGCATTTCTTCATGAACCAGGGCAAGAAGATGGGGGTAGGAGCCTCTTTCACGGAGAACGGCAGGGTATGCACCCTTACTCCCTACAAGAATGATATCCCTGAAGGATTTTATGTAGTGGTGGATGCCGACGGCAACTATTCCAAGTATTCGCTCACCGACCACCAGCCTATCCTGGAAACCCCTTCGCCTGATGAAATCCTCACCGAGTATAAGAACGGTGTGGCATGGCCTTACTACAACAAGAACGGACTCATCGTGGGCGTGAGCAATTCGATGGTGGATGAGAACATCGGCGATTATCGCGAAATCGGCGTCTTCATCGTCAATAAGAGCATGATCAATGTGGATATCGACCCTTCTCAGATTGAAATCTACGATATGAAGGGCGGCAAGCGAAAGGATTTCGAACTGGTGGGCGCTGATGAGTATGACAAGAAAATCTTCAAGTTCAAGAAGAAGGTGGCTAAGCGTGCGGTAAAGAACAAGGCGATTGTGCAGACCGAACGTGAGAACAACGTGAATGCCAACCTGGGCGCACAGGTGTTTGATGCCGGAACCTCCAATACGCTGAAGGATTTCCAGACCCGTATCTGCCGGATGCAGCAGCTGGAAGACGGCAACCGTATGAAGTATTCCGACAAGATGCCTGAGGACCTGGGCTATCTGGAGCGCACCACCATCCATCCGGGTGAAGTGGTTTCGGGCTATCTCTATACCACCGACCGCAAGGCTGCCGATCTCTTCGTCAAGGTAAAGATCAAGGGCATCGACTATCTCTTCGAGTGGAAGGTAAGCAAGAAGAAATAACGTGTGTGAGATGTGAATGCTAACTATTAAAAAATAATGGAAATGATGAAAAAGATTTTGATGATGGCCATCTTGTGCCTCGTATTTACAACAAGTGGTTTTGCACAGTTCAAGAGAACTGCATTCAATCATGTGGGGCTGAATGCAGGCGTGGGTACCGAAGGTATCAGCATAGGTGTGGCGGCTCCTGTTTCCAATTTCGTGGAGTTGGAGGCAGGCGTGGATATTCTGCCAAAGTTTCTCTCGATTTCTGATAAGGCGAACATAACGACAGATGCCTCTATCATCGTTCAGGGACAGACAGTAAGGATTCCTGATTCCAAGGTGGATATTGATGCTGATTTCTCCCGTACAGCCTTTCATGCCAAGGCGAATATCTATCCTTTCGGCGGCAACAGCAAGTTCTTCGTGGCTGCTGGCTTCGCTTTCGGCGGTGCCAAGCTTGCCAAGTTGAGCGGTCACAGCGATGATCTGGCGCAGTTTATCAGTAAATATCCTGAATATTCAGATGAGATTCTGAAAAACGTAGGTGCGGAACTCTCGGATTACAATATCAAGTTCGACAAGAATGGTGATATCAATGCCGACCTGCGCTGCAATTCCTTCCGTCCTTATCTCGGTCTGGGATTCGGCAGAGTGGTTCCCAAGAACCGTCTGGGTTTCCGCTGGGAGATCGGCTGCCAGTATATGGGCAAGCTGAAGATCTATCAGAACGGCTCGGAGGTAGATGTCAGGAAAGCTCTCAATGATTCGATGGGCAAGGATGGCGGCGACATCGCCGATATCGTGGATAAAATCCAGTTCTATCCTGTGCTCAAGTTGCACATTGTGGGCAGAATCCTGTAATCAAAATAAGAAAAGTTTGAATTATACATAAAAAAATGGGCAGAATGGTAGCAGTTAGCCAATTATTTCGTAACTTTGCACCCGCAAACTTATAAAATAATAAAAGAAGAATGGCTAATTTGAGATTTGAGGTTGTAGCCGAGGCCTTTAAAAAGAGACCTGTTGAGGTGGAAACTCCCAAGGTGCGCCCTTCGGAGTACTTCGCCAAGTATGTATTCAACCGCCAGAAGATGTACAAGTATCTGCCATCTGATGTGTACGAGAAACTCATCGATGTGATAGACAACGGTAATCGTCTGGACCGTTCCATCGCGGATGCCGTGGCTGCCGGCATGAAGCTCTGGGCTGAGGAAAACGGGGTAACACATTATACTCACTGGTTCCAGCCATTGACAGAAGGTACTGCCGAGAAGCACGATGCCTTCGTGGAGCACGACGGTAAGGGTGGTATGATTGAGGAATTCTCCGGCAAGCTGCTGGTGCAGCAGGAACCGGATGCCAGCTCTTTCCCTAACGGTGGTATCCGTAACACCTTCGAGGCTCGCGGCTATTCTGCATGGGATCCTACATCGCCTGTGTTCATCATCGACGATACCCTCTGTATCCCTACCATCTTTATATCTTATACAGGTGAGGCGCTGGACTACAAGGCTCCATTGCTCCGCTCGCTCCATACCCTGAGCGAGGCGGCTACCGAGGTGTGCCACTATTTCTACCCACAGGTAAAGAAGGTGCAGACCAATCTCGGATGGGAGCAGGAGTACTTCCTGGTAGATGAGAGCCTCTATTCGGCTCGCCCAGACCTGATGCTCACCGGACGCACCCTGATGGGCCACGATTCGGCCAAGAACCAGCAGATGGACGACCATTATTTCGGAACCATCCCAGAGCGTGTGCAGGCTTTCATGAAGGATCTTGAAATCCAGGCACTCGAACTTGGCATCCCTTGCAAGACCCGCCATAACGAGGTGGCTCCTAACCAGTTTGAGCTGGCTCCTATCTTCGAGGAGTGCAATCTTGCAGTAGATCACAATATGCTCCTGATGAGTCTGATGAAGCGTGTGGCTCACAAGCACGGTTTCCGTGTGCTCCTTCACGAGAAGCCATTCGCCGGCGTCAACGGCTCGGGCAAGCACAACAACTGGAGTCTCTGCACCGATACCGGTGTGCTGCTTCATGCAGCAGGCAAGACTCCTGAGGATAACCTCCGCTTCGTAGTCTTCATCGTAGAGACCCTGATGGGTGTATATAAGCACAACGGACTGCTGAAGGCATCCATCATGAGTGCAACCAATGCCCACCGTCTGGGAGCCAACGAGGCACCTCCAGCCATCATCTCTTCATTCCTCGGAAAGCAGCTCACCGACCTGCTCGACCATATCGAGAAGGCTGACAAGGAGGAACTCTTCGCCCTGGCTGGCAAGAAGGGCATGGAGCTGGATATCCCTGAGATTCCGGAGCTGATGATCGACAATACCGACCGCAACCGTACCTCACCATTCGCCTTCACCGGCAACCGCTTCGAGTTCCGTGCCGTAGGTTCTGAGGCAAACTGCGCATCTTCTCTCATCGTACTGAATGCAGCCGTAGCTGAGGCGCTTGAGAACTTCAAGGCTCGTGTGGATGCCTTGATAGCCAAGGGCGAGGACCAGACATCGGCTATCATCGACATCGTTAGAGAGGACATCAAGACCTGCAAGCCTATCCGCTTCGACGGCAACGGCTATTCTGACGAGTGGAAGGAAGAGGCTCAGAAGCGTGGCTTGGACTGCGAGGCATCCTGCCCGGTAGTCTTCGACCGTTACCTGGACAAGGAGAGCATCGAGATGTTTGCCAAGACCAACGTGATGAGCGAGAGCGAGTTGAAGGCGCGCAACGAGGTGAAGTGGGAGACCTATACCAAGAAGATTCAGATTGAGGCTCGTGTGATGGGCGACCTGACCATGAACCACATCATCCCAGTGGCTACCCACTATCAGAGCCGTCTGGCAAAGAATGTAGAGGGTATGATCCACATTTTCGGTGGCGAGGAAGGCAAGAAGCTGACCGCCCGCAACGTGAAGATCATCCGTGAGATAGCCGAGCGCACCGAGTCGATAGAGCGTGGTGTAGAGGCATTGGTGGATGCCCGCAAGGTAGCCAACAAGATAGAGAGCGAGCGTGAGAAGGCTGTAGCCTATCATGATACGGTAGCTCCGAAGATGGAGGAAATCCGCTATCAGATTGACAAGCTCGAGCTGCTGGTAGCAGATGAACTCTGGACCTTGCCGAAGTATCGTGAGCTGCTGTTCATCCGCTAGGATGATTCCGTATCAATTCCGTGCGTAATCCGTACAGCAGGAATGCTCTTCCGATAACTCAGCGTAATCCGATGAAGAAAAATAAAGAATTAAGGAATAAATAAAAAAAAGAGGATGTGTCATGAACTTATGACACACCCTCTTTTTTTTGAGAAGTAATTGATAAAAATCTAAGATTTCTTGTGCAGTTCTACGACATGCAGCTCGTCACGCCCAGAGAGGCGGCGATAGCGGTCAAGATAGATATTACTATCTGAAATACAGTTTTCCAGGTTTCTTTCTTCATACGCAGTTTTTTTAGTGATTAATGATTAGTGATTTACAAACTTACGTTGTCGCCGCCGCTGTCAGTTCCGCCGCCAGTGCCCTGGCTAGTGCCACCACCGCCCTGCGATGTTCCGCCGTTATCCTTATTAGTCTCCCCGCCAGCGCCCTGGCTAGTATCACCTCCGCCCGGCGTGTTCTCTGTTCCACCGCCATCGGCTCCCGATGTATAATCATCGTAAGCCACGATCTTGGTGAGCTTCTTCAGCTCGGTGTTGCTCCAAGATTTTGTGTTTCTCACAATCAGATGCACGCCCTGCACGCTAGCCGCCGTCACCTTCTCCTTGCTCACCTCGCCACGCGAAGTCATGCCGATGGAGAACAATCCGAGGTCGGAGAAACGAACGCTCTTGCCATCCAGAATCAGATGCTTCAGACAGTCGAGGGTATCCATCAGCACACCGTGGATGGTGCCTCGGCTGTATGGAGAGTTGTGCTCAGAGATATGAGTCACGAAGTCCTCGAAACTCATCTCACGGTCGCTCACGGCAGTAGCATACCAGAGCTTCTTACCAGCGTTCTCACCCGTCTGAGGAGTACGCATAATCTTACGATACTTACTAGTTCCTTGTCCCATAGTCAATCAGTTTTTTAAAGGGTTAATAATTAATTTAATATCTCAAGAAAGTTCCACACGCTTTTCTTTTGACGATGCAAAGGTACGGCTTTTTTAGGGAACTGCCAAAAATCAGGGTGTGATAAGCCCCGATTTTCAGCAGCCCCAGATTCCCAATCCCGTTAATAATCCTAACTCATAATTTTGAAAAAGAGAAACCATAGTTTTAGAGATAGCAAAACATAGTTTTGCTGCTCACAAACCATAGTTTTTCTCCTCAAAAGCTATCACAATAACAGTTATCACAGTTTCTCGAAACACTTTTCTTTTTCTCATTCCAGAACTAACTATATATATTATATATTTATAT
>OODA01000947.1_pt1 | contig 11628 bp, 9 predicted proteins | sample 1671341 | NCBI WGS metagenome assembly OODA01 (sample SAMN06348147, study PRJEB24527) | human gut metagenome | biome: human gut; feature: ankylosing spondylitis patient; material: feces | host: Homo sapiens | place: China | collected 2015-10 | reverse complement strand
GTCTGCCTTGGCGTCGTGTTCTGCGCGGCGCTGGAAGCCGCCCTCTGCTGCCGGGGCCAGGGGAAAGCCGCCCTTTCCTGCTGTGCCGTGCTGGGTGCAGCCCTCTGCGGGGCGGATGCCTCCCTCGGCCCGGCGGCAGCCGGGCTCTCCTGCGCCAGTGCAGCGGCTGCTCTGCTGGCCCCCGGACGCTGGGTGGAAGCGTTTGCAGCCTATGCGGGCGGCTGTGTGACGGGGGTGCTCTGCGTCCAGCCGCCCGGCAGTGCCTTTGGCTTTGCCTTCAGCGCCGGGGCGGGGCTGGGGCTGGCCGCGCTGCTGCCCGGCGGCTGGCTGGCCCCGGTTCCCGCAGACGAACCGGACGCACCGGAGGAGCGGCCCCGTTTTTCGGCCGCAGCCACCCGGCTGGAAGCGGTGGCTGAAAGCCTGTCCTCCCTCGCAGAGACCGTCAACGAGGTCTACGATGCCCTGCCCCACCGGTGCGAGACCTTCCGCTGGGTCATCGACAACACCCACGATGCACTCTGCTTCAACTGCGGGCGGCGGGAGAGCTGCTGGAAGCAGGAATACACCGCGACGCTGGACGGCATGAACGTCCTGCGGCCCATTCTGGAACGGAACGGCCATCTGGAGACCGGCGACCTTCCGGCCCAGCTGGGACGCTGCATCCACCCGGCGGCGCTCTGCGCAGCGGTGAACAAAGCCTTCGCGCTCTACCGCAGCCGGAAGGAGACCCGCGTCCACGCCGAAGCCATGCGCACAGCCCTGACGGAGCAGTACAGCGCCGTGGCCGATGCGCTGGGGGTGCTGAGCGAACAGCTGGGCCGTCCCGGCACACCGGAGCCCTATAAATCCGGGCGGGTGGCCGACTTTTTTGCCAGCCTCGGTACCCCGCCGCTGGAATCTGCCGTCACGCTGGACGACCTGGGCCGGACGCGGGCCGCTGTCACCCTGCCCCGCACCCGGTTCTCTGCCCCGGAGCTGGCCGCGCTGGCACAGGAGGTCGGGCGGCTCTGCCGCCGCACCTTCGACCCGCCCCAGGTGCTCTCCTGCAAGGGGATGACGACCCTGCTCTTCTGCGAAAAGCCCGCTCTGCGGGCCATCTTCGGGTCTGCCGGGAGCGCCGCGCGGGGCAGCATCTCCGGCGATGCGGTCCAGCAGTTCTGCAGCCCCACCGCCGCGCAGATGATCCTCTGCGACGGCATGGGCACCGGACGCCCGGCCGCTGTGGACGGCAACCTGGCCGCAGAATTGACGGCCCGTCTGCTCAAGGCAGGCTTCACCGCCGAGCTGGCCGCACGGCTGGTCAACGTAGCACTGGCCCTCAAGAGCGATGAGGAGAGCGGCGCGACCCTCGATCTCATCAGCGTGGACCTCTATACCGGCACGGCCCGGCTGTTCAAGGCTGGGGCCGCACCGGGTTTTCTGGTCCACGGCGGGCGGGCACGGCCTGTGGGGGATGCCAGCCTGCCCATCGGCATCCTGGGCGGGGTGAACGGGCAGAGCCGGGTGGTGCATCTGGCGGCGGGCGATTACGCCGTGCTGGTATCGGACGGCCTGCTCGTGGACGGCACCGGCTGGGTGCTCAAGCAGCTGGAGCTCTCTGCTGCCGCAGCCGACCCGCCCGAAGTGCTGGCCAAAACGCTGGTGGAAACGGCCCGCGCCCGCGCCGAGGCGACCGGCCGACCCGACGACATCACCGCAGCCGTGCTCCGGCTGGAAGCCTGCGGGCGTTGATTTATTCACAAATAGGGACTATAATAACACTATCTTTTTTGTAGGAGGTCCCTTTCTATGCTGCACCTTACCGTTGCGCAGGACGGAAGCGGCGATTACGCTTCGGTGTCCGAGGCTGTGCTGGCCGTACCTTATGAACTGGAAGCCGAGATCGTCATCGGGCCCGGCATCTACCGGGAAAAGCTGGTCTGCGAAAAACGCTGCATCACTCTGCGGGGTGCCGGTGCCGCCCAGACCATCCTCGTCTGGGCCGACGGCGGCAAACTGCCCCACCCGGACGGGCGGCCCACCCACACCTTCCGCAGCTACACGGCCTTCTTCAGCGGGGAGAGCCTCACCGTGGAGGACCTGACCATCGCCAACGATGCCGGGCCGGGCAGTCTGGTGGGGCAAGCCATCGCAGCCTATGTGGACAGCGCGCGGGCCGTGTTCCGCCGGGTGAAGCTTCTGGGCAATCAGGACACCTTGTTCTGCGCCCCGCTGCCCGAAAAGGAGCGGGAGAAGGACGGTTTCCTCGGCCCCCGCACCTTTGCGCCCCGGCGGGCGTCCGCGCAGTATTACCAGAACTGTGAGATCGCGGGCGACATCGACTTCATCTTCGGCGGGGCAGACGCCCTGTTCGAGCAGTGCACTCTGCGCACTGTGAACAACCACATCCCCCGCAGCTTCGTCACGGCGCCGTCCGGCCCGGCGAACGGGCTGGGCTTTGTCTTCTGGGACTGCGATCTCGTCTCGGACTGCCCGGCCGGGACGGTCTATCTGGGCCGGCCCTGGCGCCCCACCGGCAAGACCACCGTGCTGGACTGCCGCCTCGGTGCCCACATCGCCCCCGACGGCTTCTCGCCCTGGAACGACCGCACCGACACCGGCCTTGCCTCCTTTGCGGAGAAGGGCAGTTCCGGCGCAGGGGCTGCGCCCCGCCCGGCCTGGGTGAACGAGCCTTCCGCTGCCGATGCGGCCGCGCTGCTGGCCCGCGCCCGGAAGCGCTGCCGCCCGGAAGTTTAAGAAAAAAGGAACGTCACGATGAAAAAACTCCCCAACGCCGTCAAATGGCTCATCATTCTGGCCGTGCTGGCCCTCATGGGCTGGATGCTGGTCCAGGTCAACGACCGCGCCTCCCGTGTCAAGATGCCCGACCCGGACAACAGCCTGGGCATCTACCGTTCTGCCGACTCATAACAAAAAATCCTGCGCTTTTGCGCAGGATTTTTTGTTACTCTGAAGTCATGATGAACCAGAACGTCGTCCCTTTGCCCACGGTGCTCTGCACACCGAAGCGGAAGCCGTGCTGCTGGAAAATGGCTTTTGTGATGGACAGGCCCAGGCCCGTGCCCTGCTTGCCCGCATCGGAGCGGGAGCGGTAGTAGCGGTCAAAGATATAGGGCAGGTCCTCCGCGGCGATGCCGGGGCCGTGATCCTCGACCTCGATCCGGACGCCTTCGGCAGATGGTGCGGCCCGCAGCACGAAGATGCCGTCCGCTCCCATGTGGTGCATCGCGTTGCCCAGCAGGTTGTGCAGCGCCCGCTGCATCATGTTGGGGTCGGCGTAGACGGGCAGTTCCTCGTCCGGCAGCTCCAGTTTCAGCTGCCAGCCGTTCTGGGCACAGACGGCGTCGTACCGTTCGCTGACCTCGTCGCAGAGCTGGCCCATATCGAAATGGACTTTCTCGCATTTTTCCGCGCCGCTCGTCACCTTGCTCAGTTCCATGACGCTGGAGACCAGAGCCGTCAGGCGGTCGGCCTCGTCCACGATAATGTTCATCTGCTCGTCGCGGTGAGCCTTGTCGTCGCCGGTGATGTCGCGCACTGTTTCGGCGTAGCCCTTGATAAGGGTGAGCGGGGTGCGCAGGTCGTGGGAGACATTGGCCAGCAGGTCCCGCTGCATCTGGGAGGCCCGCTGGACTTCCTTCGCCATGTGGTTGAAATCCTCGGCCAGGTCGCCAAGCTCATCGTTTCGGCCCGTTTCCACATGGACGGCATAATCGCCCTGGGCCACCTGCCGCGCCGCACCGGAGAGCTGGCGCAGCGGCTTTGTGAACCACTCGCTGAACAGCCACGCCGCGCTCATCGAGAAGGCAAAGATGAGCGCCGCCGCCAGCGGCAGCACGGTGCTCATCACCTCGCCCGCCTCGGACACGTGCATCAGGGTGGTGCTCACCAGCACCGTATAGGCCCCATCGGCGGTCATCCGGCCCACGACCAGCTGATTGTAGGCCGACGGCTTGGCCGCCGGGAGCACACGGGCGAAGGCCCCGTTCTCGCGGCAGTACTGCCGCACCTGCCGGGCGGTGGAATAAGCGATGTCGTCATCCAGCGTATCGGGGAACGACTTCTGGTGCAGGCTGCAATAGGAGAGGTTCTCGTATTTTTTGATGGTGCGGAGCGTTGCGTCCGAAATATCCACGCAAAAACTGCTCAGCTCCCCGCTGGAATAGATGTCGCTGCCCAGCTGGCCGAAGAAGTCGTCGTTCGTCACCTTGATGCCGCCGAACGCCCAGTACGAGAGGATCTCCCCCTTTGCGATGGCGTCATCCATCTCGGCCACGATCATCTCGGCCTCTGCCGTCAGCTGCTTCTGGATGTGTTTGGTGTACAGCGGCTCCAGCAGCTGGGTGCTCAGGAACCAGAACAACCCCAGCAGCAGCAGGCAGATCAGGCACAAGAACCACATCATCTGCCCGCGGATGCCGATGGAACGCCGCTTTTTTCCCAGTTGCCGCATCAACTGCGCTCCTCCGTTTTATCGTGCCGCATCGGGGTCGAACTTGTAGCCGATGCCCCAGACCGTGGCGATGTAGCCCCGGCACTTGCCCAGGTGGCCGCGCAGCATCTTGACGTGGGTGTCCACGGTGCGGTCCTCGCCGAAGTAATCGTAGTTCCACACCTTCTGCAAGATCTTTTCGCGGCTGAGGGCGATGCCCTTGTTCGATGCCAGGAAGACCAGCAGGTCGAACTCCTTGGGCGTCAGGCTCACTTCTTCGCCCGCCACGCGGACGGTGTGGCTGGCCGTGTCGATGGTCAGGTCACCGAAGGTCATGGTGCCGTCGGAAGCCTCGCTCCGGGGCATGGTGCGGTTGAGCACGGCCCGGACGCGGGCCACCAGCTCGCGCGGGGAGAACGGCTTGACCACATAGTCGTCCGCGCCGCCCTCCAGGCCCGCCAGTTTATCGTATTCCTCGCCGCGTGCGGTCAGGATGATGACCGGTGTGTTGATGTGGCGGGTGCGCATCTCCCGCAGGCAGGTCATGCCGTCCATGAACGGCATCATCACATCCAGGATCACCAGATCGTATCCGCCGCCGCTCAGCAGCGAAAGCGCCGCCGAGCCGTCGCCTGCCTCCTCGCAGACATAGCCCGCATATTGCAGATGTTCCCGGATCAGTTCCCGGATGCGGGGTTCATCATCAACGATCAGAATTTTTGCCATCTATGGCTCCCTCCTCACTCAAAAGTGTCTGATATTCTGAGGTTATCATACCGCGAAGTTTGGAAATTTCTGTGAAGTTTGGGTGAATGCTTTGGAAAACCCGAACACATTCAGTATACCACGACTGGCCGGTGCAATCCAACCGAATTTCCGTCCCTGCCGTGAAAACGCGCAGATCGTTTGTTTTTTCGTCCAGATTTCTTGACAAGGCGGGCCGCACCCTTTATAGTAAAAAATAGAATGAAAAATGTATGCCTTCCCGGAGGCGTTGGAGTTTCTATGAAATTCAAGAACCTTTCCCGCGTGGAGCGGAACATGCTCACCGGCCTGTTCTGCCAGTTTGTGACCATCCTGTTGGGCTTTCTCATGCCCCGGCTCTATCTGACCTATTACGGTTCCGGCGTCAACGGTGAGCTGAACACCATCAAGCAGCTGTTCGCCTACCTCTACCTGCTCGAAGCGGGAGTCGGTCTGGCCACCACCCAGGCACTCTACCGCCCGGTGGCGATGGAAGAACACCAGACTGTGAGCGAGATCCTGGCCGCCACCGACCACTATTACCGCCGCACCGGCACACTGTATGCCCTCATCGTGGTGGCCATCGGCATCGTGTACCCCATGGTGGTGCACTTCACCCTGCCGCGCGGCGTCGTTTTACTGTACACCATCCTGTACGGCCTGCCCTCCGTCACCAGCTTTTTTGTGCAGGGCAAGTACCGGCTGCTGATGGATGTGGACGGCCGCCGCTATGTGCTCAGCAACCTGGAGACTGCCACCAACCTGATCTCCGGCATCGGCAAGGTGCTGGTGCTGATGCTCACCCAGAACCTTCTGGCCATGCAGCTGCTGTACTGCCTGTGCTCCATGCTGCCCATCCCGGTCATCCTGTGGTACACCCACAAGAACTACCCCTGGATCGACCACCACGCCAAACCGGATTACTCCGCCGTCGCCCAGAAGAACTCGGTGCTGATGCACCAGCTGTCCGGCGTTATCTTCAACAACACGGACATGGTGCTGCTGTCCTACTTCTGCAATTTCCAGCTCGTCAGCGTCTACAGCATCTACAACATGTTCTTCGTCCAGATCATCTTCGTGATGAACCTGTTCCTCAACAGCATCTCGTTCCGGATGGGCCAGATCTTCCACACCGACCGGGAGCGGTTCCTTGGCCTGTTCGACCTGTGCGAGACGCTGTATCTGGCCTTTGTCGCGTTCTGCTACACCATGACGGCGGCTTTCCTGCTGCCGGTCATCCGCATCTACACCAGCGGCATCCAGGACACCAACTACATTGACGCCTTCCTGCTGCTGCTCTTCGCCCTCAAGGCCGTGCTGGAGAGCGGCAAAAGCATCTACCATCAGGCCGTCCAGTTCGAAGGCGCGTTCCAGCAGACCCGCTGGCATGCTCTGGTCGAAATGGCCATCAATCTGACCGTCACCCTCCTTGGCATCCAGTTCTTCGGCATCTACGGCTGCCTGTTCGGCACCCTGGCCGCGCTGCTCTGCCGCACGGTGCTCGTCTTCCGCTACACCTACCGGAACATCCTGCACCAGCGCATGGCCCGCCCGGCGCTGAAATGGGTCTGTAACCTGGGCCTGATGGTTCTCATCCTGCGCATCGTGGGCATCCAGAGCCGCCCGGAGCTCAGCCTGCCGGGCGTCATCGGCGTGGCCCTGCTGCATATGATCTGGATCGGTGCTGCCTTTGTGGGCGCTGCCTTCCTGTTTGACCACGACCTGCTGCACAAGCTCCGAACGCTGCGCAGCAGCATCCGCTCCTGAGCCGGAGGTTTTGTTTATGAGTATCCCGAAAGTTCTCCACTACTGCTGGTTTGGCGGCGCGCCCAAACCCAAAAACATCCAGAACTGCATCCGCAGCTGGAAAAAATACTGCCCGGACTATGAGATCATCGAGTGGAACGAGCAGAACTTCGACGTTTCCCAGTCACTTTACACCCGGCAGGCCTACGATGCCCGCCGCTGGGCCTTTGTGGCCGACTATGCCCGCCTGAAGATCCTGTACGAGCAGGGCGGCATCTACATGGACACCGACGTCGAGCTGCTCCGCCCGCTGGACGACCTGCTGGCGTATCCGGCCTTCTTCGGCTTCCAGCACAACAACGAGGTCGCCACCGGCCTTGGCTTCGGGGCCGAGGCCCGCAGCCCGGTGGTAAAAGCCCTGCTGGATGATTACGACAGCCTGCCCTTCCTGCTGCCGGACGGCAGCTGCGACCTGACCCCCTGCCCGAAACGAAATCTTCCCGTCTTTGCCCGGTTCGGCATCCGGGCCGACGGCACCCGCCAGTCCACCCCGGAGATGGAAGTCTTTCCGGTGGAGTATTTCTGCCCGGTGGCCTATGCCGGTTCCACCTGCGACATCACCCCCAACACCTACTCCATCCACCATTACCATTCCAGCTGGAAGGAGAAGAGCCGGGCCATGCGGTTCGACGAAGAGGTGATGGAGCCGCTCCTCGGCGCAAAGTTCTATTACCGGTACTACCGTCCGTTCCGCCGCGCTCTGGGTGCGCGGCGGAAAAAATGGCGCACCTGAATCCTCCCGCAAGCGGCTCTGTTCCGGGCCGCTTGCTTTTTGTTTGCCCCGCCGGGGCGTGCTTGCACTTTCCGGCACAGTTGTGCTATACTGAAACGATACGAATACCCATCTGTTTTTGACCAGAGGAAGGGAGTCCTCCATGCGGATCGGACTTGTTGAATTGCTGCTCATCCTGCTCATCGCATCGCTGACCGTCGGCCCCAGTGCGGCGCTCTGGGTGGACCGCTGGATGCGCCGCGCCCAGAAGACCAGCGCCGCAGCGGCCCGCCGCCGGGCAGCGCAGGAGGCCCAGCGCGCCGCCGAGCGGGAAGAGGTGCTGCAGCGGTTCCAGAAGCTGAGCATTGTCTTTGTGCTCTTCGCTGCGGTGGCCCTCATCTGGGGGCTGGTGCTGCGGCCCATCGAGGCCGCGCCCACGCCCTACACCGCCCCGGACGTCCGACAGGAGACCGGGGCGCAGACCGCCGCCGAAGGCGGCGTTCTGGAACTGGCCCCCTACACGGAGATCTCCGCCCTGCGGGAGAACAACGGCTGGCTCTACGCCGCCGCCCGATCCGGCAAGAATGGCTGCCTGCTGCGGATGCAGCCGGACGGCACCGGCCGGACCGAAGTGCTGACGACGGCAGGCGAGATCACCGATTTCGCCTTTGCACCGGACGGCACCATCTGGATGACGACGCTGGAATCGGAGGGCGGGCGGCTCTACCGGGTGAACAGCGACCAGTGGGGCGTGACGGTAGAACTCACCGTGAGCCAGATCGACGGCCGCGCCCTCTCCTGCCCCACGGCAGTGGCCGCCGCATCGGACGGCGCGGTCTACTTCACCGACCTTGCCGCCGCCCGCGCCCGGCACGGCGTGGAGAGCGCCCTGCGCACCGAACTGACCGCCCACACCGACACCGGCAGTGTCTACGTCTACGACCCCGCCGCCCGCACGGTGGAGACTGTCCTGACCGGCATCGCCGGGGCCTCCGGCCTTGCGCTGGATGAGGCAGCGGAGACGCTCTATGTCTCCGACCTGGGGAGCCGCTGCGTCTGGGCGGTGGACACCGCCGCCCGCGACCGGACGGCCGGGGGCAAAGGCTGCTCGACCCATCTGTACGGCCTGCCCGGCTACCCCGGTGCCCTGTCGCTGGACGCGGACGGCACACTCTACATCAGCTACCGCTGGGCCCGGTCCGGCTGGCTGGAAGACCACGCCGGGCGCACTCTGCTGCGGGGCATGGCCCTGCGGCTGAGCCAGACGATGCAGGAGGGGCTGTTCTCCCTCTCGGCCAGCGACATCCGCGCCGAGGCGGTCGCACCCGCCAGCGGCAGCTGGCAGCGGACGATCCCCGGCGGCAGCTCCGGCAGCACCACGGCGCTCTGCCCGGTGGGCAGCCGGGTCTATCTGGCCATTTCCGGGGAAACAAAACTGCACTGGGTCAGGGTGTAAACCCTCTCCGTCCCGCTTTGCGGGCCGGGCCGGTCTTTTACAAAACGCGCAGGCCCACCATGTCAAAAGGCGGCGGGCCCTGCGCGCAAGGGTAGATATGAGGTGAATCCATATGACGGAAGCATTCAAACAGCAGATCCAGCAGATCGAAACCGAGGCACGGCAGGCCGTGACCGAACTTCTGGCGCAGGCCGGGCTGCGCAAAGGCGATGTCTTTGTCGTGGGCTGCTCGTCCAGCGAGATCGTCGGCGGGCACATCGGCAAGGACAGCAGCCTGGAAGCCGCACAGGCCGTCTATGCCGGCATCGCGCCGGTGCTGGCCGAAAACGGCATCTGGCTGGCCGCGCAGTGCTGCGAGCACCTGAACCGCGCCCTCATCATCGAGCGGGAAGCCGCCGAAAAATACGGCTGGGAGGAAGTCTGCGTCGTGCCCCGCCCCCACGCGGGCGGCAGCTGGGCCACCACCTGCTGGAAGCAGTTCCAGGACCCCATCGCAGTGGAGGAGATCCGCGCCCATGCGGGCATCGACATCGGCGGCACCCTCATCGGGATGCACCTGCGCCGGGTGGCTGTGCCGGTGCGGCTGAACCTTTCCCGGATCGGCGAAGCGAACATTCTCTGCGCCCGCACCCGCCCGAAGCTCATCGGCGGCGAGCGCGCCAGATATACGGAGGAGGACTGAGTTGTATGGCTGAAAAAACGCTGGAAGAGATGCGGGAGGCCGTTGCTGCCATCCGGGAGACCATGGCCGCTGCGGCCCGCGAGGCCGGGCGCGACCCCGCCGAGGTGCAGCTCTGCGCTGCCTGCAAGACCCGCACCGCGGAAACCGTGGCGGCCAGTGCTGCCCTGCCCATTGACGTGTTTGGCGAAAACCATGTGCAGGAGCTTTGCGCAAACTTTGACGCCGGGGCCTACTGCGGCAAACCGAGCCACTTCATCGGCCATTTGCAGACCAATAAGATCAAAAAAGTGCTGGGCCGCGCCAGCCTCATCCAGAGCGTGGACAGTGAGCATCTGCTTGCCGCCATCGAGAAGGAAGCCGCCAGGGCGGGCCTTGTCCAGAACGTGCTGCTGGAAGTGAACATCGGCAGCGAGGCGTCAAAGTCCGGCGTTTCGCCGGAACAGCTCTGGCCCCTGCTGGACACTGCCGCCGCACAGGAGCACATCCGGGTCTGCGGCCTGATGGCCATCCCGCCCGTCAACGACGACAACGCCCGGAACCGCGCTTATTTAGCGGCGGTGCACAAGCTGTTCGTGCAGGCCGGAGAGCGCGGCTATGCCAACGTGAAGATGGAGACCCTCTCCATGGGCATGAGCGGCGACTACGAGAACGCCATCCGCGAGGGTGCCACCCTTGTCCGCATCGGCACCGCCATTTACGGCGAGCGGGATTATCGTAAAAAGTAACATTACGACCCTCTCTGTCCGCGCTGACGCGCTGCCGGAGAGGGTCAAAAATAGGAGAAACCATGCCAAAATCACAGATCCGATCCACCCAGGACCCCGCCGCACACCACACCAGCAGCCGCGCCCTCATCCGGCGCTTTCTGCCGTATCTGGCCAAGTACAAGGGCGTCCTCTTTTTTGACCTGTTCTGCGCAGCGCTGACCACCCTGTGCGACATCATCCTGCCCAAGATCATGAGCGCCATCACCAACTCGGCCATGGGGGTGGGCATCACCCTGACGGCCGGCATCGTGCTCAAGCTGGCGGGCATCTACTTCGTGCTCCGCATCATTGATGGAGCTGCGCAGTATTTCATGTCCAGCATCGGCCACATCATGGGCGTCCACATCGAGACCGACATGCGCCGCGATGCCTTCGACCACCTGCTGCTGCTCGACCACACCTATTATAACAACACCAAGGTCGGCACCATCATGGGCCGCATCACCAACGACCTGTTCGATGTGACCGAGTTCGCCCACCACTGCCCGGAGGAATTTTTCATCGCCTTCATCAAGATCCTGGCGTCCTTCATCATCCTCTGCCGGGCCAGCATCCCGCTGACGCTGGCGGTCTTCGCCTGTGTGCCGCTGATGGGGGTCGTCTCGGTCAAGCTGAACCAGAAGCTCCGCGCCCGGTTCCGCCAGCAGCGCGTCCAGATCGGCGAGCTGAATGCCACCATCGAGGACAGCCTGCTGGGGCAGGGCGTCGTCAAGGCCTTTGCCGCCGAGGACCAGGAGCGCCAAAAATTTGCGCAGGGCAACAAAGACTTTGAGCAGATCAAGACCCTTGGCTACTACGCCATGGCTGCGTTCAACACCTCCACCCGCCTGTTCGATGGCCTGATGTATCTGGTGGTCATCCTGGCGGGCGGTCTGTCGCTGGTCAACGGCAGGATCACCGCCGGTGACCTTGTGGCCTATATGCTCTACGTCACCACCCTCATCGCCACCATCCGCCGCATCGTCGAGTTCGCTGAGCAGTTCCAGCGCGGCATGACCGGCATCGAGCGCTTTGCCGAGATCATGGACA
>OODA01000946.1_pt1 | contig 11629 bp, 12 predicted proteins | sample 1671341 | NCBI WGS metagenome assembly OODA01 (sample SAMN06348147, study PRJEB24527) | human gut metagenome | biome: human gut; feature: ankylosing spondylitis patient; material: feces | host: Homo sapiens | place: China | collected 2015-10 | reverse complement strand
TAGTGACGCCCGATAAGAAAACCATCCGTCAGCAAGGAAGGCGGATCAAAGAGCCTAACGAGCCGATGTTCACCCTTACGGTGCAGGACCGGCACGGTATCCTCCGTTACGGCAGAGTGCGAAAGCTCACGCCGAGAGAATGCTGGCGCTTGCAGGGCTTTACCGACGAACAGTTCGACAAAGCCAAGGCTGCGGGACTAAGCGACGGACGGCTCTACAAAATGGCAGGCAACGCCGTAAGCGTGCCTGTCGTTTCGGCTGTCGGTGCTGTTATCAAGCGAATCTACCAAGAGCAAATTCAGAAAGGATAAGCGAGAATGAACTATAACAGAAAAATCATGAGGCTTGAACTGTCCGCCGAAAAAGCACTTAACGGCGGATATTATTATGCCGAATTACTGTTGCCTGCGGCGGACTATGAAATCAAGGACGCTATGCAAAGAACCCGTGCCGTCGGCAGAGAAAACACGGTTGAAGTCAGCATCCTCGAATGCGATATCCTGCCGGAGCTGCAGGACATCCGCTTGGACACCTTCAGCTTGGACGAGCTGAACTTCTTTGCCAAGCGGCTTGCCTCTCTTCCCAATGAGGAACTGCCCGTGTTTTATGCCGTGACCGAGCAGATATTCAACGACGCAGACGAAAACCCCGTCAGCATCAAAGACCTCATCAACTGCACCTACGGCTTGGACACCGTTCCCGTTGCTCATAATGTGAGCAATCTTTCCGAGCTCGGTCGGTTTGCTTTCGAAAACGGTCTGCTTTCCGATCTCGATGACATTCCCGAAAGCGCGATTTCGTTTTTAAACGCAGAGCAGATCGGCAGAGTGCAGCAGAAAAACGATAGCGGCGTGTTTGAGGGCAGGCTGTATATCCCCACCGTCCATTATGACCGACCGGAGATATATGACGGCGTGACCTTGCCGGACGAGGAACCCTCCGACTTTGCCATTCGTCTGCTTGTATCGGGTACGCCGGAGCATATCAAGGGCGATCCTGTAGATAGGGCTATATGGCTTAACCTTCCGATGGCAAGCGACATACTCGCCAATTATGCTGCGGCTTTTAATGAAGCAGACATCGGCGATTGCGTATATTACGATTTTGAATCGGTAATTCCGCAGATCACCTCGGAGATGTTCGGCAGCATGAGCGATGTCCAAACACTCAATAAACTTGCTGCGGAAATCAGAATCATGAGCGAAAGCGAACAGGTTAAATTCAAAGCCGTTCTCGACGCCGGAAACACGACAAGCATTCATGACGCGCTGAATGCGGCACAAAACCTGTGGCGTTATGAATTTACCGCCGAACCCGACACTGCGGATGCCTTCTTCAATAAGTATATTTTTGAAAACACAAGCACGGAGTTCGACAGCAAGTGGCTTGAAAACTTGCTTCCGAGAAATGAGGCGGATAAGCTGCTCGGTCGCCTCGGTGCAGCCGTTACGGATTACGGCGTTATTTCCGCCCGAAACGGACATCTTTTTGAGCCTGTGCCGTATGACGAGCCGGAGGTAAAGGAAATCAAAACGCAGGCGATGACCGAGGAAAAGCTGGATGTCATCGAGGTGCTTGACCGCAGAGCGCTGTTCAGCAATGGTCGTCTCATGCCCGAACAAATCCCCGAAGGCTTATATGCCTATGACCTCCGCCACAGCGATGACGGCGACCGCTTCTGCTCCATTGAGCCGAAGGTCGGAGTCAACCACGGCGGCACTGTACTGATGCGGGATATCCTCGACTTCGGCGAAAGCGGATATATTCCGCTGGATGAGGACACCGAGCCAAACTTTTTGGGCGATGAAATGACGCCGTCCGAATTCGCCGAGGAAGAAGTCCAGGACGAAGCCATGCAGATGGGAGGTATGTAATATGAGCATCAAAACCGTAACCACCGATGACCTTCGCCAAATGAACGGCAAGGAAGGACTTGTTTTGCAGGGCTGCGGCGGCGATCCGCAGGAGTGGCTCGACGGCATCAACGGTCTGTTCACCGATGAGGGTATTCTGAAAAACGGCAGCAAGTTCGAGAATATCTCCGTATTCCAAAACGGCAGCCTCACAAATATCCTCTTTTCTTTTGAGGACGGAGTGGAGATCGACATGGGCAAGCTCGCTATGTGGCGCTTGCGTTCCCATGAGCAGTTCGGCGGCACATGGCTGTCGGACTATGTGCCGAACAAGCTCGGTGGCTTTGTTGACGAAGCCGCGCCCGAACAGAAAAAGCCCGACTGCAAGCTCATCGGCGAGGACGGAAACATCTTCAACCTTATGGGACTTGCTGCCCGTACACTCCGCCATAACGGACTTGCGGAACAGGCAACGGAAATGACCGACCGCATTCATGAGTGCGGCAGCTATGACGAGGCTCTCTGTATTATCGGAGAATATGTTAATATCACCGGCGAGGATGAATCCGAGGACGAGGACGAAGGGATGGGTATGCGCTTATGACCTATGATGAGTGGCAGAAAAAAACCGCACAACTGTATCGTTCCGGCGAGGTATACACTTCGCCGGATTTTCAGTGCGACCAAACAGGCGGTTTCCCGACCTCTCTTTGCGTATGTTGGGAGCAAAGCAAGGCTTGGCTTGAACTGAACGAAAATCTCCTTATGGACAGAGATGACACAGAACTCGGCTATTACAGAGATTTATGCGCCGAATACGGTATCCGCCAATGCTGCGATATTGAGGACTTCAACAAACTGCTCAAAGGACTCGGAGAGGACGCAGTACAGTCTGCCGAGCTTTTTCCCGACGAGGATGAAAGCATAACTATGGGAGGAATGTAAAATGGAGATCGCCATGCTTATAATCGGCCTGCTCCTCGGCGGGTGCGTCAGTTTCTGTATCCTCGGTTGTATGCAGATCAACCGCATCAACGACTACGAAAGCGAGATCCACAGACTGAAAACAAGGCTCGAAGCCAAGGACAGACAGAAAACAGAATAAAACAAAAATAAATCCACGGCGGTATCAATCGTTTCGAGAACGAAAGATACCGCTTTTTGTTTTCGGAACGACCGACCGCCTCAAAGTGAGGTGATCAAAATAAAATCCCCTGTAACCTGGATAGGCAACAAAACCTCTATCCTCCATATCCTGTATGCCTTGTTTCCCATAGGCTGTGACCGCTATGTTGAGCCGTTCGGCGGCTCCGGTGCGGTACTGCTCGGAAAACCCGTGCCGGACAAATTCGAGGTGTTCAACGATTACAACCACAACCTCGTGAATTTATTCCGCTGTATGCGTGACCGACCGATGGAGTTCATCCGTGAACTCGGCTTTTTAAGCCTGAATTCCCGTGACGATTTCGCCGTACTGAAAAAGTTCTTCGAAAAAGAGGAATTCACCGAGGACTACCTAAAGGCACAGCTTGACCTTACGGAAATACTGCTGCCCGAAGTGACCGCAAAAGAAGTGCGGACGCTGTATTCGGCGGCGAGAAACGACCATGACCTACGTAGGGCTGCCATGTTCCTAAAACTCATTCGCTACAGTTATTCAAGCGGATGCAAGTCCTTTGCCTGTCAGCCGTTTTCCCTCAGAACGCTGTTTGCGCTCGTGCAGGATTTTGCCAAGCGATGCGAGAATGTGGTCATCGAAAATCAGGACTTTGAAACCCTCATCAAGCACTATGACCGCCCGACGACCTTCACCTACTGCGATCCGCCGTACTTTACCAGTGAGTATGTATATGACTGCGGCTTCACATGGGAGGATCATCTGCGGCTGTATCACGCCTTGAATAATCTCAAAGGTAAATTCCTTCTGTCATATAACGATTGCCCCGAAATCAGAGAGTTATATAAGGAATATAACTTTTTCGATTTCAAACGGGTGCATAGCATGGCACAGAAATACGAGGCCGGCAAAGAATTTCCCGAACTGCTCATAGCCAATTATGACCTCTTTGAGCGTGAACGGCAGCAGCCACACCAGCTCACCCTGTTCGATTCCATCGACAAGCCACTCGACTACGAAAAAATATTGAAGGAGAACATTGTATGCAGAATAAAAAGATAAAAACCGAAATCATTATGCTTCCCGTGCCTGCCGAGTTGTTCCTCGAAGCCGGAATGTTCGAGGGCGACCCCATGCAGATGTACGCAGACCGACACAAAATCGTCATTGAAAACATCGACGATCCGAAGGACATCGTCTGTGACGGCGATTGCGAAAATTGCCCTATTGCCGACATTGACTGTGACGGCGACTGCGAGGATTGTCCCTGCTGTGATAATTGTGATGAAAGCGAGGCGAACTGATATGACAAAGCTATACCGTGTCCTTGGCAAAAGAGGGCGCATCACTATCCCGTTTGAGATAAGACAGCGTGTGGGCTTCACCTATAACGATGTGCTGTCCTTCACCGAATCCCCGGACGGCAGAACTGTCACCGTCAAGCGTGAAAAGATTTGCGATAACTGCTCCGGCACCAAGACAGCCGACAAGGAAACCGAGATGACGCTTGAGGATTTCCTCGACAGCCTCTCTGCCGAACAGCAGCGTGTAGCCCTTGTTCATTTGTCCGTCAAGTGGGCTGAACAGAAAGCAGGTGGACACAATGCCGGAGCATAAGCCATTGTATCTCTATTCCCTCAAGGAAGCTGCGGAATGGAACGAAAAGGACGAATGGCGTGAAAGCTACCTCGAAAACTGCGACTGCGCCCGTGCCATTGAAAGAGCCATTGACGAACACTATGACGGTCAGTGCCTTGATCCCTGCGCCAAGGAAGTCATCGACCGATACGGCTTTGACCGTGTCAACTTCGTTCTCGCCGCCACCGTGCGTCAGGGAACCCATGACGGCAGATACTCCGAGGACAACAAGAATTGGGCAAGGCGTTTTTCCGTTATGGATAAGGAAAACACATGGCAATACTGTGTGCGCAGTCATCCGGGGCTCGTCAACTTGTTTGTTGCCGATGCAAGGCGGCTGTGGGATAAGCTCGGATTATATGACGGCAGTCAGTGCGACAGTGAGCGCAGCGGACAGCTCGACTATACCGATCGCATACTTGTACTGAATCCGTCCGTTCTCAAGGACGAGTGCAAAACGCCGCAGAATCAGCTTTTTTACGCCACCCACGGCAACGGCTGCCGCCCGGATTCTCTCGGTACGAAGGTGTTCGGATTCCATGTGGCGGACGGCGAAAAGACCTATTACCGCCGCACTGAATTTGTGGGCGCACTGAAAGAAGAGCTCATCCCCGAATGGGCAAAGGAAAACGCACAGAAATATGCAGAACCCGATGACCTTGCCGACGAACCTGTGGAGGACGGCGGCATGACAATAAATCTATAATCAGGAGGATTTTTATTATGGCAACGAAGAAAGCAAACAACGCATCGCAATCCAAAATTCCGGTCAGCGCCAAAATCGACCGCATGATCGACCGTGAGAACGCCACCGTCAAGGCGTATGCAAGCGTGAATATCGGCGGCGCGTTCGTTATCAAGGACATCGCCGTTGTGGACGGTCAGAAAGGGATGTTCGCCCGAATGCCCTTTCGCTCCTACAAAACCGGCAGCGGCGAAACAAAATATTCCGACATTGCCTTCGCCCTCACCGATGAGGCAAGGCAGAGTGTTAATGACGCCGTCCTCGGCGCTTACCGTGAGGCTTTGGAGGAATCCGAGGACGAATTACCCGATGAGGACGAGAGTCCGGCACAAAGTATGTAACTTTTTCTCGAAACTTTTCGATTTCGCTGGACTTTTGCGAGTTTTTCGGTATTGTGTAAGTAGAGGTGATCATGATGACGAAACGGAAAATGCCCGCAGTCCTCCTTGCAGGACTGATGATACTCGCCCTTGCGGGATGTAATGCAAACAAAGCAACGCCCGACAGTGGCACGGCAGCGGATAGCCGTATAACCGAAACGGTGACGAACTTCACACCCGAAACCACCGTTGATACCGCTCTCCCTGCCGACACCGAAAACAAAACCGAAGCCACGGCAGAAAAAGGAAAAGCGGAAAGTACGGCGACTTTAGAAAGCGGCACCACAGCGGAAAACCGAAAGCCTGCGGGAAGTGCTGACAAGGCGGAAACTGTACCGCCGACGCAAGCACCAAAGCAGAGCGAAGCGCCGAAGGCAACCGAGCCGCCGGAGAGCAGACCTGCCGAATCGACTGCTCCCACTGCTCCGCCTCCGACTGAAACAAATCCGGAACCCGAATCGCCTGCCGAAACGCAGCCGCCCAACGGCTTCACCGAAGCCGATCACAACCGCATCGTATCCGAGGTTAAGGCTTATGCCGAAAGCTACAAGGCAAAGGGCTTCACCTTCGTGTGGTCGGACAGCTTGGAATTCGGCTGGGATGTGGGCTGGATGGGAACGCCCCGCATCAGCCGCGACAGTGTGGACGGCACGATCAAGACCCTCAAGCATCATGTCGATCTCATCTACAAATCCGGCACCGACCCGGCAAACGGCGTGACTGCCGACAGCGTACTCTACCGTGTGGTGCAGCTCGAGATCGACGGCGGCATCGCCTATGCCGTCATATACGGATAACAAAGCAAAATATATTCACCCGAATGCCGTGAAAATCGCGGCATTCTTTTTTTACTCAAAAAATCGAACGGAGGAATTTTCATGTTCAAAAAATGTAAGCGCGGGATGACGGTGCTTCTTGCTGCCGTCATGCTGCTCACCACCATGCTGCCGCTGACCGCGTCTGCGGCAAGCGGCGTGACGATGGATCTCACCGACTGTCATGTAAGCTGGGACTATACGCTGACCGACGAGGAAGGAAACACCTTCTCCGCCGCCTACGGACTGAAGGCCGCGGACGACATCTATTTCGGCAAGGGCTTCAGCCCGTATCTCAGCAAAATGCATGACTACACCGCCAAGCGCAAGGGGCTGACCGGCTCCAAAGCCGATTGGGAATACGGTCGGGACTATGTCTACTGCTTTTGCATCGAGCGCGGTATTCCGCTGCCCGACAATACGCAGTATTCCGCGTCCGAAAACCAGAACCACGGCAATAAGTATGCGCTGCTGACCGAAAACCAAAAGGATCTTCTCAGGCTTGCGCTGACCTACGGGTATCCGAACCGTGTAGGCTTGCAGACCTCAAAGGACGCCAACGCCTGCTACGCCGCTACCCAGCTCATCGTGTGGCAGATCACCATGGGCTTTCGCAGCTCCGCCACCGAGCTGAACGACAAAACCTATCCCATGAGCGGATACAGCGGCACCATGACCGAGCAGTATACGCGCAACAAATATCTGAAAGCCTATTACGACGGCATTCTCTCGGATATGGCGACCCACTACACCCGACCGAGCTTTACGGCTTATACCGCAAGCGCGGCAAAGACCTTTGAAATGGACTACAGCGGCGGCAGATATACGGTAACGCTGACCGATACCAACCGTGTGCTGCAAAACTATGCCGTGACGGTAAGCGGCGGCGCTTCGGTATCGGTTAACGGCAATACGCTGACCGTTTCCTCCGTCAAGCCTCTGAATGACGAGGTAACCGTCAAGCTCAACCGTCGCGTTCCCTCCACGGATATGTCCACCGGCTTTCTGATCTGGTCCGTCCCCAGCAAGGAAAACGCCAATCAGGATATGGTCTCCGGCGTTCCCGCCGACAACGACCCCGTGCCGGCATATCTAAAAGTGCGCACGGCGGCGGGATCTGCCAAAATCGTCAAGGTCAGCGAGGACGGAAAGGTAGACGGCATTACCTTCCGCATTCAGGGCGATGGTATCGACAAGACCGTTAAAACTGCAAACGGGGGCGTGATTCAGGTGGACAACCTTCGTCCCGGAGTGTATACCGTGACAGAAGCTGAATATGACAGATATGTGCCGCAGGAAACCCGCCGCGTCACCGTAGTCAGCGGTCAGGTGTCCACCGTCACCTTCAACAATGTCTTAAAGCGCGGCGGACTGAAGGTCACCAAGACCGCCGAGGACGGACTGAGCGAAGGCATGAAATTCCGGCTCTACGGCACATCCCTTGCGGGAATCGCCGTGGACGAATACGCCGTCACCGACAAAAACGGTGTGGCGGAATTCAAGGATGTGCTGATCGGCAGCGGCTATACCCTCGAAGAAGTGGGAACGCCCGAACGCTATGTCGTTCCCGAAAAGCAGACTGCCGCTATCGAGTGGAATAAGGTGACAGGCAAAGCCTTTGACAATGTTCTCAAGAAATTCAGCGTTACGGTTACGAAATCCGATTCTGAAAAGGGCTTGCCGCAGGGTGACGCCTCCCTCGCAGGAGCAAAGTACGGCATCTATAAAGGCAATCAGCTCATCGACACCTACACCACCGACGCCAAGGGGCAGTTCACCACCAAGTGGTATGTCTGCGGCGATGACTGGACGATTCGTGAGATCAGCCCCTCCGAGGGATATCTGCTGAACACCGAGAGTCTGCACATCGGCGCAGAGGCCAAGCTGTATACCGTTGAATATAACATTGCAAAGCCTCTCGACTCCCTCGAAGATGTAATCAAGGGAAAAATCGCCGTAATCAAGCACTCGGATAACGGCGACACACAAATTGAAACGCCCGAAGAAGGCGCGGAATTTGAGGTGTATCTGAAAGCGGCGGGTAGCTATGAAAATGCCAAGAAAACCGAACGGGATATCCTTGTTTGCGATGAGAACGGCTTTGCCGAAACCCAGGATCTGCCTTACGGCGAATACACCGTGCGTCAGACAAAGGGCTGGGAAGGCAAAGAACTGCTTGAACCCTTCAATGTCTATATCAGCGAGGACGGCAAGATTTATCGCTTCCTCATCAACAATGCCCCTTACGAAGCACTTATAGAGATCGTCAAGAAGGACGCGGAAACCGGCAAGATCATCCCTGCGGCGGGTATCGGCTTCAAGGTGCGCAACACCGATACCGGCGAATATATCGTGCAGCACATCAACTATCCCACACCTGTGGACATCGACACCTATTACACCGATGTCACCGGCAAGCTCATGCTCCCTGAAAAGCTGCCCTACGGTAACTATGAGATTATCGAGCAATGCACGGCATACGGATATGTATTAAGTGCCGAGCCTGTGGCGTTTAAGGTGGACGGAACGAAAACCACCGTAACCGTAGAAAAGCACAATATGCCGCAGAAAGGCAGTATTAAGCTCTCCAAAAGCGGCGAGATTTTCTTCTCTGTAATTGAAACAGACGGATTGTATCAGCCTGTCTTTGCAGATAAGGGGCTTGTCGGTGCTGTCTATGAAATCACCGCTGCCGAGGATATTATCACGCCGGACGGTACGCTCCGTTATGCCAAAGGCACGGTGGTGGATACCGTGACAACCGACGAAAACGGCAAAGCGGAAAGCAAGCCGCTGTATCTGGGGAAATATGAGATTCGAGAGATTAAAGCGCCTTACGGCATGATCTTGAACGGCGCGGCAAAAACCATGGAGCTGACCTACGCCGGAGAAACCGTGGAGATCACCGAAACGGCGACAGAGTTTTACAATGACCGTCAGAAGGCGGTGCTTTCGCTCTCCAAAATTCTCGGTAAGGATGAACTTTTCGGCATCGGGAATAACGGCGAAATCCTTTCGGTGCGCTTCGGGCTTTATGCCGCAGAGGACTTGACCGCCGCAGACGGCACGGTCATTCCGAAGGACGGACTGCTTGAAATCGCCAACTGCGATGAAAACGGTAATATCACCTTCAAGACCGACATTCCCGTAGGCGCAAAGCTGTATGTGAGGGAAATCGCCGCCGACGAACACTATGTTCTCTCCGACGAGAAATATCCCATGGCGTTTGACTATGCCGGACAGGACACCGCCCTTGTGGAAATTACGGCAAACGGCGGCGAAGCCATCCGAAACGAGCTCATTTACGGCTCGGTAAAGGGTCTCAAAATCGACCGTGAAACCGAAAAGAGCATCGCAGGCGCCGTGTTCGGACTGTTCCGTACAGACACAAGCGAATTCACAAAAGAAACCGCTGTGTTGATTGACGAATCCGGCAAAGACGGCTTGTTCGTGTTCGAGAAAATCCCTTACGGCAACTGGCTTGTGAAGGAATTGCAGCCTGCGGACGGCTATCTCCCCAACGAGGAAATCTATCCCGTTCGCATCAGTGAAAACGGGCAGACCATCGGTATTACCGTTGTCAACGACCGTATTCCCGAAATCGGGACGCAGGCCGCGGTTGACGGCGAGAAGGAAATCTGTGCAACCGAGGTGTTCACGCTGACCGATACCGTATCCTACAGCCACCTCATCCCCGGCAAGGAATATGTACTCGTGGGAACGCTTATGGACAAAAGCACCGGAAAAGCCTTCATCGAAAACGGAAATGCGGTAACAGCCGAAACTGTATTCACGCCCGAAACGCCGAACGGTACGGTCACCGTGACCTTTACCTTTAACGCAAGGCTTATTCGGGAAAACACAAGCCTTGTGGTTTTTGAAACGCTGTATAAGGACGGCAAAGAGCTTGCCGTACACGCGGATATCAATGATAATGGACAGACCGTAAAGGTAAAAGTCCCCGAAATCGGCACAAAAGCGACGGTTAACGGCAAAAAGGAAGTTACCGCAAGCGGCAGAGTGAAAATCGAGGATACAGTGTCCTACAAAAATCTCACCCCATGCAAGGAATATACGGTCAAGGGTGTGCTGATGAACAAGGCCACCGGAGAACCGCTGCTTGCGGACGGCAAGGAAATTCGCAGCTTCTTCACCTTCAAACCCGACAAGCCGGACGGCGAGATCAATATCACCTTCGTATTCGACGCTTCCGGGCTTAAAACTGCTACCGAGATCGTGGTATTCGAAACCATCTACCGTGACGGTACAGAGATCGCCACCCATGCGGATCTGAAGGACGAAGGGCAGACAGTGAAAATCACGCCGCCCACACCGGACAATCCGCAGACGGGAGATAACTCCAATCTCGGCTTTTGGATCGGGCTTGGCGCTGTGGCGCTCGGCGGTCTTGTGGCGGTCATCATTATCCGTGTGAAATCCCGAAAGGATGAGGATGACGAATGATGCGCAAGGTGTATGTCTGCGCTCCCCTCGGTGGGAATGTTGAGAGCAATCTCAAGAAGGTCAGGACATATACCGAATACGCACTGAGGTGCGGCACGGCTCCGGTCGTGCCGCATTTTTATGCGGAGTGTCTTGACGATAACGACCCGAAAGACCGTGAAATCGGGCTTGCGGCGGGACTGTCCCTTTTGTGGTTCTGCGACGAGCTGTGGCTGTTCGGGGATGCCGTCACGGACGGCATGAAAAACGAACTGCAGTTCTGCAAAAATCTCAATATCCGCATCCGAAAGATAACCGAAAATGAAATTCAAAAAGTGATCGGAGGTAACCGCTTATGAATCCTATGAAAAAGAAAACGATGAGAATTATGCTTTCGCTTCTGCTTGTGACCGTCCTTGTATCGGCCTTCTCCATGACCGCATTTGCGGCAGGCGATGTGGCGGGAGCGATTGAAAACACATGGAATGCCGCCAAAGGACAGATTCAGACCGTGGTCAACAATGTGGTGTTTCCCGTCTGCGATATGATCCTCGCCATCCTTTTCTTCGTGAAGGTCGGCACGGCATATTTCGACTACAGAAAGCACGGGCAGTTTGAGTTCGCCGCGCCCTGTATCC
>OODA01000943.1_pt1 | contig 11641 bp, 7 predicted proteins | sample 1671341 | NCBI WGS metagenome assembly OODA01 (sample SAMN06348147, study PRJEB24527) | human gut metagenome | biome: human gut; feature: ankylosing spondylitis patient; material: feces | host: Homo sapiens | place: China | collected 2015-10 | reverse complement strand
CGGCCACGATGAACTCCGGCTGCATGACCAGAGCACGGGCGATGCCGATGCGCTGACGCTGGCCGCCGGAGAACTCGTGCGGGAAGCGGGAAGCGAACTCCGGCAGCAGGCCGACTTCGTGCAGCGCGTCCATGACCTTGTTGTGCAGGTCTTCCTGGTCTTTGTACAGGTGGTGGTTCAGCAGACCTTCGGCCACGATGTACTCGACCTTGGCGCGCTCGTTCAGGGATGCCATGGGGTCCTGGAAGATCATCTGGATCTTGCGGATGACCTCCTGGTCCAGCTCTTTGGAGATCTTGCCGTTGATCTTCTGGCCTTTGAAGAGGATGTCGCCGCCGGAGGTCGGGTTGATGCGGCAGATGGCACGGCCAATGGTGGTCTTGCCGGAGCCGGACTCGCCGACCAGCGAGAAGGTCTCGCCCTTGTAGATGTCAAAATTGACATGGTCCACAGCCACAAATTTCTTTTTGCCAGAGCCAAAGGTGATCTGAAGGTCTTTCAGCTCAATCAGCTTTTCACGCTCAGCCATTTAAGTTGGAACCTCCCATCTTTCCCATTTTCTCACGAAGGTTCTGGATGGAGTGCGGGCGCTCGATCTTGGGCGCGCGCGGGTCCAGATACCAGGTCTTTGCTGCATGGGTCTCGGACACCTGGAAGAACGGAGGTTCTGCCACGAAGTCGATCGCCAGCGCGTGTTTGTTGCGGGGGGCGAAAGCATCGCCATGGATCTCGTTGAACAGGTTCGGGGGAGTGCCATCCACGGTGGGCAGGCTCTCGCCCTTGGTGCCCAGCTGCGGCAGAGCCTGCAGCAGCGCCCAGGTGTAGGGATGCCATGCGTCGTAGAAGATCTCCTGAACGGTGCCGTATTCCACGATCTGGCCGGCATACATGACGGCCACGCGGTCTGCCACGTTGGCCACAACACCCAGGTCATGGGTGATGTAGATGACGGACATGCCCAGCTCTTTCTGCAGATCGCGGATGAGCTGCAGGATCTGCGCCTGGATGGTCACATCCAGTGCGGTGGTCGGCTCGTCGCAGATCAGGATCTGCGGGCGGCAGGCCGCTGCAATGGCGATGACGACACGCTGGCGCATACCGCCGGAAAACTCGTGCGGATACTGCTCGTAGCGGCGCTCCGGGTCGGGGATGCCGACCTTGCCCAGCATCTCAATGGCGGCCTTCTTGGCGGCTTCGCCTTTCAGGCCCTGGTGATGCTCGATGCTCTCCTGGATCTGCTTGCCGATCTTCTTCAGCGGGTTCAGGCTGGTCATCGGGTCCTGCATGACCATGGCGATCTTCTTACCGCGGACGCCAAGCCAGTCCTTTTCGGTGAACTTGGTCATATCGCGGCCTTCGTACAGGATGGAACCGCCGGTGATGGTACCGTTGGCATCCAGCATACCCACAAAGGTCTTGGTGAACACGGACTTGCCGGAGCCGGACTCGCCGACGATGGCGAGGGTCTCGCCTTCATACAGGTCCAGCGAGCACTTGCGGATGGCGTTCAGTTTGCGGCCGCGCAGGCTAAAAGTGATCTCCACGTCTTTGGCAGAGATAATCGGTTTTCTATCCATTTACGTTTCTCTCTCCAATCTATCAAACGTGGTTGCGCGGGTCTGCCGCATCCGACAAAGCGTTGCCCATGATGTAGAACGAGATCGAGATGATGGACACGATGGATGCAGGGAAGACCAGCAGGTACGGGTAATCCAGGAAGAAGCCGCGCACCTTGCTCAGGAGCAGGCCCAGAGACGGGGTGTCGATGCCCAGGCCCAGGCCCAGGTAGGACAGCGTAGACTCCAGGTTGATGGTGCCGGGGATGGAAAGCGCCATGCGCAGGATGATGACAGAGACCAGATACGGCAGGATGTTCTTGGTCAGAACACGCCACAGCGGGGTGCCAAGGCAGCGGGAAGCGAGGTTGTACTCGCGGTCACGGAACATGAAGACCATGTTGCGGACACGGCGCGCCATGGACAGCCAGTTGATGGCGATCATCGAAATGGCCATGATCCAGAAGCTCTGACCGACCATCAGGGCGATCAGGGTCATATAGATGATATAGGGCACGTTGTCGATCAGGTTGTATAGCTCCGTGAAGAAGCGGTCCAGGCTGCGGACGTAGCCCCAGATCAGGCCGAAGATGACGCCGACGATGCTCTCGCCAACGGCAACGACCAGAGCCAGACGGATGGAGACCTGGGTGGCGTACCACACCTGGCACCAGTAGTCACGGCCGAGGTTATCGGTGCCGAACCAGTATTCGCTGTTCGGCTTGATGAATGCCTTGCTCGTATCCGAGATCAGGGTGGTGTAATCGTACTTGCCAATGGCCAGTGCGATGAAGGAGAACACGCTCAGTGCCAGGAACAGGATCAGGCAGAAGACAGCGACCTTCTGCTTGAGGAAGTTCTGGATGACGGAACCCCAGTAGGAATAGTTGGAATAGCCGATGCGCTCGGCTTCTTCCGGAGAGTATTCGACGAAGTAGAACAGTTCGTCCTGCTTCTTGCCCTCAAAATCCGATGCCTTAGCCATCAGCGAGCTTCCTCCTTTCCGGTCAGAGTAATACGCGGGTCGACCACCATCATCAGCACGTCGCCCAGGAAAACACCCACGATGCCCAGAACGGCATACAGGATGACCAGCGTCTGCACGACGTTCAGGTCATAACGCTGGATGGCGTCGGTCAGCAGGGGGCCCATGCCGGGGACGGAGAAGAAGCGCTCCATCAGCAGAGAGCCGCCGACCGTCAGCAGGATGGACTGGGGGATATACTGCACCATGGGGACCATGGCGTTGCGCAGCACGTGCTTGAACATGATCTCGCGGGAGCTCAGGCCCTTGACACGCGCCAGTTTGATGTAGTCGCGGGTGAGCTCATCGACCATGTAGCGGCGGGTCCACAGGGCATAGCCTGCAATGGAAGCCAGCGACAGGCAGGTGATGGGCAGCACGCTGGACGCACCCACATTGCGGGTGGAGTACAGCGTGGGGAAGCCCAGGTACTTGGAGCCGAAGACCAGGACCAGCGAATACGAGACCAGAGAAGGAACTGCGTTGACGAACACGGTGTAAGCCGTGCCGATCCAGTCGAACACTTTGTCCTTGAATGCGGCCTGCAGAATGCCCATCAGCACACCCAGCACCAGAGAGATGCCGGAGGCGGTGAGGCCCAGGCGCATCGAGACGCCGAACTTTTTGCCGATGACCTTGACCACCGATGCACCGTTCTGGATGCGGCGGGATGTGCCGAAGTCCAGATGCAGCAGATCGTTGTAGAACTTGATCAGCTGGGTGGGGATGGGGTCGGTCAGGCCGGCTGCTTCCAGAGCAGCGGTCTTCTGCTGATCGGTGAACTTCATGAGCTGTTCCTCAGTGAAGTAGTAGTCCGTCGGCAGACAGCGCATCATCAAAAAGACGGCTGTTGCGATCAAAAAGATTGTGACAAGCGACTGGAGCAGCCGCTTAACCGTGTATTTTAACATGTTATCGAACCCTTAACTTTTATTTCTACCCTTTCGGGCGGGGAAACGGGGAACTTAAGCCTTGGTAGCTGCGTCGAATGCAGCGGCGAACTCCTCGTACTGCTCGGTGGTGTAAGCCTCTTCGCTGGTCTCCCAGTTGACAGCCTTGTAGTTGCAGGGGCCGTACATGGCGTTGATCTTGCTGTACTCGTTGGCGTGGGTCAGAGTCCAGGCCACCTCGAAGTAGCAGGGGCAGTCCAGAACGTTGTTCAGCATGCAGGCCTCAGCCTTTGCGAAGGCAGCATAGCGGGCATCGGTATCATCGACGATGGCCTTTGCGGTGTTGACCAGATCGGTGAACTCCTCGTAAGCAGCGACCAGATCCTTCTGCCAGTCAGCGGGGCCGGCCTCGACGATCTTGGCGATGTTGGAGTAGTACCAGCTGTAGTAAGCGTTGTCGTCGTGCAGGATCTCCTGACCAACGAAGTTGATGGGGTCACCGAAGTCAGCGCCCCAGCCGTTGATGACGAAGCTCTGCAGCTGCGGGTTACGGACTTCCTGGGTGAGGGAGGAAACGTAGGTCTTGATGTCCAGCACGATGAAATCATCGCCGAAGCTGTCGGTGAAGCACTGCTTCAGGACGGTTGCGCTGTCCAGAGCGGTAGAGTTGCCGGCGATGATGTAGTAAGCAGCGTGGACGGGGAAGGTGACGCCGATGGCGCTCAGCTCGTCCATGGCCTGCTTCTTCAGGTCGGAGATGTCGCCGTTGTTGGCGCGCAGGCGGATCATGGTCTTGCCGTCATAAGACTCCTTGTCGAAGCCCATCTCCTTGGCGACCAGGGTGGTGTACTCCTGGCCCTGGGTGTTGTAGCAGACACCGGGCATGGTGTAGTAGTCGTTCTCGCACTTCAGGGGGTTGATCTTGTTGGTACGTGCATACCAGTTGGTCAGCTCCAGGCCCTTGTAGAAGCACTGACGGAAGGCGGTGTTGGCGATGGCCTTGTTCCAGTTGTCGTCGGGGGTGCCGTCCTCGTTGTTCTTCTGGTAGTTGAAGTGCATCTGGTAGCTGAACTTCTTGGGGCGCTTCTCGCACAGCTGCTGATTGTACTCGCTGGAAGGATCGGCCTGGATGGTGGTCAGGGTGCTCTCGCCGACATCCATCTCGTCCAGCTCACGGTTCTGATACAGCTGGAAGGTAACGGTGCCGTCGCTGATCATGGTAACGGTGAAGCGGTCGAAGCGGGACACATCGTCTGCACCAAAGTAGTTGGGGTTGGGGATGTAGCTCTTGGTGTTCTGGCTGATGAACTCCTCCACCACATACGGGCCGTTGTACCACATGTTGGTGTAGTCGCAGGCACGGAAGCCCTCGATGCCCAGCTCGGTGATCAGGTCCTCAGAGACGGGGTAGAAGCTGGTGTAAGCAGCCACGGTATCGAAGTACGGGCAGGGATTCTTGCAGGTGAAGACCAGGGTGTAATCATCGGTAGCCTCAACGCCCACACCGGCGGCCAGCATGTCTTCGTAGGTCAGGTCGGCAGCGGCGTCGCCCATGTCGCTGGTCTTCTGGTAGTAGTCCGCAGCGCCCACCAGAGTCTCGTTGGGCATGGAGGTGTTGTTGGCCTGGTTCTTGGCTGCGTTCAGCACCCACTCCAGACCCACGAGGAAGTCCTTGCTGGTCAGGTGAGCCTTGACCTCGCCGTTGACGTCCACCCAGTCGACATCGTCGCGCAGGTTGAAGGTCCAGACGGAGGAGTCCTCGTTGTGGCTCCACTCCTTGGCCACGGAAGGCACGGCCTTGCCGTAGCAGTCAAAGCTCAGCAGGCCTTCCCACAGGTTGGTGGTGACATTCATGTCGGAAGCCATCTGGCTGTACAGCATGTTCCAGCTCTCCAGCTCACGGTTGGTGCTCTCCCAGGAGATGAACTCCTTCAGCGGAGTAGCGCCGGTGGTGTTGGGGGCGCTGGTTGCGCCGGAAGAAGCAGCGGTGGAGCTGCTGGAGCCGCCGCCGCAGGCTGCCAGGATGCCGGCGGCACCAACAACGCCGGAAGCCTTCAGAAAGCTGCGGCGGCTGATTGCATGAGACTCGTGATTGATGTTCATTGTGTTATCCTCCCTAAAATTTTTTCCGTGCTTCGGTGCATGGTGCAGGGCGCGTTGTCCTGCTTGTTTCCCACTCCTTTGCGGGAGCTTCGCATCTCCTGTACTGCTGAGGAATACAAAAGAGCGCAGATACAGACCCCTCTGTCTGTGCCTGTGCTCCTCCCGCAAAACCTTAACACGCTGATTATTATACCATTAAAAGAATAAGCTGTCAATGGAGTATGGACAGGAACCTCTTCAAAAAAGAAAGACAGACTGTGGAAAACGATGAAATATATTTGTTTTTGTCTGATAAAGGATGCAAAAAGTTTAACACTGTTTTTGAAACACAAAACAACCGAAATTGTTCTTCACAAACGAACAGGTGCGAAACGCTTTATATAATAAAAGAGCGGGAGCCATCCGCTTTGCGAACAGCTCCCGCCGGGGGAAAAGTGCTTAACTTAGAATGCGCTCAAAAACCGATCAGGCCTGGGTGGCTGCATCGAAAGCAGCGGCGAACTCCTCGTACTGCTCGGTGGTGTAAGCCTCTTCGCTGGTCTCCCAGTTGACCGCCTTGTAGTTGCAGGGGCCGTACATGGCGTTGATCTTGCTGTACTCGTTGGCATGGGTCAGGCACCAGGTCACATCGTAGACGGTGGGGAAGATCAGATTCTCCTCCAGGAAGTAGGCCTCAGCCTTTGCGAAGGCAGAGTAGCGTGCATCGGTGTCGTTGACGATGACGCGGCCCTCGTTGACCAGGTCGGTGAACTGCTCGTAGGCAGCCACCAGATCCTTCTGGTAATCGGCGGCACCGTTTTCGGCGATGCCCTCGATGTTGGTCATGTTGCAGCTGTAGTAAGCGTTGTCGTCGTGGACGATGATCTGGGTCAGGAAGTTGATGGGATCGCCGAAGTCAGCGCCCCAGCCCATGTGGACGAAGCTCTGCAGCTTGGGTGCCACGACCTCCTTCATGGTGGAGGAGACGAAGGTCTCGATGTCCAGCACGATGAAGTCATCGCCGAAGCTGTCGGTGAAGCACTGCTTCAGGACGGTCGCGCTGTCCAGAGCGGTGGTGGAACCGGCCAGGATATAGTAAGAGCAGTGCACCGGGAAGGTGACGCCGATGGCGCTCAGCTCGTCCATGGCCTGCTTCTTCAGATCGGTGATGTCGCCGTTGTTGGCGCGCAGACGCTTCATGGTCTTGCCATCATACTTCTCGCCGTCCAGACCCAGCTCCTTAGCGACCAGGCTGGTGTAATCGGTGCCGTCGGTGGTGTAGCACAGGCCGCTCATGGTAAAGAAGTCGTTCTCGCACTTCAGCGGGTTGATGGGGTTGTAGCGAGAGTAGAACTTGGACAGCTCCAGACCCTTGGAGAAGCACTGGCGGAATGCCTTGTTGGCGATGGCCTTGTTCCAGTTCTCATCGGCGGTGCCGTCGGCCTTGCGCTTGTCGTAGTTGAAGATGAAGCAGTAGCTGAACTTCTTGGGGCGTTTCTCGCACAGCTGCTGGTTGAACACGTTGGAAGGATCGGCCTGGATGGTGGCGATGCTGCTCTCGCCCAGATCGACCTCGTCCAGCTCACGGTTCTCGTACAGCTGCAGGCTGATGGAGCCATCGGAGATCATGGTGATGGTCATGCGCTCAAAGCGGCTGACGTTGGCTGCAGCGTAGTAGCTGGGGTTGGGGATATAGCTCTTGGTGTTGCCCTGGATATACTCCTCGACGACATACGGGCCGTTGTACCACATGGTGGTGTTGTCGCAGCCGCGGAAGCCCTCGATGCCCAGCTCGTCGAGCAGGGCGGGAGCGACGGGGTAGAAGCTGTTGTAAGCCGCCACGGTGTCGAAGTACGGGCAGGGATCCTTGCAGGTGAAGACCAGCGTGTAGTCATCGGGAGCCTCGATGCCGACACCGGCAGCCAGCATGTCCTCATAGGTCATGTCGGCAGCAGCGTCGCCGGCTGCCTTGGTCTGCTCGTAGTAATCGGCAGCGCCCACGACGGTATCGTTGGGCATGGAGGTGTTGTTGGCCTCATTCTTGTAGGCGTTCATGACCCACTCGAAGCCGACCAGGAAGTCCTTGCTGGTCAGGTGATCCTTCACCTCGCCGTTGGCATCGACCCAATCGACGTCATCGCGCAGGTGGAAGGTCCAGACGGTGGAATCGTCGTTGTGCTCCCAGCTGGAAGCGATGGCGGGCACGACCTTGCCGTAGCAGTCGAAGCTCAGCAGGCCGTCCCACAGGTTGGTGATGACGTTGGCGTCCTCAGCCCTCTGGGTGTACAGTATATTCCAGCTTTCCAGCCCCGTTGCCGCTCTCAAAGGAGATGAACTCCTTCAGCGGGGTGGCACCGGTGGTGTTGGGGGCTGCGGCACCGCTGGTGGAAGCAGCGCTGCTGCCGTTGTCAGACTTGCCGCCGCATGCGGCCAGCAGGCTGGCTGCGCCGATCATGCCTGCGCCCTTGAGAAAGCTGCGGCGGTCGAGCTTGTGAGACTCAAAATTGATACTCATGGATGGATCCTCCCAGATCTCTGGCACAGGCGGTCTGCCTGCGCCGTTTTTTCCTATTCCTGAACGAGTGTGGCCTGTCCTCCACGAAAAAATGCACAGGAAGGGCAAACGTCGCACTTCGAATATTTTAGCACTGTATTGAAAAGAAGTCAATGGATTAAAGCAATGAATTGGAAACAAAAGGGTGGCAGCCGCTTTTGCATGAAAAGCAGCAGCGGAGAAATGCAAAAGAATCCAAAGCGCCGGGTGGCTGCGGGAAGCGGCAGGCTTCCAAAGAAAAAAAGTGGGCTGTTTTTTCACCACGGACGATTCTGCTATCTTTTTTCATAAAAACATGCTACAATAAAATGGATCTGTATCGGAATAAGGAGCAAACCATGAAAAAACTACGCGCGATGTACAAAGGCTATATGCTTCATCCCATCTTATATAAAACTGTGACCCGCACTTCCATCGTGGCTGTGCTGATGCTGCTGTGGGAGCGGTATGTCAGCGATGGAACCTTCTCCATGTGGGAGGCACCGGGTTTTCTGTGCGGCGTGGTGCTGCTCATCTGGGCGTGGGTGGACTATATGCGGCTGGACGGCCTGACCATCCACCACCTGCTCGAAGAGTTCAAGGGGATCAAGCCGCAGAAAAAGTTCCATGCCACCCGCTCCATCATGGACTATGCCGACGAGAAGATCGTCTCCTTTGAGGAGCTGGAGCCGGAGGAGCGCACCTATTGCAGTATGCTCTCCAATCTGGTGCTGGGGGTGCCGCTGGTGGTGGTGGCGCTCTGCATCAGCTTTTTATAAGGAAGGGTGCAGACCATGGAAAACCCGCACAAGCAGCTGGTGGTGGGCATCCTCGCCCATGTGGACTCCGGCAAGACCACCCTTTCCGAAGCCATGCTCTACCGCGCCGGTGCCATCCGGAAGCTGGGCCGCGTGGACCACAAGGACGCCTTTCTCGACACCGACGCGCTGGAAAAGGCGCGCGGCATCACCATCTTTTCCAAACAGGCCCTGCTGACGGCAGGAAACACCGACTTCACCCTGCTGGATACCCCCGGCCATGTGGACTTTTCCACCGAGACCGAGCGCACCCTGCAGGTGCTCGATTATGCAGTGCTGGTCATCAGCGGCACCGACGGCGTCCAGAGCCACACCGAAACGCTCTGGCGTCTGCTGCGGCGGTATCACATCCCGACCTTCGTTTTCCTCAATAAGATGGACCTGCCCGGCCCCGGCCGGGAGGCGCTGCTGGAACAGCTCAACCATCGGCTGGGGGACGGCTTTGTGGATTTCGGGGCCGATGCGTCCGCCCGCGACGAAGCGCTGGCCCTCTGCGACGAGCGGCTGATGGAAACCGTCCTCGATAAAGGGGAACTGACCGATGCCGACATTCTCCCGGCTATCGCCCGGCGGCATGTTTTTCCATGCTGGTTCGGCGCAGCGCTCAGGCTGGAGGGTGTGGACGAGCTTCTGGCCGGGCTGGACCGCTTCACCCGCCCGGCTCCCGCGCTGGAAGCTTTCGGTGCACGGGTGTTCAAGATCTCGCAGGATGAGCAGGGGGCACGGCTGACCTGGCTGCGCGTGACCGGCGGCGAACTGAAGGTCAAGGCCCAGCTCACCGGCGAAGTGGACGGGGAGCCGTGGGCCGAAAAGGCCAACCAACTCCGCCTCTACTCCGGTGCCAGGTATACGCTGGCCGAGCGCATCGGGCCGGGGCAGGTCTGCGCCGTCACCGGCCTGACCAAAGCCCGCCCCGGCGAGGGTCTGGGCGCAGAGCGGGACGGCGACCTGCCGGTCCTGGAGCCGGTGCTGAGCTATCAGGTGCTTCTGCCGGAGGGGGCCGACGTCCACGCAGCTCTCGGCAAGCTCCACCGGCTGGAAGAAGAGGAACCCCAGCTCCACGTCGTCTGGAACGAGACGCTGGGCGAGATCCACGTCCAGCTCATGGGCGAGATCCAGCTGGAGGTGCTCCGGAGCCTTCTGGCAGAGCGCTATGGGCTGGAGGTGTGCTTCGGCCCCGGAGGCATTTTATATAAGGAGACGATCACCGAGGCCATCGAGGGTGTGGGCCACTATGAGCCGCTCCGCCACTATGCCGAAGTCCACCTCAAGCTGGAACCTCTGCCCCGCGGCAGCGGGATGCAGTTTGCGGCCGACTGCCGCGAAGAGGTGCTGGACAAGAACTGGCAGCGTCTGGTGCTGACCCATCTCGAAGAAAAACAGCACCTCGGTGTGCTGGCCGGTGCACCGCTGACCGATGTGAAGATCACCCTCATCGCGGGCCGCGCCCACCTGAAGCACACCGAGGGCGGCGACTTCCGGCAGGCGACCTACCGCGCGGTGCGGCAGGGCCTGATGATGGCCGCGCAGATCCACAAAACGCAGCTGCTGGAGCCGTGGTACGCCTTCCGGCTGGAACTTCCGGCCGAGAATGTGGGCCGTGCGATGAACGACATCCAGCAGATGGGCGGCAGCTTCGACCCGCCCCAGACGGCTCCGGATGGCCAGACGGCCACTCTGACCGGCACAGCCCCGGCCTCCACGATGCGCAGCTACCCGATGGACGTAGTGGGCTACACGCGGGGCCGGGGGCACCTGAGTCTGACGCTGGACGGCTACCGCCCCTGCCACAACACCGACGAGGTGCTGGCGGCCATCGGCTACGAGCCGGAACATGACCTCGACAACCCGGCGGATTCGGTCTTCTGCTCCCATGGGGCCGGGTTCGTGGTGCCCTGGGAACAGGTGCGCAGCCACATGCACGTGGACAGCGGCTGGGGCAAGACCGCCCGCCCGGCGGAAGAGGCCGCTGCCCGGCCCCGCCGGATGGCCGCCTACCGCGCCACGTTGGAAGAGGACGCCGAGCTGCTGAAGATCTTTGAGCAGACCTATGGCCCCATCAAGCGGGACCCGCTGGCTGCATTCCGCCCGACCCGGAAGACCGAGCGCCCGGATTTTGACGCCGAGCAGTGGGAGATCGCACCCGAATACCTGCTGGTGGATGGCTACAACATCATCTTTGCGTGGGATGAGCTGAACGAGCTCTCCAAACAGAGCCTGGATGCCGCCCGCAAGAAGCTGATGGACATCCTGTGCAACTATCAGGGGTTCAAAAAGTGTGTGCTCATCCTCGTGTTCGATGCCTACCGTGTGCCGGGCAGCCCCGGCGTCATCGAGCAATATCACAACATCCACGTCGTCTACACCAAGGAGGCCGAGACGGCGGATATGTTCATCGAGCATGTCACCCACGAGATCGGCAAGGGGCGGCGGGTCCGCGTGGCCACCTCCGACGGCATGGAACAGATCATCATTCTGGGCCACGGTGCCCTCCGTGTCTCGGCCCGCATGTTCCATCAGGAAGTGCAGGAGGTCGAGAAGGAGATCCGGAACTATTTGCAGGGAGAGGTGTAAACCTTATGAAAACAGACGCCGCGTATGTTTGGACGTGTCTTCGCCCCCGCCCGCGGGACAGCCACAAGGGCACCTTCGGGGCCGTGCTGGCCGTGGCAGGCAGCGCCAGCTACCGGGGCGCGGCAGCGCTGGCGGTGGAGGGCGCTCTGCGCACCGGTGCGGGC